>Ga0310344_10004478_pt1 | contig 10385 bp, 9 predicted proteins | sample HC15DNA20200_MG_FD_203801 | JGI IMG/M metagenome (GOLD analysis project Ga0310344, IMG submission 203801) | Marine microbial communities from station ALOHA, North Pacific Subtropical Gyre - HC15-DNA-20-200_MG | ecosystem: Environmental > Aquatic > Marine > Oceanic | place: Pacific Ocean: North... | reverse complement strand
GATCCAGATTGTAAAAATCCCCGGGATAATTGATCCCCGTCGCGACCAGGAACGCATCCGCTATATCCATGTAGTCGTCCACGTTCTCAGGAGTAATCCCTGAGGCAATCGCGAGCGCATGATTCTCGATCCCCTCACGAAATATTCTAATTTTTTCTATGTCTGCAGACTGTCCGGTAGCGATCCCTGAAGTCGTCACCGCATCCATGTAACCCGCAGCAAGACTCGCCGCCTCGTGATACTTCGACGGCTCAACGGTTCGCTGTTTCTTGAACGCGGTGCCGCCGAAATACATGCCTGTCCAGCCACAGGCCTCCCTGATCGCGGCTATCGATTCGGCTTCTGTCTGCTCTTTTTGCTGCTCATCGATCCGCGCGTCATCTGCCCAATAGGCGTCGATCACAACTCCCTTTTCGGCTAATTCGCTGAGGATGGGAAACGCTTTTGCTCCGCTTACTCCCAGGAAATTGACCCCAAGCCATAGGTCCGGATACGCACGACGGCATTCTTCGATGATGGGCAGGAACTGGCTGATCTCAAAATCGTGATTGATCAGGAAGGCTCCGGGGGCGCCGCACCTGACTATCGTTGCCAGGTTGTGCCTCGCCTGCCCACCGTCAAGAACATGAATAACCGGAAGAACAACCGGCCCCATAGTTCTGAAATATTTACGGAATTCTCCTCGATTCATATCCTGATTTTATTCCTTCATGAGTGCGGCGCGCCATCTGCTGCCCCAAGAAACCGGTTCACCGCCTTTGACTGCGCGTCTAAATATATCCGAGCCCTCTCTACAGTGATAATCTCTGACGTTGCGGCCTCTACAGAGAGCCACTAAAACAGTTCAGAAATGAAATTGCCCCAGCACACTCACTCTCGGAGGAGATTCGATGACGGACACTACAAAGGATAGGCATCTTTCAGGCACATCAGAAACAAAGGTAGCGCAACCCGATCCAGGCCGACGCACGATTATTAAAGGTGCGGGCGCTGTTACCGCGGCAAGCGCACTGAGCGTGCCCATGATCCTGGTACCCCCTCGCGCTAACGCTGCGACTGAACTCAACATGATCGCCTGGTACGGGCACGGCGAGCCTGACATGGTGGAAGAGTTCGAGGCCATGCACAACGTCAAGATCAAGGCAAAGTATTACGCGGGCGGGGACAACATGCTTGCCCTGATCTCTCAGTCACCTCCGGGCACTTACGATCTCGTGCTGTCCGATGGTGAGTTCGTGAAACTGCTTAAGGAAGCAGGCTACATCGAGCCGATGGATCCCAACGAGTACAACATGGGCGATCTCTTCGATGAGTATTCTCATTTTGATGCGCACTGGATGGGTGACACGCTGTATTCGGTCATCGTTCGGTTCGGCTACCTCGGCGTCTCTTTCAATACGGATATCATCAGTCATGAAGAGGCATCTGACTACAACATCCTCTGGGACTCTAAACTGAATGGAAAGGTCGGCCATTTTGACTGGCATCTGCCCAATCTCGGATGCCTCAGCCTCCGCGACGGCAACGACAGCCCTTCACCGTTCGACATCAACTCATCCCAGTGGTCCCAGCTTCAGGAGACGACCCTCTCTCTGAAACCCCAGGTGGGGGGTTACTTTGACTACGGGGGTACGTTTGCTTCGCTGAAGAACGGCGAGATTTATGCCATGTGCGGTATCGGCGACTGGATCACGGGCATAGTCCGCAAGGATGGCTCCCCGGTCGATTCCGTTATTCCCAAGCAAGGCGGGATCCAGTGGACGGAGTCCTACTCCATTGGCAAAGGCTCCAAGAAGCAGGACCTCGCCAAGGAATTTATCCGATACATCACTTCCCCCAAGGGTCAGGTACGCTCGATTCAGATGGCGGCCTATCCGGGTATGTCACCGTACAAGTCCGGTTGGACTGCGATTAACGAAGCCAACCCGGAAGAAGCCAAGCGTCAGCGCATGACACTTGATGGGCACAACTGCATCGATGATCTGCGCGAGGGACGTATTCATTTCAGGCAGACTCCGGTCCAGCAATCGCTCGAAGACTGGAACGATTTCTGGTCTGAATACAAGAACGCGTAATCGGGTCTAAACCGAAACCGGCCCCGCGGGGCCGGTTTTTCTTTTTCAGCGGCAGTCCTGTGACTTTAAACGGTATACCGACTTGAGCGGCAGCGAGAGACTCTCCTCGGCCCCGGGGCGGTCGCAACGTCGGCAGGTCACCCTCTATGGACTGACGTGGTCGATGCCGATCGTGATCTGGCAATTGATCTTTTTTGTCTTCCCGCTGATTTTTCTGGTTGTGCTGAGTTTCTGGCTGGTGAAGAACTACCGGATGGTTCCGGGCTTTGACACGATTAACTGGGTCAAGATGTTCTCCAAGGGCTACTTCTGGGACGCTTATTGGCGAACCCTTGGGTATGCAGGAGTCGCGACTATCGTCACCAGTATTCTTGCCTTTCCCTGCGCTTTTGCGCTGGCATTCAAAGTCTCACCCAAGGTCCGGCGCTGGGCACTGTTTTTCCTGATCGTGCCGTTCTTTACGAGTTATCTCGTCCGGACCTATTCGTGGCAGATCTTCCTCAACGATAACGGCATTTTCAATACGCTGTTCGCGCTGGTCGGGTTAGGCCCCTTTCAATTGCTGAACAATTTCTTCGGCACACTCGTGGGCTATCTCACGCTGTGCCTGCCTCTTGTCGTTGTGCTGCAACTGATCTCCCTTGCCAACGTGGATCGAACATTGGTTGAAGCCGCGCACAATCTTGGCTGCGGACGTTTGCGGACGGTCTTCCAGGTCATTATTCCCCTGGCGAAGATCGGTATCATTCTTGGGGCAGTCTTCACCTTTATCCTGACCTTTGGTGATTTTGTAAGCCCCTATTACCTCGGCGGCTCTAAGCCGCCCACCCTCAGCATCCTGATCATTGACACCACCAAGTCGGGTCAGCAGTGGCCGCGAGCAGCAGTCGTCGCAATCGTGATGATCGTGACGTTACTCACAATCATGTTTGCCTCCATCGCCGCAGCCTACCGGAAGCGAACGTGAGTCCGGGAGCCTCCAACAGTCTTATATTGCGCGGCTACGTCGTGCTGGTCTTTATCTTTGTGTTCACACCCATCGTGACCAGCTTTATTTTCTCCGTCAATTCGGATCGATTCCCGTCGATTCCCTTGGGCCACTTCACGACACATTGGTACGAGACTATTTTTGCTGATCCGGATGTATGGGATGCCTTTCGGGTGAGCGGTATCGTCTCCATCACCGTCGCGGTACTGGCAACGTTTATCGGGTTTTGCACGGCCTATACCGACTATCGCTACAACTTTACCGGAAAAGCGCTCTATCTCTCGCTCGCACTTCTCCCCCCCACGATCCCGCTCGTGATCATGGGGCTCGCGATGCTCGCATTATTGGCCCGGATCAATATGTCGGGGGAGATTTACTCAATCGTCGTTAGCCATGTGGTGCTGTGCTCACCCTTTGCGATGGCGGTGATACGCATGCGCCTGGCCCAGATCAATCCCGACCTGGAATCCGCGGCGTGGAACCTGGGCGCTTCAAACTGGCGGGCAATGCGGGAGGTCATTATCCCGTTCTGTCGTCCGGCAATCGCCTCAGCGTTCTGCCTCACCGCGGCAGTATCCTTTGATGAATTCGCGGTGGCCTGGTTTGTTTCCGGCCTCAACAAGACCGTACCGGTTATCATTCTGGAAATTCTGCAAGGCAATACCGACCCCCAAATTAATGCAATCGGCTCCATCGTATTTATTACGTCGATGACACTAGTCGTACTCGCGCAATTGATCCTGATGCGCAAAACCATCAACCAGACCGCTACTGGAATATAAGCATGAGCGACCCCTCTCCCTCGCGGCCTTTGGTGACCTTTGACGGAGTCTGCAAACGCTACGGCAACATCACTGCCGTTCATGCGATGAATCTTGAGATCTATGAAGGCGAGTTTCTGGCCATCATGGGTCCATCAGGTTGCGGTAAAACCACTTCCCTGCGGATGCTGGCAGGCCTCGAGGAACCCAGCGAAGGCGAGATTCGCCTCGATGGTAAGCGGATCAATGAAATCAGCAGTGTCGAAAGAGACACACCAATGGTTTGGCAAAGTCTTGCGCTGTTTCCTTTCTTAAACGTTCAGAAAAACGTCGAATTCGGGCTAAAGATGCGTCAAGTGCCGACAGAGGAACGCCAGCAACGTGCGCGCAAATGGCTGGAGCGCATGGAGATCCTGGACTTGGCCGAACGGGATATCAGCCAGCTTTCCGGCGGACAAAAGCAGCGCGTGGCGCTGGCGCGCTCCCTGGTTACCGAGCCGCGCATTCTGCTGCTGGACGAGCCCTTGAGTGCACTGGACGCCAATCTGGTGGTCCGAATGCAGGGCGTGCTGTCCCGCCTGCAAAAAGAGCTCGGGATCACTTTTGTTTATGTCACGCACAGCCAATCAGAAGCGTTCGCCATGTCCGACCGTGTCGTGATCATGAGCCAAGGGCGAATTGAACAACTCGGATCGCCAAAGGAGATCTACCGCAGTCCGGCGTCGCGTTTCGTCGCTGATTTTGTTGGCGCGAACAACATCCTTTCCGGTACCGTCTCTCAAGCAGGTGAAGATCTGGAAATAAAGACCACGCTTGGAGCGTTTCGTTGCCACGCCGGCACCAGTGATCCCTTCGCCGTTGGGGACGCACTCGACATGGTAATCAGCGCCGATCTGGTTCAGATATCGCTTGAAGATCCTAATACCCAGAACAGCCTGCGCTGCCGCTTTATCAGCGAGGAGTTTGTGGGGTCGATCGTGACTCTCTTCGCCGAACTGGAGGACGGCTCAGACTTCAAAGTCCAGACCCGGCAAAGGGATTTGGCCAATCTGTCCCTCGGAGAAGAGAGCTCTTTCTTCGTCTCCTGGAACGCAACAGACGCCCATCTGATTGGCGCAAAGGAGTAGCCGTATGCTGGATCTGATTATCCGTAACGCCCGCCTGGTCGGTGAAAAAGAAACGGTCGATCTTGGCTGTCTCGACGGACGCATTACAGAAAGACAAGGCCGGCTGGATGCTCCTGCCCGAGACGAGATCGACGCTGCAGGTTTCCTCGTCTCACCGCCATTCGTTGACAGCCACTTTCATATGGACTCCACCCTGACGTATGGCGCACCCCGATACAACGAAAGCGGCACACTCTACGAGGGCATCAGCCTTTGGGGCGAAATCAAACCGCACTTGACCGAGGAGGATGTCGAGCGGCGGGCGCTCCTGCTGTGCCGCTGGGCCGTTGCGAGAGGCAGTCTGGCCATTCGCTCTCATGTTGACATCGGCGACCCTGCCCTCACGGCAGTTCACGCACTGCTCGAAGTCAGAAAGAAAGTCAGTCCCTGGCTGGACCTGCAACTGGTCGCTTTCCCTCAGGACGGCTACTTCCGGGACCCGAATGCCGTCGCCCTCCTCGAACAGGCTCTTGATCTCGGGGTGGATGTGGTGGGAGGCATCCCGCACTTTGAACGGACCTATGATGAGGGGCGACGCTCGGTCGAAGCGCTCTGCCGAATCGGCGCAGACCGGGGCTTGATGGTGGATATGCATTGTGACGAGTCTGACGACCCCAACTCACACCATATTGAAACCCTGATCTCCATGACTGCGCAGCTGGGAATGCAGGGCCGGGTGACCGGATCACATCTCACCTCTATGCACTCCATGGACAACTCCCTCGCCGACAAGCTGCTGGGCTTGATGCAGGAAAATGAGGTCAATGCGATTGCCTGTCCCCTCATCAACATCACCCTGCAAGGACGCAAAGATACCTACCCCAAACGTCGTGGACTCACCCGGATCAAGGAGATGATGCAGCGGGGCATCAATTACGCGGTCGCTCACGACTGCGTGATGGACCCCTGGTATGCGGGCGGTAGCCACGACATGCTCGAAGTCGCGCATATGGGTCTTCATGTAGGTCAAATGACCGGAGTTCACGAAACGGCGGACATGTTTAACGCGGTTACGGTTAACCCCGCGCGCACACTGCAGCTTGAAGGTTACGGGCTAGATGTCGGGTGCAACGCGGACCTCGTGGTCCTACAGGCAAAAGACCCTACTGAGGCCATTCGATTAAGGGCAAACCGACTGTTTGTCATTCGCCGAGGAGAAGTCATCAGCAAAACCCCTCTTCTCCAGAGCGAAGTCCGCTTCATGGGGGAGGACGCTCTCACCCGTTTCTCGGTGAGCGAATTTCAGTAGCGGAAAACCGCTGACCCCAAGAAAACGTTAAGCGCTGTCGGCCGAACAGAACTGGCCGATCGCACGTTCCAAGCGAGCCAGACCTTCGGCGATGTCTTCTTCTGGAATGATGAGTGACGGCGCGAAACGCAATACACTCGCTCCCGCGACCAGTACAAAAACACCTTCGTCCTGAGCGGCATGCATCAGATCCCGGGCTTTGCCCTGCCATGGCTCTGTCAGCATACACCCCATTAGAAGTCCTAGTCCCCGCACACCGGAGAACACGTCGTATTTCTCCCCTAGCGCACAAAGGCCAGTTTCGATGCGGCGCCGCCGATCCATGACACCCTGGAGCACAGCCGGATCGCTCAGAATATCGAGCACCGCGTTTGCGACGGCGCATCCCATCGGGTTTCCACCCCAAGTACTCCCGTGCGTTCCGACTTTTAAGGAGGCGGCGACATCAGCCGTCGATAGTGTTGCTGCCACAGGAAAGCCCCCACCCAGGCCTTTTGCTGTCGTCAGGATGTCGGGAATGACATTGAAGGATTCATAGGCATAGAGCGCTCCCACCCGTCCCACACCCGTCTGCACCTCATCCATGATCATGAGCGCGTTGTGCTCATCACAAAGCCGTCTGATGGTTTCAAGAAATGCTTTGTCGGCAGCAATGACCCCTCCTTCACCCTGCACCGGCTCTACGATCACGGCGCAGACATCGTCACCGAACGTCTCGGCCAGTGCCGCAGAATCATTAAAGGGCAGATGCTCAATTGCACCGGGTAAGGGGCCGAAACCCTCGCGGTAATTGGCCTGCCCCCCGGCGGTTACCGTAAACAAAGTCCGCCCATGAAAAGCATTTTCGAATGCCAGGATTCGGTCCTTCTCCTTACCGTGATGGTCGAATGCATAACGACGGGCCAGCTTAAGCGCCGCTTCATTGGCCTCTGCCCCCGAATTACTGAAAAAGACCCGATCCGCGAATGTGAGTTCCACCAACCGTCGAGCCAACTGTAGGGCCGGCTCTGTGGCCAGAACGTTGGATGTATGCCAAAGTCGACCCGCCTGTTCCGTCAGTGCAGCGACCAACTGCGGGTGTGCGTGACCCAAAGCGTTCACCGCGATGCCGGCTCCAAAATCAATGTACTCCCGGCCTTCCTGGTCCCACATTCGTGAACCCGAGCCCCGCACGGGAATCATTGCGGCTGGCGCATAGTTCGGCATCATGTACCGGTCGTACCAGTCACGCTCTACTTTTGACATTGTCTGGGCAATCCTTTGGCGATATCTGAGAGGCAAGTTTATCCACCTTGTATCAAAATAACATCCCGACGTGACTCGACCCTCGGCCCCGGGGTTGATAGAGTGCGACCCTCACACCAATCGCGTTATGAAAAAAATCCAAAGCCCCAACACGCCTGCCGATGCGACCCGAGCCATCACCAATGGCCGAAGCTCCGCCGAACACCACGGAGCGGTTAATACCCCCGTCTACCATGCCTCGACGATTCTTCATCCCGATGTTGAGTCGTTTGAGACACGGCATGATCCGAGCACCAATCGGCGAAAAGTTATTTACGGACTACTGGGTACTCCGACCAGCTTCGACCTAGAGGAAGTCCTCGCGGACCTTGAGGGTGGTCACGATGCGGTCCTCGTGCCCTCGGGACTCGCTGCAATCAGTGTCGCACTCCTCTCTTTTCTTAAGCCGGGTGATCACGCCCTGATCGCCGACACCGTCTATCCACCCACGCGATCTTTTTGCGACCAGCACCTGGCCCGCATGAATATTTCCGTGGACTATTACGATCCGCATGCCGGCGCCGCCATCGAGACCCTGCTTCAGCGCAACACCCGGGTGATTTTTCTCGAGTCACCGGGCTCCTTTACCTTCGAAGTGCAGGATATTCCCGCGATCACCAAAGTGGCGCGTCTCCGCGGGGTCACCACGATCCTGGATAACACCTGGAGCACTCCCTTATTTTTTAAGTCCTTCAGTCACGGGGTGGATGTTTCGGTGCACGCGGCCACAAAGTATCTTTCAGGACATAGTGATGTCGTGATGGGCGCAATCATCTGCGCAGAGCACGCCTGGGATAATGTCAGGCGGACCCACCGCCATCTTGGTCAATGTGTCGGCCCGGATGATGCTTACGTGACGCTTCGCAGCATCCGCAATCTCTCCACTCGACTGAACGCGCACCACAAACAGGGACTGGCGTTGGCGAATTGGCTTGCCGAACGCGAAGAAGTCGCCGAGGTACTGCACCCCGCACTGCCTGCGCACCCAAACCATGTCATATGGAAGCGGGACTTTCTCGGCGCTTCGGGTCTATTCAGCATCGTCCTGCATCCGAAGTCGCGTGATGCAGTTCTTGAAATGGTCAACGGAATGGAGCTTTTCAGGATTGGTGCAAGCTGGGGGGGTTTTGAAAGCCTGATGATTCCGGTTTACCCCGAGCAGTATCGAAGCGCGACACACTGGGATCCATCAAAGTTCACCCTCCGTATTCATGCCGGGCTGGAAGATTTCGATGACCTGACTGCCGATCTTGAAGCCGGATTTGAACGCCTCAACCGCGCAGACGAATCAAACTGACATCTGATGGCCCGGTAATGTCCCTTGACGCGAAACTCAAAGCAGAGTGCGGGCAGTTTATCCAGGGGTTTGGGTCACTGCTGCTGTCGACTCTCAACCCCGACGGCTCGCCGGACCTCAGTTACACCCCGTTTGTTGATCACGATCGACGGTTTTACATTCTCACTAGCCACCTTTCTGCACACACGGGAAACCTGATCAACGATCCTCGCGCTGCAGTGCTCTTCATCGAGAGCGAAGAGACCGCCGATCAGATTTATGCGCGCAAGAGACTCCGCTTTCAGTGTGAGGCCGAACGTTTCCCACGACAGACACCGGCGTGGGATGACCTGATCCCGGAATTTTCCTCACGATTTGGCGAGATCATCGATGTTTTGAGTGCGTTACCTGATTTTGAACTCTTTGCCCTCAAGCCGTTAAACGGTCAGTGGGTCAGCGGTTTTGGCAAGGCATTTGATTTCCGGGGCCGAATGGAAGGAGAGGCCGCTCATCTGAACCCCAAAAAGGAGCGGGATCAAGAGCGATGATTGCGTCCGGGGTGTTTGCGTTCAGCTTTTTTAGGATAGGCGCGTCGCTTCGGCTTGGTCTTTTTATCGAAAAGCCGATCACATTCTGAGGCCTTGAGCTCCAGGAAGGTCCCGGCCTTGTGCTGGCGTTCTAGCCGAAATGGACCGTAACGCACCCGCACAAGACGACTGACCGTGCACCCCACGCTCTGCCACATACGGCGCACTTCGCGGTTGCGACCTTCTTTCAACACGACCTCGAACCACCGGTTGGCGCCCGACCCGCGCCCAGCCTCAATTGACTCAAAGCGACACAACTGGCCACCCAGTCGCACGCCAGTCAAGAGCCGCTTGAACTCTCGCTCACCAGGGCTTCCGCGCACCCTGCAACGATACTCCCGGTCGATACCGCTAGAGGGGTGCATCAATCGGTGCGCGAGTTCCCCGTCTGTCGTGAATAGGAGCAGGCCCGAGGTATTGATGTCCAGGCGACCCACAGAGATCCAACGACGGCCGCGAAGCCGGGGTAAAGCCTCGAAAACCGTAGGCCTTCCCTGTGGATCGTCTCGCGAGCAAATCTGACCAACCGGCTTGTTATAGAGCAGGAGCCGAACGGGGGCGGAGGCCGTAGACTCCCATGCCACCGGCCGATTATCGACCTCGACCCGGGACGAGCCGCCTATCTGCTGACCGAGTTGGGCCAGTTGACCATCGACGGTGACACGCCCGTCGCGAATCCAGCGCTCGATCTCGCGGCGGGACCCAAGCCCCGCCCGGGCTAGCGCTTTTTGAATCCGTTCAGTCAAATTCCGAGGTCAACGCTGCCTTGGTGACGGGGTCTGTGTCAGGTTCCAGGATTTCGGCCCCAGCGGCCACAGTCTCACCACCGGCAACTTCGTCGCCGGTTGCTGCATCGGTTGCGCCAGCGTCTGAGCCGCCTTCACCTTCGGCTTGTTCTGCAGATTCAGCGCTCCCGGCTTCATCCTCCGTCGAGGGCACAATCCCCGGAGCAAGTGAAACGGGCATCTCAATACCCAGTTCGCGCGCAATATCAGCAAG
>Ga0310344_10004477_pt1 | contig 10386 bp, 8 predicted proteins | sample HC15DNA20200_MG_FD_203801 | JGI IMG/M metagenome (GOLD analysis project Ga0310344, IMG submission 203801) | Marine microbial communities from station ALOHA, North Pacific Subtropical Gyre - HC15-DNA-20-200_MG | ecosystem: Environmental > Aquatic > Marine > Oceanic | place: Pacific Ocean: North... | reverse complement strand
CATATTTTCAACAAACCATATGAGTTGATCTTTGATGAATTTAAAGAAGAAAATCTTAAAAAAATAGTTAAAAATATTAACTCTGATGAATTTTTGCTTGATGTAAAATATCATTTGGGAGCAAAAACTTCCATAAAAAACTCAATCGGTAAAAACCTTGATTTATTTATGCTTCCAAATCCAAGTCATCTAGAAATGATCACGCCTGTAATTAGTGGTGCAACTCTAGGAATAAAAGATAAAGAAAAAATTTCTTCTGAAAAAACTCTCTCTATAATTATTCACGGAGATGCTGCTTTTGCAGGACAAGGAATTGTTGCTGAAACTTTTAATTTATCGGGAGTCGAAGGATATAATACTCAGGGAAATATACATATAATAAATAATAATCAAATAGGATTTACTACAGATCCTAAGAACGCTTTTTCAACAAAATTTTCTAGTGACTTAGCAAGAGGTTTTGATATCCCTATACTTCATGTTAATGGTGATGACATAGAATCATGTATCAAAATCGCAAAACTAGCTGTCCAATATAGAAATTCATTTTCTAAAGATATTTTGATCAATTTAGTCGGATATAGAAGATTTGGACATAATGAAATGGATGAACCTTCATTCACTCAACCTTTAATGTATAAAAAAATTAAATCTCACCCTACTGTTAGATCTATTTGGGTGAAAGAAATTCTTGAAAGAAATATGATTTCTATAGATGAAATTTCTCAATTTGAAATAGAAAATAATGAAAAATTAAGGAAAGCAAACTCCAATTTAAATACTGTAGATCACCAATCACTAGCTTGGCCAAATAATTTTCCAAATAATAAAAAATCATCTGAATTTATAAAAACAAAATTAAGTGCATCTAATCTAATTAGCACTAACAAATCATTATGGAGTGTTCCATTAGATTTCACTTTACACCCTAAATTAAAAACATTAATTGAGAAAAGAAGAAACAGTGACCTTGATTCTAAAATAGAATGGGGTCATGCAGAAATATTATCATTAGCTCTTTTGTCAGAAAAAAATATCCCAATAAGACTAACCGGACAAGACTCTTCTAGAGGAACATTTAATCAAAGACATGGAGTATTAATTGATATTGAAGATGAATCAAAACTCAATGTATTTTCAAATATCAATAAAAAAAATCTGCCTTATTTAATTAACAGCCCTCTTTCGGAAGAAGCAGCTTTAGGTTTTGAGTTTGGATATAGTTCAATGTTTTTAGATTCATTAGTTATATGGGAAGCTCAATTTGGAGATTTTGCAAATAATGCTCAATCAATTATTGATGAATTAATTTGTTCTTCTCAAGCTAAATGGGGTCAAAACACTGGGCTAACATTACTACTGCCTCATGGTTTTGAAGGAATGGGGCCTAATCATTCAAGCGGACATTTAGAAAGATTTTTAAATTTATCAAGTCAAAATAATATCACCATAGCTAATTGCACTAATACTTCTCAATACTTTCATTTACTTAGACAGCAAGGTTTAACACCTCCTAATGAGAAAAAGCCACTAGTGATAATGACTCCTAAAAGTCTTTTGAGACATCCTTTAGCTTCTAGCACTTTAAAAGAAATTCTTGAAGGACAATTTGCTCCAATATTAGAAACTAGAAAGGATAATATTGATCAAATAAACAAAGTAATTATTTGCTCAGGAAAAATATCAATAGAATTTTTATATAAAGATTCAGAAAAATTGCTTAAAAATAGTGTTTTAATAAGAGTAGAACAATTATATCCATTCCCTGAAAAGATTTTTAAGGATATCATTTCTAAATATAAAAACATTAAAAAAATTATTTGGTTACAAGAAGAACCAAAGAACAAAGGTGCATGGCAGTATATTAATGATACGATTTCACCTATGGTAAAAAATTTAAAATTTGTAGGAAGAAATTTTTCACCTAGTCCAGCTAGCGGATCTAGTACTGTTCATAAACTTCAACAACAACAAATTTTTGATGATATTATAAAAGAATAAAATGACTGAAGAGATAAAAGTTCCAGAAATGTCTGAATCTACTGTTGAAGCAACAGTAGGTATTTGGCATAAGCAAGTAGGAGATACAGTTAAAGAAGGAGATCCATTACTTGAGCTTGAAACAGATAAAGTAAATTTAGATATTAACTCTCCTGTAGATGGAACATTAACTACATTAGATAAACAAACTGGAGATACAGTTATTGAAGGTCAAATACTAGCAACTATCTCTACGGAAGAAAATTCATCTGAAAAGACTGAAGTCAATTCTCGTGAACCCGAAAAAGAAGAAAATTTAGTAAAAGAAATTGTTGATATTACTCCAATAGCAAAAACAATAGCACAAAAAAATAACATAGACATTTCAAATATTAAAGGTTCAGGAAAAGAGGGAAAAATAACAAAAGAAGATGTAGAAAACTATATAGATAAAAACAATAATTCTTCTAAAATGATTGAGCCCTCTTCTGAAAAATCTAATGAATTTGAAAGTGAAAATTCTTCAGAAACAAGAATAAAATTATCTAGAAGACGTTTAACAATTGCTAAAAGATTAACAGAAGTCCAACAAGAAACTGTTATGACTACTACTTATAATGAAGTAGATCTTTCAAAAATCATTGAAATCAGAAAAAATTTTCAAACGAAATTCTTTGAATCTTATAATGTAAAACTAGGATTTATGAGTTTCTTTGTTAAAGCGGTAATAAACAGTTTAATAAAATTCCCAGAAATTAATTCAGAACTTCAAAATCAAGAATTGATTCTTAAAAAATACTATGATATCGGAATTGCGGTTTCTACAGATGAAGGGTTAGTAGTTCCTGTGCTTCGTGATGCTATTAATAAATCCTTTTCTGAAATAGAAATATCTATTGGAGAATTAGCAACTCGAGCTAGGAAAAAACTTATATCCTTAGAAGAATTACAGGGAGGAACATTTACTATCACGAATGGCGGTATTTTTGGATCAATGATGTCTACGCCTATTTTGAATCCTCCACAAGTAGCAATACTTGGAATGCATAGAATAATTGAAAGGCCAATAGCTAAAAACAACAATATCGTAATAGCACCAATGATGTACTTAGCAGTCACTTATGACCATAGAGTAATAGATGGATCTAGTGCAGTTCAATTCTTAGGACATATAAAACAACTCATCGAAGATCCGAATGCCCTACTTATAAACCTATAAAATGCCTAAACCTACTACAATAGAAAAGATCGAAACTTACTTATGGGATAGATGGTTAATTGTAAGAGTAATATGTGAAGATGGCACAATAGGAATTGGCGAAGGTGGAGTTCATGGATGGCAATTTCCCACAGAAGCAATGATAAAAACAATAACTCCATACTTAATTGGGAAAGATCCCTCAATAATCGAGCATCATTATCAATATTTATACAGAAACTCTCATTTTATGGGTTCTATAATCAATGGAGCATTGTCAGCTATAGACATTGCATTATGGGATATTAAAGGAAAAAGACTTGGAGTCCCTATTTATGACCTAATGGGAGGCAAGACAAGAAATAAAGCACGATGCTACATACATGTCGAAGGAGAAACTATAGACGATCTAGTATCTGATTCACTTGAAAAAGTTAAAGAAGGATTTACAGCTATCAGATTTCAACCCTACTCATCGAACTTTTTTACTTATGATAGTGTGTCTGAATGGATAGATGATGCAGAAAACCGAGTATCAGCAGTAAGGGAATCTATAGGAAACAAAATTGATTTATGTATAGAAATACACAGACAAATGTCACCTTCAGAATCAATAATGTTAGGAAAAAGATTAGAAAAATTTAATCCTTTTTTTTATGAAGATCCAATGTTACCTGACAGTCCAGAAATAATGAAAGATATTCAAGAAAAATCTAACCTCCCTATTGCTACTGGAGAAAGGTTCACTACAATTTTTGAATTTCAACAATTATTACAACATAAAGCATGCTCATATGTGAGACCTGATCTTTGTCTTGCCGGAGGGCTATCTGGTTCTAAAAAAATATCTGCAATGGCAGAATCACATCATATAAAAGTGATACCTCATAATCCTTTAAGTCCAATCAGCACTGCAGCTTGTTTACAATTAGATGCATCTATACCTAATTTTGCTCTTCAAGAATACACTCCCACTGAAAAATTACCTCCAAAAAGTGAATTGTTAGAAACACCTCTTAAATTAAATAATGGTTACCTTGAAATTCCATCAGGACCTGGTTTAGGAATAGAACTCCGTACAGAAACTCTTAAAAAATATCCTCGAATAGAAAAAATTCTTGATACTCCACTGAAAAATGATGGATCAGTAGCAGATTTTTAACTATACAAGTTGTAAAGCTAGGGTAAAAAGACCAAAAACAACTCCATAAAATCCAAATAACCAGAATTTAATTTTTTGAGCCCATTTTAATGTAAAATTTATTGTAATTAGAGAAATTATCATAGAAACGAAAAATATTAAAAATAAATTGCCCCAATCCGATGATTTTACAGAAGAACTAATTATCTCTAAAAATTGAAAAATATTTGCTCCTAAAATAACAGGAATACTAAGCAAAAATGAAAACTCCACAGTCTTTTTCTTATTGATACCCATCAAGATACCTGAAGAAATAGTCATTCCTGATCTAGAAATTCCAGGAAATATTGCAAAAGCCTGAAATAAACCTATAAACATTATCTTTTTTATTCCCAATAATTTATTTTGATTTTTAATAATATAGTTTATATAACTGGAAATAATTAAGAATATCCCTGAAACAATAAAGCAAACACCTACAATTATTGAAGTTCTAGCAGTGGTTGCCAAAGTATCTTTTAATAAATACCCAATAATTCCTATAGGAATAGAAGCAATAAAAAGTTTTATAAAAATGCTTTTCATTTTTTCATACTGTAAACCTGAAATTTTAATTTCTTTAAAACTTTTAACACCAAAAAAACATATAACAGCAATCAATGAACCTAAATGAGCAACTAAATCTACACTTAAAGAAGGAGTTTTTAAGCCAAAAATATCTGAAAGCACAACCATATGTCCACTACTACTAATTGGAAGAAATTCAGTTATGCCTTGAATAAAACCTATAATTATCGAATTAAATATATTCAAAAGATTTTTCCTTTATCTTGTTATTGACTATAATTTATATTTTAGACACTTCTATTACACAAACCAATTTTTAAAAAATTATGGCTAAAATCACGAAGATTGAAACATTAACAAATTCTAAATACTCAAAAATCATTTGGGTAAAAATTTATGATGAATCTGGAGAATATGGTATAGGAGAAACTTCTTGGGGACCAGAGACAGTAGAAACACACATCCTAACAGATATTGCACCACAAATTATTGGAGAAAACCCTCTTAACATCGAAAAATTATGGGTTGATATCTGTAAACTTGGAATTACCGTGAGGCCCAATGGTGCAGAAGTTAGAGCTCTCTCAGCTATAGATATAGCATTATGGGATTTAGCAGGAAAATTAACAAACCAACCTTTATATCAAATGCTAGGAGGATTATTCAGAGAAAAAATAAAGATTTATAATACCTGTGCTGGTTATTCTTATGGCGTTAATAGACCAGGCACATATAGAAATATTCCTGGTAGCATAGACTACAAACCAGAATCTCAATATGAAGATCAGCATGCATTCATGACTGATGCAGGAAAATTAGCAGAGAGTCTTTTAGAAGAAGGTGTGTCTGCTATGAAAATTTGGCCTTTTGACCAATTTTCTGGAAAAACAAATGGTCAATTTATCTCCTCTGAAGATATTGATAAAGGCTTAGAACCTTTCCAAAAAATTCGCGATGCTGTTGGAAGAAAAATGGATATTATGGTCGAATTACATTCAATGTGGAATTTACCATCAGCAAAAAGAATAGCTAAAGCTCTTGAGCCAATAGAACCACTCTGGTATGAAGATCCTATACCAATGGATAACTTGGATGCATTAGCCGACTATAAAAGATCAACAAGAATACCTGTAACGGCCAGTGAAACACTTACGCTTAGATGGAGTTTTAGAGAACTTTTTGAGAAAAGAGCAGTAGATATATGTATGTTTGATATATGTTGGGTAGGTGGAATATCTGAAGCTAAAAAAATATCTACAATGGCTGAAGCATATCAATTACCTATAGCACCACATGACTGTGTGGGACCGATAACATTTTTGAGTGCGATTCATATGAGCCTAAACGCCCCAAATGCTATGATTCAAGAAACAGTTAGAGCATATAATAACACTTGGTACAGAGATATTATCGAGACAATGCCTAAAATAGAATCAGGGTATGTGTACCCTCCAAAAGGAATTGGTATTGGCACAATTTTTACTGAAAAATTTATAGAAAGTAAAGATACAATAATTAAAACGGTTGAATCTTGACAAAATCATATAAAAAAGAAGAACTAACTGGAAAAGCTTTAACAGTTTTAGGCCCTAAAGACACAAACCAATTAGGGAAAGTAATTTGCCATGAACATTTATTAATAGATTTTAATGTTGTATTTCAAAATCCCCCTAATCCAAAAGAGTTACATCTTAAAGATGAGAAACTAAATCTTTCAAATCTAGGTTGGATAAAAAAATTCTGGGTTTCTAACAAGGATAATTTACTTATTGATGACATTGAAATTTCTATAAATGAACTAAAACATTTTTATAAAGCTCAAGGAAATACAATAGTTGATGTTACATCTATCGGTTTATCAAGAAACCCTTCTGCTCTGAAAATCATTAGTCAGAGAACTGGAGTAAATGTAATTATGGGCTCAGGATACTACATAGAAAAAACTCATCCAAATTATTTTAAAACAGATAGCGTTTATCAAATCGCAGAAAAAATCACAAATGATATTCTTCATGGAGTAGATGGAACAGAAGTTCACAGTGGCATTATAGGTGAAATAGGTTGTGATTTTCCTTGGAGTTCTGATGAAAGAAAAAGTGTGCATGCTGGAGTACTAGCTCAAATAGAAACAGGAGCACCTATATTAATCCATCCAGGAAGAGACGAAAATGCTCCATTAGAAATCGTTAACTCTATAATGAAATGGGGTGGGAACACATCTAGAACTATTATGGGTCACATAGAAAGAACTATATATTCAAAATCAAAATTACTAGATTTAGCTAATTCAGGAGTATATATGAATTTCGATCTTTTTGGTCATGAATCATCGTACTACCCTTTGGACGATTCTACATATATGCCTAGTGACCATCAGAGAATAGAGATAATTTCAGAATTAATTGATTCAGGTTTCTCTAATAAAATCTTAGTAGGTCATGATATATGCTCTAAACATAGATTAAAAAAATTTGGTGGTCATGGATGGGATCATATTTTAAAAAAAATTATTCCCAAAATGAAAAAGTTTGGAATAAAAACAAGAGATATAGAGAATATTCTTATAAAAAACCCAAGAGAAATTCTTAAATTTTCTTAAATAATCTATCCTCTTATGAATAAAAAAACCTTAAAGTTTCTAAAGATATTAATCAGGCAAACAATTCTTTTATTAATTCTAATTTTAGTATCTTGTGGAATTGATACTAATTCTGATGAAAATAGTTTGAAAAACCAAAACTCTCTATCTGTAATAATTATTTCTTCTGACATTTCTATAGGATTAAACAAAATTAAGTTTGCAGTATTAAATCTTGAGGGCAATCCTATCTTGAATCAAGAGAAAAACTTAAAAGTATTTATTTCACCATTAGAAGACCCTCAATTTAAAAAACCAATCTCGATTGAATGGGAACCTTGGCCTATTTCTGGAGGAGTCTATAAGTCTAATATAGAATTAAAATCTTCAGGATTCTGGAAAATCAATGTTTTATATGAAGAAACTGAAAAATTAACTGGAGAAGCTATTATTCAAGTAAATAAAATTCCCCTGACTCCAGAAGTAGGAAAAATTCCTCCAAAAATACATACTAAAACTATTTCAACACAATTATCTTTAGAATCTATAACTTCAGATATTAATCCAAAATCAGAATTATATAGATCTGATTTTTTCGATGTTCTAGGAACTAAACCTATCGTAATAAATTTTTCCACTCCCTCTTTTTGTAAATCTGGAACTTGTTCACCAATGATAGAAAATATCAAAAAACTATCTGATATTTTTCACGAAAATATAGTATTTATACATGTGGAAATTTATGATAATCCTGAAGAAATAAGAATTTCTGGAAACCCTAATATAGGGAAAATTTCAGAACCTGTAAAAATCTGGAACCTCCCTTCAGAACCTTGGACTTTTTTTATAGATAATTCAGGAAAAATAGTTTCAAAACATGAAGGTTATGTAGAATATGAAAATTTAGAACAAATAACATCTACATTGAAATAATATTCAATGACCATTTTCATCTCCATCTTCTATAGATACTATTGATAATTGTTCACCTATTTTTTCATAGATAATAATTACAGGATGTCCTGATACCTGATGCTCTTTTAAATGATGGGATGTAAAATGAGAATAAGATTTATTATTACCATTAAATACCCAAATTTCTCTATCAAAATCCTTCAATGTCAATTTGCTTATTTTATTTAATTCACTTGATTCAATACTGATAATCTGGCCAGTCACTTCTTGAAAATTATTAGTACAAGAATTAAGAATAAGTATTAGAAATGATAAAATAAATATTTTCCGTAAAAAAAATTTCAAATTTTTCCTTTATTTTTCAAATTGTTTCAACAGTCTTTTTGCTTCCTTGTATACGGTAGGTAATCTTGGTTCTTTTGCTAAACTTTCGGCCTCTTCTAAATCAATAATGATTTTTTCCAGATCTTGATCATAATTAATTAAAATTTTAGCTCTATCTAAATACAATTTGGGATTATTAGGATCTAGAAAAATAGCTTCTTTAAAATCCTCTATAGAATCCTCTAAATTATTAAAGTTCGCTCTAAATTTTCCTCTCCACCAATAAGCTAAACTAGGATTAGAAGCTAAAGATATACTTTTAGAAAAAAGATCTTCAGCTTTTTGAAATTCTCCTCTATTTCCATAAATTCTGGCTTTAATCAAAACAGGCCATTCTGGAGAAACTAAATTGTCAAAATTTATAATTTGTTTTTCAGAATTTTCTAAATCTTCCAACTCTAAAAATATAATTGATTTTAACAAATATGCTTCTCCTAAATCATTCTTCAATTCTATAGATTTTTCTAAATCTGAAAGTGAAGATTCATACTTTTCTTGATAGAATTTTGATGTAGCTCTACCCAACCAAGCTCTAGAAAAATTAGGTTCTAATTTTATAACAGTGTCAAAAAATTTTTCTGCATTAAGAAAATTTTTCTGTTCAAGATAATTATGAGCTCTAACATAATACATTATACTTTCAGTTTCATTATTATCGTTGGTGATTTCAGTTTCTAAAGATGTAGATATACCCTCATTGTCTTCAGAATTAGGAGTTACAGTATTTTCAACAATTTTTGGAAGGTCATTATTAGAACAAGAAAGTAAAAATAAAAATAATATAAAAGTAATTAAATATTTTGAAATCACTATTTTCATATCTTATACCGAAATAGAAGAAAGTTTAACCAAAAATAGTTCAAATTCATCTTTTTCATCTACAGCTTGAGTCTTCAATTTTTTTTCCAAAACAAATAATTCTTCTAATAAAATGAACAAATTATTTGTTGTTTTTTGGAAAGCTTGTTGCATAAGTTTTTTAAAATAATAATTATTAGTCAAACCAACAGTTGAAGAAATACTTTCCCCATCTTTTATTCCTTCATCAATAAGAGATCTAATCTGTAAAATTCTATGTAAAGAAGATATTAACAAAAATACTAATTCTCCTGATGTTACTCCTTGATCATACAGTTTCCTGATCATAGGAATAGCTTTTAAATAATTTCCATTAATTATTTGATCTAGAACATTAAATATTATTTCATTCTTTGATCCTGATATAATATTTTCAATATCATCATCTTTTACATTCCTTCCTTGTGTATAAAGAGCCAATTTCTTAAGTTCTTGATCTATAGAAAAAAAATCTCTTTCTAACATATTTTCTATTTTAGATGATTGTTTAGAATTAATTTCCATACCTAATTCTTTAGAACGTAAATTGATCCAATTTAACACCTGAGCTCTACTTCCTCTTCCTTTAGGTAATAAGCTTTCATGAATTTCTGAGATATCATTAAGTTCTTTAAAAAATTTCGATTTTCTAAATTTATTAGTAAGAGTATCATCTGTAAAAAAATCACTAAATAATAACATCGAATTTCCTGGTACTTCTAATGATCCTTTTAATATAGGAATCCAATCCAATGAGTTTGATTCATCAAAAATTCTGCATAATAA
>Ga0310344_10004476_pt1 | contig 10386 bp, 9 predicted proteins | sample HC15DNA20200_MG_FD_203801 | JGI IMG/M metagenome (GOLD analysis project Ga0310344, IMG submission 203801) | Marine microbial communities from station ALOHA, North Pacific Subtropical Gyre - HC15-DNA-20-200_MG | ecosystem: Environmental > Aquatic > Marine > Oceanic | place: Pacific Ocean: North... | reverse complement strand
GCACCTTGGTCGTAATATGCTGGCAAATCGTAGCCGAGTTCCTCGCAGAGTGGTACAACAGCCTTCAGCCAGGTTTGACGTAGTTGGTCATTTGTCATCCCCTTTAAACGGAAGTCCAGTTGCGCGTTGTGGTGTTTCTTATCATCGGGCATTCCGAACCATTCGACCCCCATGGGGAACATCCAATCCAGCGTGGCTTGTACAGCTTTTCTGCCGGCGCCACCACCTTCAGCCAACCGACGAAGCCATACTTCCCCATGCCGGAGGTGAAAGTTTTCTTCAAGACTGACTTTAACCAAGCCGCGCTTCAGGGGCCCATAGCTAGTATTACGGTGTACATCGCTGAGCAAGGTGATACCAGCCCTATCGTAGAGGGCATGGGCGGTGACTAGAGCTGCCCAGTTGTCAATTGGTTGATCGAAACCATACGGATGTTTGAACTTTGCTGGTTCACGTTCATAGAGCAGCCAATGTCGGTCCACTCCGAGATCCTCAAGAAGTCGGTACGCAATATTAGCGTGCCCGAGTTCATCCTGGATGATTGCAGTGGCCGAGACCATGGTGTTTGCGGTTGGCGCGTCTCGGGTGGCAGTGAAGTAAGCTGGTGCACTCACGAGTTCAGTATCTCCTTGAACCGTAAGTTGCGTGATAAGTGCTTTCTTATATGTCGCTGTCATATCGGCTTCGGATTCGACAATGAATCCTTCTTGGACTTTTCTCTGCAGCTCTTCGTCCGTTAACTGTCCCATTGAGCAGTGTCTCCTCGAGCCTGGTCTTGGGTGAGCGGTTTCTGCAATTGAACACTTTGCAGCGGAGAAAGAATGAGTGTACTGCTCACTGGTCAGCTTCCATAAAGGGATATCGATAGTCAAGCGGCGGGTCGAACGTCTCTTTAATAGTCCGCGGTGAAACCCATCGTTGGAGGTTGAGTACTGAACCAGCCTTATCATTCGTCCCGCTGGCTCGGCTGCCTCCAAACGGTTGTTGTCCTACAACCGCTCCGCTGGGCTTGTCATTGATGTAGTAGTTTCCGGCAGCGTGTCGGAGGGCCGTATTTGCTTCGCGGACTGCCTTTCGGTCACGGGCGAACACCGCCCCGGTAAGCGCATAGGGTGAAGTCTCATCAACTAGTTTTAAGGTGTCGTCCCACGCTGATGCGGGATATCTGAACATCGTTACAACCGGCCCAAAGATTTCTTCGCACATCATCTTGTGGTTGGGGTTGTCTGTCGCTACCAAAGTTGGCTCGATGAAGTATCCCACCGAATCATCACATCCCCCTCCGGCAAGGATTTCTGCGTCGGTAGAGTTTTCCGCATGTTCGATGTACGATTTTATACTATCGAAGGCTTTTCGGTCGATAACTGCACCCATAAAATTCTGAAAATCGGAAGGATCCCCCACTTTAAGTTCTTTGGTCATTGCTGTCGCCCGTTCTATTACCTCTTCCCATATCGTATCCGGGATGTAAACGCGTGATGCGGCGGAGCACTTTTGGCCTTGGTACTCGAATCCGCCTCGAACGATAGCCACGGCCACTGCCTGTGGATCTGCACTTTCATGTGCAAGGATAAAGTCCTTACCTCCTGTTTCTCCTACCAAACGTGGATATGAACGGTAATTTTCCAGGTTGTCTGCAACAGACTTCCAAAGATGTTGAAATGTCCGAGTTGAACCGGTGAAATGAATCCCTGCTAAGTCTGGGCTGTTAAGGAGCACATCGCTGATCCTAGAAGCCTTTCCTGGAATGAAGTTGATAACTCCGGGTGGCATGCCAGCTTCTTCGAGGAGTTTCATTACGTAATACGATGCCAAGACACCCGTGGTGGATGGTTTCCAAATTACAACATTCCCCATTAATGCCGCCGATGTAGTGAGATTGCCTCCAATTGCGGTAAAGTTGAAAGGACTAATGGCGTAGATGAACCCCTCGAGCGGTCGGTGATCAATGCGATTCCACATTCCGGGTGAGGAGATTGGTTGGTGTGCATGTACCTTGTTCGCAAAATGGCTGTTGAATCGCCAAAAATCGACAAGTTCACACGCGGCATCCACCTCCGCCTGAAACGAGGTTTTGCTTTGCCCGAGCATGGTTGCTGCATTGAGTTTGGTTCGCCATGAGTCCTCGAGCAGGGCAGATGCTCGGAGGAGAATCGCTACGCGTTCTTCCAGTGGCCATTCTGACCAATCTCGCCAAGCTTCGGCAGAGGCTGTTATCGCAGCCTGGGCCTCGACTTCGGTACCCACATGACAGTGTGCGAGCACATGAGTATGAGCATGCGGCATAGTTACGTCGAAAGTCTCTGTTGTGCGAATTTCTTTTCCACCAATGATCAAGGGGATTTCGACGACTTCACTCGACTGGCGTACCAGCTCTGTTGTTAAATCTGTCCGTTCGGGACTTCCGGGCGCATAGTCGAGGACGGGCTCGTTCCTTGGTGGTGGAGGTGCGCTGTGGGTTTGGTTTCCCATGGCAGGTGTTTCCCCTGAGTTTGTGAGCGTCTGGTTAGATTTCCCTCCGACGGTCCTGGCAGTCAACGGCTTCCTCCTTCTTCTGTGAGCCTGTTCTGATTCGATTTGTCACCAGCCGCAGATTATCGTCTCAGATTCAAACATCTGGTGTTAACGAGGATAAATCGATAATCGTACCGTATAATGTCGTACTCGGAGGGGCTTCGCCATGAGATCGTAGCCCCGTTCCGATTTGTCGTCGCTGCCAGACAGGGAGGTTGCGATAAATCAGATGTGCACGGTGGATTCTAGGCGTTGTTCGACTCGAACTCGAACGCATGTAAGGCGGCATCTGGCGGCAGGTTTTCTTTTTGTTTTGTTGTTCCCCGCATGGTTGCTTGGTCAGGCCGTATCAACTGAACTGCAGGACATGGAAGTTCAGCTCGAAGAGGCGCGGCAACTTGCGGTCCACCTCATCGCCCCACGGACGTTCGAACGGGCGGTCGACCGATTTGAGGATGCCACTAGTCGTTTCCAGCGTGGTCAAGATCGTGCAAACGTTGAGGGTCGTCTAAATGAGGCTCGTGCTCTACTGGCTGATGCCAACCTTATTGCAGAAAGGGCACGTGAGATGTTTTCTGCGGCTCTGAAAAAGCGAGAAGATGCAGTAGTGCTTGGAGTTGAAGCGCAACCCTCTGAGTTTTGGCGCCGTGCCGAGGATGAACTCCAGAGTGGAGGTCAACTGTTTGAACGGGAAGAGATTGTCGAGGCCCGTATACGAGCTGCCAGTGCTGCAGAACTATATGACCAGGCGATCAAATCGGGATGGCGCGAACAGTTGCTTGGCGCGGCAATCAGAGCGCGTCAGGTAGCAATTAGTGTACGAGCAAACGAACTGGCGCCCGATACGTTTACGGAAGCCGAGCAGCAGCTGGCGATGGGCGAGGCCGATGTTTTGAGTGGTCGTACGGGTGATGCCCCCGCCCGGGCTGGCCAGGCTGCGCTGGAAGCATTTCTTCGTTCCGTAGAGATTGCTGCGCTTGCAGATAGTGTGGGGCGCCGTGCCATTAATGTAGAGACTTTAGTTTTAGCACACGAAGACGATCTGGCGAGCTTAGCGGCGGCTGCAGGGTTTGAGGCTCAGGGCGGTAAGACCGAGCAAACTGCCGAGAAAATTTCATCGGAGATCCGCCGCCTCCAATCCGAGGTGGAGCGACTTACGGTAGAACTTAGTAGTACCAGTGAGGCAGCGTCTCAGTTGTCCAATAGCGTAACGATACTAGAAGGGCGGTTGACCGAGTCCGAAGCAAACTTCACCAATGTCCGTAACGAACTACTTGATCGACAGCAACGCGAGGACCGGTTGCGTGAGGCGCAGGGACTATTTTTGCCTAGTGAAGGCGAAGTCTTCCTGGCTGGCAACCGTTTTGTGTTACGCTTGTTCGGCCTCACGTTTGAATCTGGTTCGTCAGAAATACTTGAGGAGCATCATTCACTATTAATGAAAGTGCAGAGAGTCATAACAACGTTCGAGGGAGCAAGTGTGCGGATAGAGGGGCATACAGATGCACAGGGTGGGGAAGAAGGCAACCAGAGACTCAGTCAGCGTCGAGCTATTGCAGTGCGGGAGCACCTGTTAGCGCGAATTCCGATTCCATCCTCTCGTGTAGAGGCGTTGGGGTTGGGTGAGGCTCAGCCAATCGGTAGCAACGAAACTGAGGAGGGGCGGGCTCGCAACCGCCGTATTGAAGTGGTGATCACACTTCTAGGCGGCTAATCCCGTGGGGTGAGCTGCATTGGGAAGCACGAGAAGCTAGCGGCTGCGTTGACTCCCCGTCCGGGATGCATTCGGGCGCTCAATGGTGATTGGTCCATACAATTCAGGCCATCGGTCTTCAATTCGGTCGAGCTCATATTCTCCTGCCCGGACAACCTCCAAGGATTTCTTGGTTTTTGACAGATCCATCTCAACATGGAGCCTTCCGGCCTGGTTACCACCCTCCAACAAAAGTTGTCCAAAGGGGTCAGCGGCTGCGCTGCCACCCTCGAATACGATTCCACGCTCCTCACCAACACGGTTTACTGCGAAATAGAAAGCTCGATTCTCGAACGCGCGGATTTGAACCATCTCTTGGGTAAGAGCAAGGCGGGGCCAATTCGTGGGGAGGATTAACAGCTCAGCTCCCTCTAGTCGGAGTGCTCGAGCTGACTCGGGAAACCAACCATCATAACAGATATGGAGCCCGATTCGTCCGAAGGGTAGCGAATAAACTTGGAATGGTTCCCCCCCGGGGCGAGTGAAGCGGTCTGCACCGAGACATAACGTATGAACCTTTCTGTAGCGACCAATGACGCCGTCTGGGCCCAACAAAAAGGCGCTGTTGAAGAGCACATCATTCTCTTGTTCGATTGCGCCCACCACTATGAAAACCCCTCTCTCCTTCGTGGCACGTGCTAGTCGGTTCAGTTCGGGACCGTCCGCTTTGACCGAGTAGGCTAAACCTTCTCTCCATGACTCAAACACATAGCCCGTGAGTGCCGCTTCGGGGAAGACAATTAATTCGGCTTTTTCGTCTGCTGCCGAACGCAGCTCGGACTCGATGACTTCTGTGTTACTAGCCAGGTTTCCCAGAAGTGGTGCCATCTGTACGCCACAGACCTGTGCAGTATGGTTCGTGCTGGAGTTATGGCTCATCAATTCAGGTGTGCGAAGGTCCCGAGCCGACAAAATCTTCCCCCCCGTCAACACGGATAGTATTTCCAGTCATCCAGGCGGTTTCAGGCTGGGCAAGTGCAACCATGCAGTGAGCAACGTCTTCAGGCGTGGTTAATCGACCGTGAGGATTTTGAGCGGCAGCTACAGCAATCATATCCTCTGCGCCAGGAATTTTTCTAAGGGCGGGGGTGTCCGTCACGCCCGCCCTTATGGCGTTGACGGTGATTTCCGTGTGTGCAAGCTCCATGGCTAGTTGTCGGCAGTGTGACTCGAGTGCCGCTTTTGCTGCTGAGACAGCGCCGTACGCGGGCATCACTCGGTCACCGCCAGATGAAGTCATAGCAAATATCCGTCCTCCGGGTCCCATTAGTCCACGTTTCACCAAGCCTTGGGTCCAGTAGACAAGCGAATGTGCCATGACGTCGAGGGTCATATTCATCTGGTCAGAAGACACGGTTTTTGCTTGGGCATCGAGGAACGGGAGCAAAGTTCCGAAAGCAAGTGAATGCAACAGGATTTGTACTGAGCCCGAATTAGCGGTTTTGGCAATTTCATCGAGCACCATTTCACGCTTATCGGCTGCAGCTGCGTTGATGTTGTGAAAAACAGCGCGCTGTCCCACAGACTCGATTTTTGATTTGATCTCCTCCACGTGTTTCAGCCCAGCTCGGCGATCGAGATGGATGCCGTAGATGTCGTATCCAGCTTCAGCAAATATAGTTGCCGCAGCTTCGCCAAAGCCGCTTGATGCTCCGAGGATGACTGCTCCAGGAGTTGAATGGGTCACTCGACTCTATCCTCCAATAAATCGGTTAGCTGCGCTGTTACGATTGCCCTAACATCTAAACTTCAGCGTGGGCGTAGAGAAACAATAGCGTGACGCTCGGGGCCTCGCACTGGACCTAAGTTTTCTGTTGACTTTAAGAAGGTCTTGGTCAAACGTCAGTCCGCAATTTTTAAGGCGCGTGTCGCTCAAGACTCACCTTAAAGACCAACTGCATTTTTTTAAAAAAATCATATTTTAGATTGGGGTCTTGCGCATTTTGTTTGGACAGTTCATCGCCCGTATTTCAAGAAGATTAGCTGTGCTTTGTTCCGGTATAAAAAATCTGGTGAATTATAATCCACATTGATGGCGGGTTTTTCAACGAACATTAAACATTACGTTAAGTTATTGCAATAAATCATTTTATGAGTTTATTGTCTGGATGTTAGGCTATAACTCACCCTAGTTCTCCAGTTGCAAGGGGAGCGCGACAACCCTATCCTCGATCTGCGTAACACAGCGTAAGGATAGTTGGGGGTGGAGACGGTCCCGTCCCACTCTCGTATCGAACAAAAAACCATCATTTTAGGGAGAATTGTATCTAATCATGACTGTTGCCGCCGACCCCCGCCCCGTAAATGTCGTCGTCGACCTGCCCGCAGATCTTGCTGCAGATGTTGAACAAGTTCGCGCAAAGGATCCCGATTTTTTGGGACGTGCTATCCAGTACGCGCTTGCGCGACAGATCATCTTCGAAGAATTGGTTATGAAGGAGTCGAACACGCCTTAAGACGTGTTCCCGATGTTTGGTCCCTAGGATTATGAATGGGCGTATCCTCGCCTTTCTTTCCCGGAGTTTGTAAAGCTGGATATTCGCGTTGTTACCGTGCACGACGCCGGTTCCCGGTCGGTTTTAGGTTTATCTAGAAGGCTTTCAATCTTCGCTTAACGTTGACGGTCCTGCCGGGGGAGGCTAGATGGATGCAGAAGTGTGGGCGGAATTCCTTGCTGCCCACCAAGCCTGAAGCCGAGGATAGTGGTGTACTCCGACACGGAGCATTCTGGCTCGATGCTGGAACCTGATCGCGAGTCCAAACTGACCGAGACGGTGTTGCGGGCAAAGTACGCTGACTTCTGTTCCGCGCAGCTGACCGAAGTATTTCTCTCGTTATCCGACGAGAAGATCTACGAGATGGTTGAAGAAGAAGCCAAGATTCAAAAGCTGAGTCCCAGCAACCTCGGGTTCAGAAAAATGGTCCAACTCGCTACGAATAGGCTTCGTGATAGTGTGCCATTGCCTGACTTTGAAACGTGGCAAAGGGATTACGAAGCGGCGCCTGAGCGGTATGAGAAGTATTTACTTGGGTTGTGGCGCCAGTTGTCGACTGAGGAGACTGGCGAAGCCGGTTGAAGGAGAGGTTGGCGGGATGGTTGGTTTCGAGATCAATGGAAATGATGATGAAGGTCGACCTCAGCTCCAAATGTGGGATGAGGATGAAAGAGAAACGACGATTGGGACGCTTGATCATGGTGAGGAGCGCTGGCGTACCCTGGTGATCGTTGAGCCTGTGTCCGGAGATTTCGTTCGCGGTAAACTTTCGTTTCGGTGTGGTAAAGAGCGTTACGATACGGCTCCGGTGATCCTGGAGGAGACGGCTGCACGAGTTGTTCAACGAGCTGGCGAACTCCCTAAAGCTATGCTCCGCCAGTTGTTAGTGTCTGCCCGGAGCTGATCGTCTAACGTTTTGACAGGTTGGTTTTGGCGCGCAAGGATTCTACAACCAGTGTACGAAGCATGACCCACCCTGCGCGCACGGAAGCAATGAGGTTGCCCGACACTTTTGAACGGCCTGCCGTCCGTCGCTCAAAGTCAACTTCTATTCCATGAACGCGGTAACCAGACCTCAAGGCTCGCACCTGCATCTGGACGTACCATCCGTAAGTTGGATCATCGAGTTCAAGAGCTTCCAGCATGCTCCAACGGATAGCTCGAAAGGGCCCCATATCGCGCACATGCGAGCCAAATTTGATCCGCAATGCCGCGGTTATGAATTGATTGCCGAGTCGTGCATGCCACCTAACGCCTCCTTCTCCACATGCTCTGCGTTCACCTATGACGAGATCAGCTTTACCTTCCCGGATTGGGTCAAGAAGCGAGTTGAGTTGTTTGGGTGCAGCGAAGTCGTCCGCGTCGAGGAAGATAAGGACTTCTGGAGGAAACTCTCGCCGGAGTCGATCAATCCCAGCAATGCATGCGTGCCCGTACCCAGGGCGAGACTCGTAGACGACGAGTGCTCCAAGGTTTTTGGCCACCTCGGACGTGATATCTCGCGAAGCGTTGTCGACGACGAGAATACAGTCAATCGTGTCGGCAGCATGCTCGAGTTCGGCGAAAAGTCGAGGAAGAGTTTTACTTTCGTCTCGAGCCGGAATCAAAATCGCTGTTCTGATAGCTTTTTCCAGGGTTGAGTATGTGGCGCATCTGGGGTTTGTTTGCGGTCCAGGCGATTGTTCTCTGGAGTATAGGCTGGAGTGATTGGGGAACACCCGTCACTGTGTTTTTGTTGTGGGGGATGGGATTCGCTGCTTATGCTTTTTCTGCAGTAAAAGCCAATTTTGTATCCCGTAAACAGGTATGGGTGGGTGGAATTCTCCTTCGTGCCGGATTGTTCCCGCTCACACCTATGCTCTCTGAAGATATTTATCGTTACATGTGGGATGGGTGGGTTCAGTGGAATGGTATGAACCCGTTTTCTCATGCGCCCGCTGATTCTGCACTCGCATTGTTCCGGACCGAGTGGTCGTTCCTGATTAACAATGCAGATGTTCCCACTATATACCCCGCGGGGGCACAGCTTATTTTCTTTATTCTCGCGTGGCTTGGTCCCACCGTAGCAATCTTTAAAACAGCTTGGCTGATCGCTGACCTCATCACTGCCTATATAATTCATCGTTTGTCCCGTGGCTCGGGATCTCGTGCCTTGCTGCTTTATCTTTGGTCGCCACTTCTCCTCATGGAGGTCGCGTGGAGTGGGCACTTTGATCCGATTGGAATCGCTCCCATGATGGGTGCAGTTTGGGTCAGCGGTGTAATATCGCACCCCGTTTTGGCGGCCTTGAGAGTGGGCTCTCTCCTGGGGCTTAGTATCTCTGTTAAGTTTGCACCGCTTGCTGTTATTCCTGTCGTTTTTAGACGTTACGGTGTGCTTGCAGTTACCGGTTGTTTGGCGATTCCAATACTTCTGTACATTCCTTTTTCTAGCGTTGGTGCCGCATTGTTCGATGGTCTTCGAACCTATGTGGACCTTTGGCAGTTTAACGCAGGTGGTTACTTGTTGTTGGAACAAATGGTAGGTCACCGAGACATTTCCAAGTGGCTTGGAACCATGGCAGTTGTGGTTGTTGTTGGATGGGCAGCTGTGAAAAAATGGCCACTAGCGCGCGCGCTGTTCTGGTCGATTGGCACGGCGCTTATTGTTTCGCCCACGGTTCACCCGTGGTATTTGCTGTGGGTGTTGCCATTAGCCTGTTTATCTGAGTCTCGCGGTTGGATTTTAATGACCGGCACCGTTTTTCTATCCTATGCTGGCCGAGATGTGTACTTGGCCTCGGGAGTATGGCCGCAGCCGCTATGGCTTACGGCGATCATCCACGTGCCCCCTCTGGCTCTTTTAGCCTACGATGGTTGGAGAGGCTCTAGACCTCAAGGACTCACCTGTGGTAAGAAGATACCCGAGGGCAAATAGAGCTGTGAATGGGATGCTCGAAAACAACCCCAAGTTTGCGATGTTCGCAATCGCACTCACTAGTGCTAGGGTGAGGAGTGCGCGCACAACTGAAGGGGCCACTTTAACCGGAGCTTGATAGCCGACCCTCGATGTAAAGCCTTCTTTGGGAGTGCGAACGAAAGGAGTGGTGTTTTCGCGGAAACCTCTCGCAACAGCGACTGTCAACGGCACCCCGAGTCCGAGTCCGAGGAGCATCGCTTCCAATACTTGTCTCGGGACTAGCCTGCCCCGTTGTCGCAAACATCCGGCAGTACCATAAAACAACATGAATGGAAGTGTCGCAAAGGCCAGGGCGAGTAGGTGGACCCACCATGGCAGGCTCGATCCGGGAGTCACAACCCAACCTGCTGCTGCGATGGTTACTCCAAGCATTAGGGTCAGCGGGTGGACCACGTGGCCGAATAAATGTGCTGTGGCTTCTAGCTTAACTTCTAACGGAAGATCTGCGTTCCATACGCGCGGGAGAAGCTTCCGGGCGTTTTGTATCCCACCCTGTGTCCATCGGCTTTGTTGGACCTCTACCGCAGACAAGCTGAGAGGTAGTTCTGCCCCAACGCGGACTTCACCCAAAAATGCGAATCGCCAGCCAGCCAGCTGCGCACGATAGCTTAGGTCAACATCTTCAGTGAGTGTATCGCTGTGCCAGCCACCGGCATCCTCTATGC
>Ga0310344_10004475_pt1 | contig 10392 bp, 8 predicted proteins | sample HC15DNA20200_MG_FD_203801 | JGI IMG/M metagenome (GOLD analysis project Ga0310344, IMG submission 203801) | Marine microbial communities from station ALOHA, North Pacific Subtropical Gyre - HC15-DNA-20-200_MG | ecosystem: Environmental > Aquatic > Marine > Oceanic | place: Pacific Ocean: North... | reverse complement strand
CTCAATCATGCCGGTACTCGTTTCTGGAAACACCAACGCGCCAACAATTATGATAGCAGAGAAGGCCGCGGACATGATTTTAGAACAACACAATTAGACCTTTGCACCGCATATAAATTCGTGGTCCGCCCGCCTTCACGTTGGCCTAGGTCTACAACGAAAGCTACGAATGCAGAAACGACGCAAAATTCAGCTTAGACAGCAAAGCTAGTTTCAATTATTCCACACACTCGGGCCGATAAATGATCTTTAATTTTCGTCCACCATTCCACCACATCGCCACGCATGACCTCGTTATAAGCTCCCTCCCCAACTTTATTGAGCTGTCCCCAGTCCTTCAAAATTACCACGGGTGGCAAACCCAATGCAGCAATCCCATCTTTGGAATGCAGCCATTTGCCATCGGTGACCACTGGTATTGCACCGCATTCTAACGCATCATAAAATCTGATCGTTTCCCGAGCGTTACCAGCCGGCGCTAAGGCGAATTTAGAGTTTCCAAGATAACCTGCATAGGCCATAGCTCCAAGTCCCTGCCCAAACCCTTCGGTTAATATGATTGTTGCCGGCCGACCAAGCTTTGTGAGTGCCTCAAGCATCGCCTGTCTATCAGAGAGCCCCATGCCTTCACCACCCTTATAGCCCGCAAAGAAAAATTCATGCTCTCGCTCCTCAAATGGCAGGTGGTGTTTTGCAGCAAACGGTCCTACACCACGCCCCCAACCGTTTGGAACCCAAGCTATTTCGCAACCTGGTCTTCCCCGCCGTAATAACCCAGGACGGTAGTAATGCCTAAGCACATAGTCTGCATCGGTGTAAAAACTGATATTATCCTGACCTAGTTCATCCCCAAGATGCAAAACACCAAGGTTCCGCCTCCCACTCGCGCGAAGCTCGCGAAGATAGGAACCGCAATCGCCAAACGAACAAATAAGAAGATCGTCCATCTCTGGCAATGCCGCCTGGTCCTCAACAGCGATCCAACGCAAAGGTCTCTTGAGCCTGGCTAATAAAGTATGACTAAAAAATTGAGCTTCCGAGACACCATCGAGTATGGTGCGTCGCCAAACCAGGTTGAGCGGTCGACTTTGATCCATAGGGCCAGCATGGGGGTTCCGCTACATCGATGCAACGTCTTGGTTAAAACGTCAGCCGCACTTTACCATTACTAAAAATCTTTCGATAGATAGGAATACTCTAGGTTGTCCTAATTTTCTGACGCTGAGAGTATACCGCTAGTAATTGAACGTGGGTCGCGAAAACGCCACCGCCCTGATTCGACTTGATGAAAAAAATCACTGCAGGCTTGATTGAACAGCGTAGGCTCCTCGAGATTACAGGCATGCCCTGTTTGTGGCAGAAGTATCAATGCCGATGAGCGGATAGTACGTTTCATAAACAAGCCAACATCTAAGCACGGCTCATCCTCATCTCCATTAATTATGAGTGTTGGGACTTCCAGTTCTCTCATTTTATCTTCTAAATCATAAAGTGACGGCCGCCGCCGCTGCACACCACGCATGGTATTTGCAGACCCCCTCGATGAATGCTCACAAAATTGGGTTTCGAACTCTTTCCACCCTCGCGGATCCTTGTTCTGAAACTGTACTCTTGTCGGGCCGACTGCATAAGCTTTACCAAATTCCGCCATAGTTTCAGATTCTATCCGGTCCGCAGCTTCGGATGTTTCCTTTTCAAACCGCGCCTTGGCTTCTTCTCCGGCACCATAACCCGCACCCGCAACCACCAAAGAGTGGGCTCTTTGTGGATAGTTGAGGCCGAAATGAAGCGTGGCGAATCCACCCATTGATAGTCCTATAATATGGGCTTTTTCAATATCCAGGCGATCAAGAACTGCTAGAATATCATCACGTGCAAAGTCCTGAGAATACATTTCCGGGTCATCTGGCACGTCAGATGGTGGATAGCCACGGGCGTTAAACGGAATACAGCGGTAACGCCTGGAAAAATACCGAATTTGCGGTTCCCAGCTTCGCCAATCTCCGGCAAACTCGTGTACAAAAATTACGGGCAATCCCTCGCCAGTATCCTCATAAAACAACTTAACGCCATCACTTGCGGTTAGGTATGCCATTGTCCGCTCCCATTTTTTCTGATTGCAACGCTATCGGAATAAAGGTTATGAGAAAAGCTCCGAAAATATCATACTCGTAGCGGATATCGCCGGCTCGAAGCCACCCGATGTTCGTTGTGGGAACAACGCCTGCGTTGGCTGGAATACTGTAGACGGAAGGCTGAATCTCAGTTAAACCTCGGAAACTCTACGCATTGCAGGTTTACTATATGAGGACAGCCATTGAACTAGAGCAATCAGATATGTTTCAGACGTCGTTTAGATAATCATTAGAAATTAGGATGCTAGGGCCAGTTTATAAAATGATGTTCAGCAATAAAGTTGTCCTTGTTACAGGAGCGCAGGAAGGTATTGGTCGTAGTATGGCTGAAGCCTTTGCTAGAGAAGGAGCCTGTGTAGCTATCAACTGGCTCGATGACAGCAAAAAAGCTGACAAGGTTGCTGAAATTGTCAAAACCCTTGGCGTGCAGACTAAATTAATCCAAGGGGATGTTTCTAAAGTCAGTGACGCTAGAAGGATTGTGGACACCACAATTGAAACTTTCGGGTCAATTGATTTTCTGATCAATAACGCTGGAGTTTTTCCCCGTATTCCATTTTTAGAAATGGGTGAGCTCGATTGGGACTACGTCATTGATACCAACTTAAAGGGAAGTTTTTTCTGTGCTCAGGCCGCAGCAAAGTGGATGATCAAATCAGCACGCGGTGGTTGCATCATTAACCTTGCATCACAGGCAATTAGAGGGCATGCGCCAAACAGCACCCATTATACCTCTAGTAAAGCCGGGATCGTTGGCATGACCCGGGCCATAGCCCTCGAAATGGCAGGTCATGGAATAAGGGTCAATTGTATTGCACCAGGTCTAACAGATACAGCGCAACCTCGATATGGACATACTGATGCCGAACTAAAAGAAATGGCAAAGCAAGTTCCACTCGGCCGATTAATCCAGCCAGGGGAAATCGCAGATATGGCAATTTTTCTTTGTTCTAAGCGGGCAAAAATGATTACAGGTCAAACATACCACATAAACGGTGGGACATATTCACCCGGATAATATCTCTCTATTTAATCTTAAATCATAACTGGATATTCAACGGCTTTAGCTGGTTTCAATTTAGACGAGATGACAATTAAAGCTACCTAACCTTTCTTCGTGTTTTGCACAGCATAGTGCTTCAAGAGTAAAATACCCCATATGGGAATAAATCTCGGTGCTAGAATTTATTGGCAGAGGAGGTTTCTCCCTAGATAGACTTTCGTCGCAGATTTTTTGGAATTTTTGACTGTGCACTCCGGCCATAACCATCTTTCGTCTCTGTCTTCAGACAAGAAATTTCTTTTGATTTCCATGGCAGGCATTCTGCTTGGTACAGTCCGTTGGCTTGAATTTTTAGCGCTTGGGATTTTTGCGTTTGATATTACAGGATCAGCTTTTCTGGTCGCCCTATTGGCGCTGCTTCGATTTTTGCCATTGACATTATTCGGCCTTTTCATTGGTGGACTAGCAGATCAGATTGATACAAATAAATTATTGCAACTTAGCATTGCTCTTGTAGGGGCAATGTCCGGGTTAATGGCAATACTATTCATATTAGGTATTACTTCCTATTGGCTTGTCGCAGGAGCAACATTTCTCTCTGGTGTATTTTGGGCATCGGATACGCTGCTTCGCCGCAAACTAATTGGTGATATTGCTGGTACCGAACGACTTGGTACCGCTATGGGCGTTGACACAGCAATCAATAACGTAACCCGCCTGATAGGTCCCCTTATCGGTGGCTTTATCTATCAGTGGTTTGGCGCCACTGGGGTATTTTTAGCGGCGGTCGTTTTGTATATGGGGTCTTATATTCTTGCACTCAGTATTCCCAGATTAACTAAGTCTCGCGATACCCTGGACCAGTGGGTTATGCCTCCATTATTTCAAGCCAAACAAGCATTGAAGTACGCTCTCTCGAATAGAGAGGTAACATTGCTGTTGTCTATAACTATCGTTTTTAATATATGGGGCTTTCCCATGTTTTCATTGGTACCTGTTATTGGTAAGGTCGAATTATTTCTCTCTCCTTCGACGATAGGTATAATTACAGCACTGCAGGGGATGGCGGGTTTTATCGGTGCTATTGCCATAGCAAAATTTGCTAAACCATCGCATTATCGCCTAATCTTTTATTACAGCGTCTGGGTTATATTATTAATTGTATTTTTAATGGGAATACTACCCAGTTCGATGACTTTAGCACTGGGGGTCGCTGGTACGGGTTTCGCTGCCGCAGGTTTCTCTATTATGCAGGCAACCCTAATCTATCAGGCAGCTCCCACTCCTATGCGTGGACGTATATTTGGCCTTTTGACTATCTGCATCGGTAGCGGGGTGTTAGGGTTTGCGAATATTGGCTTTATGGCAGAAACCTTCGGAGCATCAAATGCTCTATGGATAGTTGCTTTGGAGGGCGCTTTATTAATGATTATCATCGGTACAGTTTGGTCTGACTTAACAAAAATTTAGGTGAGACAAGCGTCAACCAAAATTAAAAAATTATTTGATGTTTCAATTTCTGTGTTTGACGTGTTTTTGATGCTCATGTATCGCACGAACCCTAGTTCATAAAATTTAATTGCTGCACTATGGGTTCTAGATGTAATTGAATGAGCTATAATTTTACGCTCATTTAAAAAATGTATATAAATTTCATATTATGACACATGATGGCTTTAGTGCGGAATTATGTTCCACACTTTCTAAAATTTGTTTTTATGATTTGCCGCCTGAAGTAGTAAGCCGCATTCAGCTTTTTTTATTAGATACCTTAGGCACGATCGGCGGTGCAGCCAATGTCCCGACTGTCCGGAATCTAAACAAGACTTTAGTCGCGTGGAACAAGCATGGCCAATGCACCAGTTTAGTCGGGGGATGGAAAGGTTCTCCCCCCAGCGCTGCAATGGCCAATGCTACGGCAGCACACGCACTTGATTTTGATGATCAGCATGATCCTGCACGGACACACTCATATTGTGTTGTGTTTCCCGCAGTGTTGGCTTCAGCAGAGGCGATAGGTGGAATAGATGGGAAACGCTTTATCGCCGCAGTTGCGGTTGGCGTTGAAATGCACGCTAGATTAGGTCTTGCCTGTTATAATAGTCTGAGCAGAGGGTGGCACCCAACGGCAGCATTGGGTAGCCTTGCCTCCGCGTTCGCTACCGCCCATCTAATTGGCCTTAACGATGTCGGAACATTAGATGCGTTGGGCCTAGCGTATCATCAGATGAGTGGTACAAAACAACCTTTGTTGGATAGTGTTCCAACCAAGCAGTTAGGTGCCGGCTTTGCAGCTCGTAATGGAGTGACCGCTGCTTTCTATGCCAATGATGGTTTAGTTGGTACACGTCGGCCGTTAGAAGGCGAGGCTGGACTTTTTACGTTATATGAACGTGGCGAAGTAGATATTGCCGCTATCACGGACGGTCTTGGAAAACGCTGGGAGTTGCTTGAAGTAAGCATGAAACCCTATCCTTGTTGCCGTGCCAATCACTCTACGATTCAGTTAGCGCTTGAGTTGCGTGAAAGAGGAATTTCGGCAAGTGATATATCACACGCCGTAATTAGCATTGGGGCCGTAAACCACAGTGTAGTAGGTTACAATTATGCTCCCAAAACAACTACCAATCAGATCGTACATGCTCAGTTTAATGCGGCATATTCGTTTGCTCGTGCTTTAATCGATGGTCAAATTAATCTCGACAGTTACCATCCTGCTAAGGTCATTGAGCCCGCCCTACTAACGCTTATTGATAAGCTGGAAGTAGTTGTCGACCCAGACGTCGATGCGAGAGCTCTAGCACCTTCTCGGGCCGATATTATTGATAATGAAGGCGTCAGCAGGTCTTTTGTGCGAACAAAAGTTAAAGGGAGCCCTGAAGAACCAATGGAAGAGCAAGAAGTTCTTGAAAAATATTTTTCAAACATGAAATTTGGATTGGGGGCAAAAATTTCAGATCTAGACGCGCTCGCGGAGATAACTTTGGGGCTTGCAGATAATGATGACGCAGTGAGTTTAGTGAAATATTTTCCCGAGAATAAGATAACTAATTAGATTAAAGACGTGTTAGGATGGAAAGACGTGTAGATGGTCCTGTATTTTTAGGGTTATTTAGGTCAGCCCGCAATGAAACTAAGTTAGCATCAGCAACCTACCATTAATTGGCCAATAGATTTGTTCTGTGAAACTTTAAAGAGGATTTTTTAACTTTGGGTGTTAATCTCCAGAATCTAATCAAATCCACACGTTCTAGGGATGATGATACGTGAGTTTCTTACGCCAAAGTTTCCCCATTTTTCGGCACAGTACTTTCTTAGATACCGCACATAAAGCGGCGGTTCCTAATCAAGTAACCGAGGCTGTCAAAAATTTTTATCAAGATGTCCAAGAAACAGGCGGAGACAAGGTAATATGGCATCCGGAAGTTGCTAGGGTGCGCGGCCTTTGTGCCAAACTTATCGGCGCCGAAAGTACGGACATTGCTTTTGTCAAAAATACATCTGATGGCCTAAACTTTCTCGCCAATGGCGTCGATTTCCAGCCAGGTGATAATGTAATTGTTAGTGACCAAGAGCATGTCAATAATCTGTTCCCTTGGACTAACCTTGAGCGGAAACAAGTTGAAGTTCGGAAGATACAAAGCACTAATTGGACTTACGGGCTTCATAATATTGCGAGCCTCGTAGATAACAAAACACGGGTTATATCGTTATCGCACGTTTGTGCTGCTACTGGTTTTAGGCCACCCGTAGAGGAAATAGGAGAATTTTGCCGGAAGCATGGCATCCTCTTTTTTCTCGACGCTATACAATCAATTGGATTGCTTGATATTGACGTCACCCAATTGGCAGTCGATGCATTGGCTACATCAGGACATAAATGGCTCTTCGGTCCCTACGGGGTTGGCTTTCTTTATTGCCGCAAGTCTATAATTGCGCAGTTAACCCCCGTGTTTTCTGCAAAGATGTATACGTTCACAGATGCGGAAAAGACCAACACCTCATCATATGATGATGCGAGACGTTGGGAAATTGGAAGCCCTAACTATTCAGGAATTTATGGTTTAGGCGCCGCAGTAGAAATGATCCATAGCGTTGGAACAAAGGCAGCCGAAAATTATGTTGGCGACTTATGTAAAGACCTGCGGAAAAAATTAACCGCTCTTGGATTAGAGGTAGTAACCCCAGATGAAGGACGGATAACTGGTATAATCAGTTTCCATGTCACAAACCCGGAAGAGGTTTCTAGTGCCTTAAAAGCCGCTAAAATTTTTGTAAGTGTGCGTGGTCAGGGGTTTGTCCGAGTATCGGTGCACATGTTTAACAATGACGAAGATATCAAACACTTGGTCGACAATTTAAAAAATTTAGTATAGGGGCGATAGCGAAGTGATAGGCCGTGTTAAAATAGCCCAGCTTTCAGTTGCTCAAGGGGAGAAGAGTACTGGTTATTTGAGCCTAGGACAATTAGCTGATGGCTCACAGGTAGACATGCCTGTAGCCGTAATTCGTGGTAAACACGAAGGCCCTCGGATGTTCCTGACTGCTGGAGTGCATGCAACTGAGGTTGAAGGGGTAGAGGTGGCTCGCCGTATTCTTAATATCGTTGACCCAGAATCATTGCGTGGTGTCCTTATTGTAGTCCCGGTAGTCAACGTGCTTGGATTTAGATATTCACCAGCAGCCCGCTATAGCCCAGTTTGGTTAGAGGAAGAGGCTAGAGAAATTGACAACTCCTTTCCTGGTAATCTCATTGGCTCCTCCATTGACCGGGCCGTAGCAATTATCACAAAAGAGATAATTAGTGGTAGCGATTATGGAATTGATTTTCACTGTGGTAGGACAGCTGTTGTGAACCTCCCACATGTTCGTACATATGCTGCACATCAATGTCCAAATACAAATGAAATAGATTCGCTGATGGCAGCATTTGGTACAGATATCGTACTTTCGATACCAGAATCGAGAAATAATATACAATTCTCCGCGTCCATGCGGGGCGTCCCTAGTATAATGGTAGAAAGCGGCGGCGGGCTAACGGTTTCGGAGGATATCGTAAATAATGGAGTAAAGGGTGTTCTCGATGTCATGACTTATATCGGCATGCTAGACCGACACTACAAAACTAGAAGTCCTTCGGTAACTTTGGTTGATTCATACGGGGTTCTTGCCCCTGCCGGTGGTTTTTTTAAGCCTAACCTAACTCTAGGAGAGCGTGTAATAAAAGGACAGTTAGTTGGAAAAATAAGCGATGTTTTTGGTGAAGATTTTTGTGATGTGATCGCACCTTGTTCTGGCATGGTTTTCGGCTTGAGAATTGCTCCAACAATAGTTGAGGGCACAAGAGTTATGAATATTGGGCAAGAATCAAATGACCCGCATTAATTACCTTAAAGCCTTAAACGATGAAGTTCCAAAAAAATGCGTGAGCAATCCCTGAATTCTATAGCCACCGATGTCCATTCAAACTCTCATCAGTTTGCCCTACCGCTCAATAAACTGGTGTGCGCTCGGTTTTAAAATCCGGATCTACACCGCGAGCAGCGGCAAAAAGTTTATCCTGTAGATCTCGAGTAATACGCCCGGGCTTTCCATCGCCAATAGCTATTCGGTCTACCGAAACGATAGGGGTTACTTCTGCCGCTGTTCCACAGCAGAAAATTTCTTCCGCTATATATAATTCAGTACGATCCACTGTCCGCTGAACTGAGGGAACATTATAGTGCTGATCAAATAGAGCGAGCATGGTTTTACGGGTTATGCTCTCCAAGATCCCTGACGTTACTCCCGGGGTCACCAGGCATCCGTCTCGGACAATCATGACGGACGCACCGGTAGCTTCTGCAAGGCTACCATCTCGATTTAGGAGCAAAGCATCGTCATAACCATTCGTCCGCCCCTCTACAGCCGCCAGCCGATTATTCTGATAGTTGGCACCAGCTTTTACCCTCGCGGGCATAACGTCATCACTTATTCTTCGCCAACTGCTTACACAGACATCAATGCCATTCTCCAGGGCATCATCATGCTTACGGGGCCCCCCAAAAATGATGGCGCCAAAGTCAATCTCATCGGCCTTAAACGCTTTCAGACCACCAGAACCCCCGTCACCTAAATAACATACCAGTCGGAAATGTACGTCGTCTTTGAAGTCGTTTGCACGTATCCAATCCTGAATCCCTTGTTTGTATTCTTCTCGCGTGTATGGAGAAGGTATGCGCATGATTTTCATGCTTTGAAATAGTCTTTCGATATGCTGGTCTAGTTTCCATACAAATAGATTTCCATCGGATTCTGAACGGTACGCGCGCAGGCCTTCATATACATTTGCGCCCCGCATCGCAGTTTGAGAGAACACACTCACATTAGCTTGATCCGGTTCAAGGATCTTTCCGTTCATCCAGACTTTATAATGGGGATATGATTTAGCCATGTGGGTATCCTCAAATTTAATTTTAACAACAAAATAACGCTCTACACTATAACATGCTAGCTGAGAAGCCGAGCATATTGTATTTACTTAAAATCCACACCCCTATTATAATTCAGGCCATCTACCGAATTGGTTCAATGTGGATTACGGTATTCTATACCATTCAGCATATTTACTAAGAGCTATGTCAATTTCTAATTATAGCTTGGGTTAGTTGTTTAAATATAACTCGTAATGGTTAGAAAAAAACTGAGGGCAATAATATTCCATCGATTGATCGAATTTCAACTGAAGTCATTGCCCATCGTTTCCGGGCTGCGACTGATGAAATGCTCGCAGCGCTCATTAAAACCGCATATTCGCCCAATATTAAAGAACGCAAAGATTGTTCTGCAGCTTGTTTTAATTCCGCTGGTGATTTGATATCGCTAAGCGCGGCATCTCCATTACACCTATCTTCGTTGATGGGTATGGTGCAAAACCTTAAAGACAAATACTCCTCTGATGAAATTCGCAAAGGTGACGTATTTCTAACAAACGATCCTTATGTAGGCGGAGGTTCACACCTGCCCGATCTTACCGTGACAAGCCCGGTTTTCATGGGAGATCGTCTGGTCGCTTTTGTATCCTGCTTAGCACACCACTCTGATATTGGTGGAAAAGTGGCTGGAAGCGAAAGCGCTGATTGTACCTCTATATTCCAAGAAGGCCTCCGGCTTCCACCAGTGCGCCTGATGGATGATAAAGGAATCAAACAAGATATCGTAGATTTTATTTTGTTGAACTCGCGGACACCACACCACCGTGACGGGGACATAAAG
>Ga0310344_10004474_pt1 | contig 10394 bp, 4 predicted proteins | sample HC15DNA20200_MG_FD_203801 | JGI IMG/M metagenome (GOLD analysis project Ga0310344, IMG submission 203801) | Marine microbial communities from station ALOHA, North Pacific Subtropical Gyre - HC15-DNA-20-200_MG | ecosystem: Environmental > Aquatic > Marine > Oceanic | place: Pacific Ocean: North... | reverse complement strand
ACATTACACAAACTAGAACCACTGGACCGTCAAAGTAACAGTCGGCTCGGCGACTCCCTAAGACAGGTCTTGAACGATTTTCGTGAAAATCCTCCAGCCGGAGTCCTGTTTCTGACGGATGGAATTAATACCGATGGAGAATCACTCCAGAAAGCAGCCGAGTATGCCAAACAACTGCAAGTACCTATCTATCCATTAGCAATAGGAAATCCTAATCCTTTACTGGATATTCAACTTCGTAATATCCTTGCTGACGAGATTGTCTTCGAAGGAGATTTAATCACATTTGAAGCAACCGTCACCGCCCAGGGCCTAGAAGGACACGAAATGGAAGCCGTGCTGTACAAGGCCTCTTCTGAGATCCCTCTCAACAAACAATCCATTGTTCTTGGCCCGGACTATTCCCCTATCCCAATACGGATAAGCCATCCCGCTGATACTCCGGGAGACCACACTTTCGAACTCCGGATTACTCCCCATGATCAGGAATTGCGGACCGACAACAACGTACTCCGTAAACGAATCTCCATTCGTTCAGAAAAACTAAAAGTTCTGCTAACAGAAAACTCACCTCGATATGAATTTAGATACCTGAAACACTTGCTTGAACGGGATTCTTCCATCGCCTTGAATACGGTTTTGCAACAGGCAGATCCGGACTATATCGAGGAGGATCGAAGTGCGATCCCGTTATTCCCTTCAAATCGTGAGCAACTATTTGAATACGACGTGCTTGTCTTCGGAGACCTAGATCCCTCTTTTCTGACTCCACGGGTCCTCCAAAATATCGCAGACTTTGTACAGGAAAAAGGAGGAGGACTCCTTGTCATTGCAGGACCACACCATACTCCATCCGCCTACCGAGGAACCCCTTTGGAATCGATTCTTCCCATTGATCTGAATCAGGTCACATTGACAGATTCCGCTTCTATTCCCGAGAGTTACAAACCCCTATTAACGACAGAAGGACGTTTCAGCAACCTTTTCCATTTCGGGAACAGTGGTACAGACAGCAAGCAGATATGGGACGCACTACCTGACTTTTTTTGGCTTCTTGAAACGCCGGATCTCAAACCCGGGGCCGTTCCTCTCGTTGTTCATCCTTCCAAGATGGGCAGCCAAGGTCCTCTTCCCGTTATGGTATGGCAGTTTGCTGGAACCGGCAAAGTTCTCTTTCACGCAACTGACGATATCTGGCGTTGGCGTTTTCGATCTGGTGACGCCTATCTTAACCACTTCTGGATTCAAGCCATTCGTTTCCTGAGTCGGTCAAAGTTGGTAGGCCGGGATATCAAGGCAGAACTCACAACATTCCCTATGAGTACAGCCTGGGATGCTCCGTTACAAATTCGTGTGCGTTTTTTTGATGAAACCCAGATTCCTCAAAACGATGATCAAGTGGAAGTCTCTGTCAATCGTGACGGGGCCCCAATGCCTTCACTCCAACTGAAGCAATCTCCAAACAATCGCAATGTTTTCGAAGGACTTGTAACGGACCCGGGGGAAGGACACTACCGGGTTAAGCTCACGTCTCCGATTCTTTCCGGGCCAGTGCCAACAGATGATTTCGATGTTATTGCACCCCCTGGAGAGATGGAGAACATTCAGACCAACTTACCTCTATTGGAAAGTATTGCAAAACAAACTGGGGGGAAATTTTTTACGCTACTAAATGCCAGTCAGATTCCGAAACATATTCCTGTTGGGCAGCGCATATCTCTTGAAACAGACCAACCCATCCCCTTGTGGAACCGCTGGCCTGTGCTGTTGTTATTTCTCTCACTACTGATCTGTGAATGGCTTTTGAGAAAGTACAAACGACTGTTATAAATGAAGTGTAGAAAGTGCTGAAAATTCGGATAGGTACTAGAAGGATGGATTGAATCTACCTGTAGCAAAAGATTTCAGATTGACAGCAGGATTTCGAGAAATATGGCCCACCTTTTACAAGAACAAGTTCGTGCTGTCGGACATCGTATCCGTCGGTTGTTGTTTCTGTACGGTGCCTGTTATACGTTTTGTTTTGCGGTAACACTGCTTCTCGTTATTGGCTTTATTGACTGGGGACTTCACCAGCTGCAATTCACTTTCATTGACGATCGTGGCATCCGGATTCTCGTTACCCTGTTTATTGCCTTGTCTTCCAGTTGGTGTTTCTGGAAATTCGTGGTACGTCCACAATGTATACGTCTCAGCGATATTCATCTGGCACGCTGGGTTGAAACCCGATATCCACAACTTAGGGACAGCCTGACAAGTGCAATCCATTTTCTGGAAAACGATGAGCGCAATGTTCTCTTCGGTTCTGATTCACTCCGACAAGCCGTCATTTCAAAGACTACCCATCAACTGGAAAATCTGAATCTCAAAGATGTGCTCGAGACTTTTCAGATCAAGAGAGCTGTGGTGGGAGCCCTCACGGCCATTTCCGTCAGCGTTGCCATCGCATACTTAAGCCCGATTTATGCCAGTCGCGCTCTGGCCAGAATCACCAACCCCTTCTCAACAACTCCCTGGCCAAAGCAGACTGAAATAAAGTTGCTGAAAGTCTCTCGACGGGTCGTTAAAGGCGATCCTTTTCATATGGAAGTCCAAGTTAAGAGTGGACTTGTGCCACGACAGTCCTTCATCGATTACCAACTGCCGGGCCCGACCTCCACCATCACCACAGCCCCCCTGATGCGCAATGGTTCCATTCTGAAAGCAACTCGAAAATCACCACAGTCCTCGTTCGACGTTCGCATCCGTGCGGGTGATGACTTAATCGACTGGCAGAATATCACCGTTATTGATCCCCCTCGACTGGAAACCTTACAAGCTCAATTACTTTATCCTCCGTACACACACAAGGAACCGGAAACCCTGGCGGTGAACCGAGGCAACATCGATGCACTTCCGGGAACACGTGTCCTAGTACATGGATCTTCTAACAAACCGCTCCGTTCTGCGGCACTCACGGTTAATGGGCATACCACCCCGATCGTGCTAAATAAAAAGTCCCGTTCTATGGCAACGGAGTTCACAGTCAACAACAATGGTAGCTACAGCATCAGTCTTACTGATCGAGAGCCTGAAGCCTTTAACAATCATCGAAGTAGGGTCGAATACGAAATCCAAACGATTCCAGACCTCATGCCGGAAGTTACTTTTGAAGAGCCGACTTCTCACCAGCAGGTCACTGCTCACGCTCGCGTGCCATTACGCATCATGACTCGTGACGACTGGGGAATTGCTACCATCACTCTGCGATATCAACAAGAAGACACCGCCACTGACATTCCGTCAAGTATTCTTCTTTACGACCAGGCAGATCGTCCCTTACAAAAGTCCACGGACTTTATCTGGAACCTGGATCAACTTCCGCTAAACCCCGGTTCGACGCTTCACATACACGCTGAAGCAACGGACTACGATAACATCAATGGCCCCCATACAGGAAAAAGTGAGTTACTCCGGTTGGAGATTGTTTCTGAACAGGCCATTCTGGATCAAGTTTCAGATCGACAGACTTCTCTGAAACACGACCTTCAGCGACTTTTGCAAATGCAGGAACTAGCACAGGGTCAGGTCCGCGATCTGCAACGTCAAATCACTTTTGCCACACGGCTTACCGCTCCCGACATTGATACGCTTGAGTCAGCTGAAACAGCTCAGCAACATGTGTCACGAGGACTGACAAACCATTCCGATGGAGCCCTGGGAAGAATCCAACAATTATCTGACAAACTCCAGATAAACCGGATTAATGATCCCGAAACACAAACACGTCTTGAAACGATGTCCAACTTAATTCGTCAGTTACAGGAAACTTCTCTGCCAACAATAGAGCAGGAGCTAGTGCGAGCACGAAAAGCCTCCATCAACGAACTTTCCAATCCATCCTCTGTAACGCCAACACCCCCAATAGACAACCGTGAACAATCCGATTCAAACTCATCTCTGGAACTGCCACAAAATTCACTCCCCTCCGAATCCAGAACACCCACCCTCCAAACCCGATCAACCGTGACCCCACCCTCACCGAGCATCAAGCCATCTTCTTATTCCCAAACAACACAAACGGCCCTCGGCCGGGCAGAAACACATCAACAAGAAGTCATTGCATCCATTGAAACCATGCTTGGAGATGTATCGGCGTGGGCTGACAAAAGAGAATTACTCCGTGATATAGAAGAGCTCATTGACAGTCAAAAAAAGTTGCTACAGGAAACTTCCTCATTGACACAGCAAGCCTCCGAATCCTTTGAAAAGGGCTCGCAGCAAGAAGCGACGCTTCAACGCCTTGCTGGTCGGCAGATGGAGCTTTCCTCACGCACACAGCGATCACTGCGCAAACTTGAAATTCCACCATCTTCGACTGCTGACAGCAAAGCGATTGCTCCTGATGCCTTCAAAGAAGCGGCTGATTTTGCACGCAATAAAGCCCTTACCGAAACCATGCATCAAGCAGCAGAGCATCTGAGCAATCAACGTATGGGGCAGGCTCTACAAACCGAACAGGAAAGTCTCACTCACCTCGAAGCACTCAAAGAAGTGCTAAATGATGACAGGGACAAACAATTGTCCCGACTGGCAAAACAGCTTCGTGAAGCAGAACAACAACTGGAAGGTATCCGTACACAGCAAAAACTACAACGCGACAAAACACAGCAGGCCACTACAATCGGTGAATCCAAAGAGCATAAAAACGCACTGGAAGCACTTCGTAAATCACAACAGAATATTCAGAAGAGTACCAGACAACTAAGCGCAGAGTTACAGCAAATAGATGCGTTTCAAGCTGGGCAATCAACGCAACAGGCTGCCGTCCAGATGACCGAAGCGGATCAATTGCTGGAACAAAATAAAACCGAACCGTCAATTGAACAGCAGGAAAACGCACTACAGTCACTTGAAAGCGCTCAAAAACAGCTTGCTGACGCCAGACGCCGTGCGGAATCACAACGCACGCTGGAACAATTTGCCCAGCTCCAGAATCAAATCGCAACCGTACGAAAGCGCCAAAATGCTATTTACAAACAAACCGAGCAACTGCAACTCGATTATTCAGAACAAGGAAGATGGACACGACGAACCCTGAAAATTCTGCGACAATCAACCCAGGAACAGAATGCCCTCAGGCAACAGGCTGACAGATTAACCGAACAACTGACTGGAGCACCTGTTTTCCACCTGTCATTGTCGGGAGCGACGCGCAAAATGGATGATGCGGCTCAGCGGCTCAGCGACCGCAAAACCGATTCTCTGACACAAAAAACGCAGCAGGAGGTTATCAGCCGGCTGACAGATATCCTTAATGCACTCCAGGCAACAGCCGCAGACAAATCTGCTAACAATGAAGGGAATGCAAGTGAATCGGGAGGTGGTCAAGGAGGTGGATCTCCGGCAAACAACGGCATTCCACCTGTGACACAGTTAAGATTACTCAAAAGCCTCCAACAAGGTGTCAATAATCGTACTCGTGTGCTAGATCAATCCAAAGATCAGAATCCCGAAATGGGAATTGAAGATGACCTGCTTTTTGATCAGCTTAGTGAAGAACAAGGCCAGATCGCAGATCTCCTTATGGAACTACTTCGTCCCGCATCAGATTGAGAAACCACGTGATTGACTCACTGCTTTTATCACATACCCTGGGATTCTGCCTGCTTTCAGCCTTTAACAGCCCTTGGGATCCATCCCATTCGGAATTACTCCTTCAGACCTCTTCTGAATCCGGTTCTGAACTCAAAGTTCAAATCGATCGGGAACCTCCAGTTCCAGATGTCACTGACAGTTTAATTCCAGGTATTTTTCAACCAGAGAACACGGCTGCAGTATACGATGATCCTGATGGAAATCCTCTCCAAGGAAAGCGGAACCATCTCCTGAAAAACCACGAACCTGATTCTGTATTACCGAAACAAACAAAGCAGGGTAATCCCTTAATCCATATCGGACAACATATGCACGCTGTGAAAAAGCGGCTTGCAGAGTCTCATAGCGGAAAGGCTACTCAGAAGATGCAGGCGCAAATTGTTGAGGATCTCAACAATTTGCTGTCAAAACTTGAAAGTTCCGAACAACAACAAGCCTCCTCCATGCAACGGCAGCCACCTTCGCCGTCCCAGAAGCCAGAAAAACCGCAGAATTCAACAAGCCAGAAAACTCCGTCTCAGACATCGCAATCTGCGAAACAGGCAGGTCAAACAGCCGCGGCCGAACACATTCAGCGAAATTCCAGTCGCGCTTTGCTTAAAGCAATCTGGGGACATCTCCCTGATCGTCTGCGTGAACAGCTCGAACAAAGAGCCGACCTCGTTTTCCTGCCACAGTATGAATTACTAATCGAAAGTTACTTTGAAGCCCTCCTGGATAAAAACACGTCCTCACCACAACCCCCTTCACGTTAGCCCTTCTGGCTGCTGTACCGACACGACTCCCCTCGGGTAAGAAGGTCACACTCAAAACGTGTTCCATACCCTGCCCATAGGGATGCCGGTTTCGGACAATTGGATCATCTTGCCGCCACGCTCTGGGGAGCGTATCATACGAGGCAATTCCTATTTCGATTGTTCATGCCTTACGGCGCAAACGCTATCATTTGGATTACTGACCAAACAGGATGACCTGATGTACATGGAATGGTTACCTTCAATCTGGCTGGCCCAAGATGGGGGAGATGCAACTCCGCCACCTTTTACAGAAACAATTTTATTCCCGATGATCCTGATCATGGGTATGTTTTTCTTCTTCCAGATAATGACACAGAGGAAAAAAGGGAAACAACGGGACGCCATGCTGAGTGGGTTAAAAAAGAACGACCATGTTATCGCGGCCGGTGGCATATACGGTGTGATAACCAACGTGAATCCGGATGACCCACATGTCATGATACGGGTAGATGAAACCACAAACTGTAAACTACGAATAGCTAAAGCCTGTATTCAGGAACTCATAAATAACGCTGAAGTCAACGAGTGATTCAAATAACCGTCAATTTAAGGTGAATAACAAATGAACGCAACGCAGTCACTTACCTACACGTAAACTACGTTTCTCATACCAAAGTGCCCCCGTCTCTGGCGACCCGGAACCCTCCTTCTTTCAGTGAACCTATGCAAACAATCAGCTTTTACTTATGGCTTATCACACTTCTCTTTGGTCCTTTGCTTTTAGCTGGGATTTTATCTCGACTACTGAACATCAGAACCTATCTGATCAAGCTTGCCATCGTTTTCTACGCTCTGGCATTTCTGGTTGTCGGTCCATTGCTAGTAGAACAGCGGACTCCCCGATTCGGCATTGACCTCAAAGGTGGGACCATTCTGGTCTATGAAATGGATCAGGATAAAATTCCTGCAGACATGAGCGGACGTGAGTTGATGGAGAAAATGACGGCTGCAGTCATTCGACGCGTCAATCCTGCAGGCACCGATGATGTTATCGTTCGTGCAGCAGGCTCTGAGTCTCTTGAGGTGATTGTCCCAGGAACCACTGCCCAGGAGATCAACAACTACAAAAACCGCATAACCAATATTGGAAACCTGGAATTTCGAATTCTGGCCAATAGAAAGAATCCCACGTTGCGCCGTTGGATTGAGTTAACAGAATCAAAGAGCGACCAGCCAGCTCGCTACCCATTTCCCAGCAGTGTTTTACAACCGGTCCGTCTCGAGACAGAATCAGGGGAACCGCGGACTGAAGAACGGGCTGTTGCAAGCTGGTTTAAGGTTAACACCGATGAAGCCGCACGAAAAAACATTACGGAAACTATCGATGGTGTTTTCAACTCTCAGAATCTAAGTACACCGGTCGATTCCGATTCTCGTACAGCCTTGTCTGATCTCGAACTTTCTCCAGCTTTCTGGACCGAGCTGGAACAGGCGATCTCCGAGCCCCCTCGAGATCTTTTCAGCATTCCTGACGATCATAAAACGCAGATAGAACAAGGGACTGTTGCTGGATTATATCACTATGTGAAAGGTGCCCGTACTCTTTACCTGGACAGAGACGTCGCCTGGAATATTGACCCGGAACAAGGATTAATGGTTCTGGTGGTTGAACCCCTTCGCGAATTGGAAGTGCGTAATCAAGTGCGTTACCTACCCGTAACCGGTGAGTTCCTAAATCGTGCCTCTCAAAGCGTAGACTCTGACGGTACTCCTGCCGTCTCCTTCAACCTAGACAGCCAAGGCGCCACACGTTTCCTACAGCTCACACGTGCCTTCCAACCGGATGCTGATGGCTCCAAAAGTAGACTTGCCATTCTCCTGAACAATGAAATCCAGTCCGCTCCCAGCTTAAATGAACCCATTTCAAACAATGGTCAGATCTCCGGTAACTTCACGATAAAAGAAGCAGAAGATCTCATTGCTGTGTTGAATGCCGGCGCTTTGCCTGCTGCGTTAAATCCCACGCCTGCACATGAGTTTGGAATAGGCCCAACCTTTGGAAAGGACACTGTTGATAAAGGCAGCAAGGCCATCATCTTCGGAATGGGAGCCGTGTTGGCTTTTATGTTGGTTTATTACTGGTTGGGTGGATTTGTTGCAGATTTCGCCCTTGTTTTAAACCTCAGTATGACACTCGGACTGATGATCCTTATTGATGCAAGCCTGACCCTTCCAGGACTTGCTGGTCTGGTCCTTTCTGTTGGCATGTCGGTAGATGCAAACGTTCTTATTTTCGAACGACTGCGCGAAGAACAGGCTCGTGGATCGAGTTTTCGTGTGGCCATTCAGAATGGTTTTGACCGTGCAAGACGCGCCATCGTGGACGCCAATGTTACTACCCTCCTGACCGCATTGATCCTCTACTCGATTGGAACGGACCAAGTGAAAGGCTTTGCCGTCACTCTCATTATCGGAATCCTGATGAGCATGTACACGGCACTGTTTGTAACTCGAATCGTTTTTGAGGTGGCAGAACAAAAACACTGGGTCACAAAGTTCAGCGCCGTCAACCTAATCGGTACTCCCTCCCTGGATTTTGTCGGGAAAAATCGTTTTTGCGCTGTCCTTTCTATAATCCTGATTGTGAGTGGATGCGGTTTATTTTTCTACGGAGGTGTGGAAAAAAATCTGGATATTGATTTCACGGGTGGAACAGCTATCGGTATCCGTTTTAATGAAAATTCCCTCTCTACATCCGCTACTCTGAGAGACCAATTATCTGAGATTCCTGACCTTGCTATCGAAGAGCTTCAATTTGCGAATCGTCCCACAGGAGAACGATTCATCATCCGAACATCAGATCAAGACGCCACCAAAGTAAAAAGTATCATCAACAAGTCCTTAGGTGATCAGCTTGTTCGCGTTCATCTCCAAGAGATAGAACCACTGCCGCAGGACAACGTAACTTCGGACGACCCGATCGAACTCCAGCGGCAAACATGGCGACTGCGGTTCGATGAGGAAGTATCGGTAACCGCTATCGATGAGATGTTTACCGTGATCCTGGCCCAAAGTGCCCTTCCCAATGCCAATCCCCAGTGGCAGACCAGCGACAGTACTGATACGGATTCCGGATTGTCGAAACAACTGACACTTTCGGTTTCTGCAGATGTTACAGCTACCAATATTGAGCCCCTTCTGAATCAATTAAAAACACAGCTGGAAGAGGAACCGATCTTTGAACAGACGCTCAATTTCGGTTCACGGGTTGCATCAGAAATGCAGACTCGAGCTTTATTCGCCATCGTATTGAGCCTCATGGGTATCATTGGTTACCTTACTTTTCGATTCCAGAAACTCATTTTTGGACTTGCTGCTGTTATTGCGCTGATTCACGATGTCCTTATATCCTTGGGTATGATTGCAGCCAGTTCCTACTTCGAAAGTCTGGGCATTGAGCAGTTTAAGATCAACTTACCGATGATTGCTGCGTTCCTTACCCTCATCGGCTATTCTCTCAATGACACCATTGTTACTTTCGATCGCCTGCGTGAAATTCGTGGCAAGAGCCCTGACATCAATTCTGAGATGGTCAATCTAACCATTAATCAAACCTTGTCGAGGACCGTTCTGACGTCCCTTACGACACTTATGGTTGTCGTGATAATGTTCATTTTCGGAGGAGAAGGGGTCCGGGGATTTGCCTATTGCCTGCTAGTTGGCGTCGTGACCGGAACCTACAGTTCCATCTATATTGCAAGCCCCGCTCTCCTATGGATGTCCAAATTCAAGATTTTCGCGGGATCAGAACAACGTTTTTAACTGGTTCCAGACCAGATAATGAACGCGAAACTCACTGACCGGGATCTTCTCTATATGACTGACTGGAAAGCTTTGCAAGACACATTGTCTCCCTGGATACAAGATGCTCCCCGTCATGCCAATGTTGAACTACCGTTGAAAGCGACGGTTAAGCCGGAATCAGACGATGCCTTACAGCACGTCTTGGCTATTGCAGAG
>Ga0310344_10004473_pt1 | contig 10394 bp, 9 predicted proteins | sample HC15DNA20200_MG_FD_203801 | JGI IMG/M metagenome (GOLD analysis project Ga0310344, IMG submission 203801) | Marine microbial communities from station ALOHA, North Pacific Subtropical Gyre - HC15-DNA-20-200_MG | ecosystem: Environmental > Aquatic > Marine > Oceanic | place: Pacific Ocean: North... | reverse complement strand
ACAGTTTTATCTAATACAAAAGATTTTGATTTGACATATTTTTTAGCATTTATTCTTATACTTTTTATATAATTCTTTTTCTTAATACAATCTTCAATTTTTGAATAGAATTCAGAAGATTTATTTGCTCTTATTAGACATTTTTTAAGTAACATTTCTTTTTCAATTTCTTTAAAATTCGACATTTTTCCTGAAACAATTGCACAACCATTTCTAGCAGGCTCGATAGGATTTTGACCACCTTTTGGCGGGTAAGATTTTCCTAAAAAAACAGTTTTTACATTTTTATACCACATTTCTAATTGACCAATTGAATTATCAATTATTATTTCAGTATTTGAGCCAATTGATTTTGATTGAAATTGTTCCGTTAAAGGAACGTATGATTTAATTTCTTTTTTAATTTTATCAGCTCTTTTAATATTTCTTGGAACTATGATGGTTAATAAATTTTTTAGGTTTAATTTTTGTTTTAATTTTAAATGAATATTCGCTGCAAAAATTTCCTCTCCATGATGCGTAGAAGCGGCTAACCAAACTAAACGATTAGATACAATTTTTTTAACCTTTTTTTCTAATAGTTTATTGTTAGGCAGTTCTCCATTAGAAAATTTTAAATTACCTATGAAATTTACATTTTTTGCTCCGAGTTTTTTAAAATTATTTTGATCAAATTTTGACATAGTTAAAATTAAAGAAAAATTTGAAATTACTTCTGTAAAAAAAAATTTGAAATAATTCCAACTTTTAAAAGATTTATCAGACATTCTTCCATTAAGTAATATGATTTCTATTCCGTATTTTTTTGTTTCATCTAAAATTATTGGCCAGAATTCAGATTCCATCCATAGCACTAAAGAAGGCCTCCAGTAATTAAGAAATTTTTTAATGATTAGCGGATTGTCTTGAGGGGTAAATTGATGAACAATATTTTTATCTTTGATTTTTTCAGCAAGCAAAGCTGATGTTTTAGTGTTAGTTGTAAGTAATATTTTTGTTTTCGGCTTAATTTTTCTAATTTTTTTTATTAATGAAAGTGTTGCTAAATATTCCCCAATGCTTGAAGCATTAATCCAAATTAATTTGCCTTTTGGTCTTTTTTTAGATGAAAAAGAAAATCTTTCTTTAATTCTATTATTAATTTCTTTATTCTGAAAAATTCTAAAAATAATTATTATTAATATTATTGGTAGAAAAATTACTGATAGAATTTTATATATAAGAATTAAAAATTTAGTCATTTATTTTTTATTCATACATACAAATAATCGTTATGTTTTACAACATAAATTACTATATTAACATTTCTAAATATTAAATAATGGGAAACAATTTAAATATTTCTATTTTTGGTTTAGGCTATGTAGGTCTTCCATTAGCAATAAAATTATCAAACTATTTTAATGTTTTAGGTTTTGATAAAAACAAACAAAGAATAAAAGAATTAAAAAATTTTTTAGATAAAAACAGTGAAGTTAGCTCAAAGGAATTAAAAAAAACTAAATTAAAATACTCTACAAATATAAAGGATTTAAAAAGTTCAAATATTTTTATTGTAACCGTTCCAACTCCAGTAACTAAATCTAACCAACCTGATCTTAATCCATTATTAGAAGCTTGCAAAGATATAGGAAAAATTATATCAAAAGGATCCACAGTAGTTTTTGAGAGCACAGTTTATCCTGGTGTCACAGAAGAAATTTGTGGGCCTCAAATTAAAAAATATTCTCATTTAATTCCTGGAAAAGATTTTTATTTAGGCTATTCCCCTGAAAGAATGAATCCTGGTGATAAAAAGCATTCGGTAGATAAAATAATCAAGGTTATTTCTGGAGATTGTAATAAAACAAAATTAATTTTAAAAAAAATTTATGGAAAAGTTAATTCAGGAAAAATTTTTATAGCTAAAAATATTAAAACTGCTGAAGCAGCAAAAGTAATTGAAAATACACAAAGAGATATAAACGTTGCTTTTATTAATGAAATAACAAAACTTTTTAAAAAAATTAATATAAATATTTTTGATGTTTTAAAGACAGCTGAAACAAAATGGAATTTCTTAAATTTTCAACCAGGCTTTGTTGGCGGCCATTGTATTGGAGTTGACCCATATTATCTGTCTTATCTAGCAAAAAAGAAGAAAACTGGATCTAATTTAATTCTTTCTGGTAGAAAAGTTAATAATAATTTTCCTATATTTCTGTCTCAATACATAAACAGTTGTATTACTAAAAAAAATAAAATTTTAGTTCTTGGTTTAACATTTAAAGAAAATGTAAGTGATTTAAGAAATACAAAAGTTATAGACTTGATAAAGTCATTAAAGAAGAAAGGGCACAAAGTTTTTGTACATGATACGTGTGCATATGAAAATGATGTAAAAAAAATGAATTTAAATATTACTCCACTCTCTAAAAAAGATAAATATGACACAATTATTTTAACAGTAGCTCACGATAATTATAAAAAATTAAATTATTCTTTTTTTAAAAAGAAATTAAATAAAAATGGAAAAATTTTTGATATAAAAGCAATTTGGAGAAATAAGAAATTACCAAAAGATATAGATTATATAATTCTTTAAAAATTTACTTTTAATTTTTTAAGAGATGAAAGTATTTTTATTTTAAGAAATTTTTTAGGTAAAAAATTTATTTTTTCTTTTTCTTCCTTCCCGTAACCTGTAAGGACTAGAAAACCTTGTTTTAAACCTTTAGCATTTGCAGCTTTTAAATCATTAATTTTATCTCCAACCATCCATGATTTTTTTAAATCAATTTTAAATAATTTTTTTGCTACCGAAAACATACCACCGTTAGGTTTTCTACACGGATGATTTTTATGCTTGTATTTACCTAATGCTAATGGGTGATGTGGGCATGCTATTACCCCATCTATTTTTGCATTTTTATTTGATAATTCATTAATGATTTTTGTTTGGATTTTTGCAAAACTATCCCAACTCTGTAGTCCTAGACCTATCCCTCCTTGATTGGTTATTAATATTACAGGAATTTTTTTTTTGTTACATTCTTTAATAACTTTATCGGATCCATTTATTAATTTTGCGTCTTTTGGTTTCATAGTATAATCTGTCCAATCAATTAAAACCCCATCTCTATCTAAAAATAAACATGGAGAGTTTTCAAAAAGCTTCTTTGAAAGTTTTTCTGCCCATATATTTTGTTTGTTAATTTGTTTATATTTCATAATAATTAGTTTTTATATTTATATTTTATTCTGTGGCAAAAAAACAAATTAAAATTTTTCTTTTTCTTATTTTCTTTCTTTTTTCGAATAATGCTTATTGTTTCAATTATAAACCCATCCATGAATTTGAAATTTTTCGAAATAATAAAAAAATAGGTTTCCACAAAGTATCCTTTCAAAATATAGAAGATAAAATTGTTGTAAACACAGAAATTGAAATGATTGTTAAATTCGCAAAAATACCAATTTTTAAATATTTTCATAATAGCAAAGAAATTTGGATAAATAATCAATTCATCGAAGCTACAACTTCTACGAAAAAAAATAGTAGAGAGTTTGAATTTAGAGCAAAAAGGGAAGGTACACAAATAAAAATTAAATCTAGAGGAAAAGAGTTTTTTGTTGATGGAAATAATTTAATTACTTCTTATTGGCATAAAAACTGGTTAAAAAAAAAAGTATTAATTGATAGTCAACATGGAAAAAAAAGATTAATAAACGTAGAAAAGAAAGAAATAGAAGAAATTAAAGTATTAGATAGAACTATTTTAGCTCAAAGATTTAAAGTTACAGGCACACAAGACAAACCTAATGGAAAAAAAATAGATTATGATATTTGGTATGATAAAAGTGATAGGTGGGTCAAAATTAAATTTTATGTTAAAAAGTCTTTAATTGAGTATTATCTTGTAACTGGATATTAATTTTTTATAATTTACTTGATGTTGAATAAATTAAAGATATTTTTACTAACTTTTGTATTTGTATTTACAACAATAGGGGGTATTAGTGCATTTGATAAAAAAGGTACCTCTTCCTTCATAACAGAAGTAAAAACAGGTGTTGTCCAACATGATGCAGGTATTTTTGGACGACAAAAAGAAGGAGGGTTGGATTCTACATTTGAGTTTCTCTTTAGAGAAATAAATTATAATCTTTTTTGGTTAGGTAAACCAAGACCACATTTTGGAGCAACAATCAATATGGGTGGCGATACAAGCCAAGCATATGCGGGAGTTACATGGGATTATAAATTACCAAAAAGAATGTTTTTTAATTTTAGTTGGGGCATGGCTTATCATAATGGCGATAAAATTCATGATCCAAAGCATGTTCAAACAGATAAAAAAGAATTAGGATCAAATCTTTTATTCCGTGAAGCTGTGGAACTTGGTTGGAATTTCTATGGTAAAGATTCTATTTCGTTAAGATTTGACCATATTTCAAATGCAAACCTTTGGGGTGAAGATGCAAACGAAGGTTTAGATACTTTTGGAATTGTTTATAGCTATCGTTTCTAAAAAAAATTCATTTAATTGAATATTTTTTCATTAAGCCATTTTGCAACATCATAAATATTATAGTTAAAGGTAAGAAACCAAATACTTTAAAAGAAACCCAAAAATCTGTTGAAAAGTTTCTCCAGATAATCTCATTTAAGATGGCCATTGCTAAAAAAAATAAGGACCATCTTTTTGTTAGTATATCCCAACCAATGTTGTTCAATTTAATTAAATTTGATAAATAAATTTTTAAAAAATTTTTCTTTAAAATTAAACCTAAAAATAGAAAAGATGAAAATAACAAATATACAATTGTTGGTTTTAATTTAATAAAAGTTGGATCTTTAAAAAAAATGGTTAGACCTCCAAAAATTAAAACTAAGAAAGAAGTTATTAAAAGGGGCGTGGAAATTTTTTTTAAATGCAAGTAGCTAACTACCAACGCAATTACAGTTGTTATAACAAATATTTTAGTAGCAACAATTATTCCATATTTTGCATTTACTATAAAAAACAATATTAAAGGAATAATTTCGATTAGTGATTTTATTATTGATCCTTTTTCTTCCATTATATTTTATTTTTCTAAACCCATAAGACTTTTAGCAAATTCCCCAGCTTCAAAAGATTGTAAATCTTCTATTTTTTCTCCAACGCCAATAGCATGAACAGGCAAACCAAATTTTTCAGCAAGAGATAATAGTATACCACCTTTAGCACTTCCATCTAATTTTGTAACAATTAGACCTGAAATTTCTGCCATTTCTTTAAAAATCTCTACTTGGCTTAATGCATTTTGCCCAGTTGTAGCATCTAGTGTTAATAAACAGTGATGAGGACTTTCAGGATCTAATTTTCTAATTACTCTAATAATTTTTGCTAATTCTTCCATTAATTCTGTTCTATTTTGGACTCTTCCAGCAGTATCAATAAATAAAATATCTATATTTTTTGATTTAGCTTTTTCTAGCGCTTCATAAGCAAGACCAGCTGCATCACATCCTTGGCTACCTTTTACAAAATCTGTATTTGATCTTTCGGCCCATATTTGCAATTGTTCTACCGCTGCCGCACGAAACGTATCACATGCTGCAATCATTATTTTTTTTCCTTCATTTGAATATTGGTGTGCAAGTTTACCAATTGTTGTGGTTTTTCCAGTACCGTTTACTCCAACAACAAGAACAACAACAGGTTTTTGAACAGCATCAAGGACTAATGGTATCGCTACTTCTTCTAGAGTTTCTTCAATTTTTTTTGCTAAAAAACCTCTAACTTCTTCTGGTTTTACATTTTTATCAAATTTTTCATTAGCTAATTCGGCAGTTAATTTTTCAGCAGCTGTAGGTCCTAGATCAGCCATTATTAATAGTTCTTCTAAATCATTTAAAGTTTGAATATCCAGCTTTTTATTAACAAATATTTTTTTTACACCTTCAGAAATTTTTTCGGATGATTTAAATAAACCAGTTTTTAATTTTTGAAACCAATTTTTCTTTTTTTCTGGATCTTTTTCAACTTTTGGCACATCTTTTATTTTTTCTTTTTTTTTAAATAGACCAAAAAAACTTCTTTTCTTCTTAATAGGTTCTTGAGATGATTCTTCGACTTTTTTTTCTTTTTTAGAAATATCCGGTTCTAGTTTCTTAGGTTCTAGAACTTCTCTTTCATTAGTTTCTATTTTTTTAACTTTTTTTTCTTGTCTTGTTTTTTCAATAGATTCTAAATCTTTTGTAGGAATTTTTTTTTTTATCTTGCTTAGAAGACTATCTTTGATTCTAGTTAACCAACCCATTACATTACCTGGGAAATTAATTTTCCATTAATAATCTTTTTTCCTCTGACTTCAATAATTTCACCAATTTTATGTTTGCTTAAAATTTTTATAGGAACAAAGTTTTCTGAATGCCCTTCTGTTTCACTTTCAAAAAGAACTTTATGCTTTTTATTAACTTGTTCTTTTAGAAATTTTTGCATTATTTTATTTCCTTCCAATCTTAAAATTTTTGCCCTTTCTTTTATAATTTTGTTTGGAATTTGTGGCATTTTTGAAGCTGGAGTATTAGGTCTGTTTGAGTATGGAAAAATATGAAGATAAGTTAAATCACATTCCTTCAATATTTTTTTACTATTAAGAAACATTTCATTAGTTTCAGTAGGGAAGCCAGCAATGATATCTGCTCCAAAAACAATATTGCTTCTAAACTTCTTTAAATTGTTACATAAATTTATTACATCTTCACGTGAGTGCCTTCTTTTCATTCGTTTAAGAATAGTATTGTCTCCAGATTGTATGCTTAAATGTAAATGAGGCATAAGTCTTTCTTCATGATTAATTATATCTATTAGATTTTTATCAATTTCTATAGCATCTAAAGATGACAATCTTAACCTTTCTAAATTTTTCACTTTTTTCAATATTTCTTTAACTAATTTTCCTAAATTTGGTTTGTCATAAAGATCATTGCCATATGATGTAAGATCTACTCCTGTTAAAACGATTTCTTTAAATCCTTTATTTAAAAGTATTTTTATTTGTTTACAAATTTTTGCTATAGGCACACTTCTACTATTTCCTCTTCCAAAAGGAATAATGCAAAAAGTACATCTATGATCACAACCAGTTTGAATTTGAATGAAGGCTCTTGCTTTTTTATCAAAACCTTGGATAAAATGATTTGCTGTTTCTCTAACTGTCATAATATCATTTACGACGATATTATTATTAGAATTGTTATTTAGTAAATTTAGATATTTTTCAAATTTAAATTTTTCTTCATTTCCTAATATTAAATCTACTTCATCCATTTTTTTATAATTTGTAGGATTAATTTGCGCTGAACATCCAGTTACAATAATTTTTGCATTAGGATTTTCTCTTTTTATTTTCCTTATTTTTTTTTTCGCTTGTTTTTCCGCTTCTTTTGTGACTGCACAAGTATTTATAAAAAAAATATTCCTAAATTTTTTTAAATTAATTTTTTCTTTTATTACCTGTGAATCAAAGCTATTAAGTCTGCATCCAAAAGTTATAACATTTTCATTTTTCATATTAGTTAAAAATAATTATTTAAAATTCCTTTTTTTACAGTTTTTATTGGGCCTGTCATAACAATATGTCCATTTTTTTTATACTCTATTTTTAGCTTTCCACCATCCATATGGATATAACATATTCTTTTATTAATTAATTTATTTTTTATTGCCGCAACAGCCGTAGCTGATGCACCAGTTCCACATGCTTTTGTTATACCTGCGCCTCTTTCCCAAACTCTAAGTTCAATTTTGTTATTTTTTAAAATTTTAGCAAAATTAACATTAATTCGTTCAGGAAATAAAGGATTTTTTTCAATTTTTGGACCTACTTTTTTTAAGTTTATTTTTTTTAAATTTTGCATAAAAAAAATAATATGAGGATTACCGACATTAATTAAAGTAGGATTAATATAACTATCTATATTAAAGTTAACTTTATTAATATTTACTTTTCTTTTTAAAGGGATTTGTTTCCATTTAAAATAAGCTTTGCCAATATCAACAGATACTTGGTTGTTTTTGGTTAAAAAAGCATTTACTAAAGTTGATTCAGTTTCTAGGGCAATTTTTTTTCTTTTAAACTCTTTCATCAGTAAAAAAGCCACACATCTTGTAGCGTTACCGCATGCTTTCGTTATACTTCCATCAGAATTATAAAATTTTATAAATGCCGACGTTTTTTTCTTCTTCGGTTTTTCTATTATTACAAGTTGATCACAACCTAATCCTTTTTTTCTATTCGAAATTTTTTGTATATTTTTTTTGTTTAAAAAAATTTTTTTTGCTCTTGCATCAATGATTATAAAATCATTTTTTAATCCATGCATTTTTGTATAGTTAATAATCATTTTTTTTATTTATGAATTTTTTTTTTATTTAACATATATAATCTATAATTAAGTAAAAAAATATGTTTAAAAATTTATCTGAAAGACTAACAGGGATCTTTGATAAGTTAAAATCAAGAGGATCTCTAACAGAAACCGATGTAGATCTAGCATTAAGGGAAGTAAGAGTTGCGCTTCTAGAGGCAGACGTATCTTTAGAAGTTGTAAAAGAATTTCTAGAAAAAGCCAAGAAAAAAGCTATTGGATCAAAGATTGTGAAAAGCATATCCCCTAGCCAGATGGTTATAAAAATTGTTAATGATACTCTTAAAGAAATACTTGGCAATAAAGAAGAACCTATAAATTTAAAAGTAACGCCCCCTGTAATAATATTAATGGTTGGTTTGCAAGGATCAGGAAAAACAACTACAAGTGCCAAAATTGCTAAAAAATTAAAAGATAAAGATAAGAAAAAAGTTTTAATGTCTTCTTTGGATGTTCAAAGACCAGCTGCTCAGGAACAGTTAGCTACATTAGGAAAACAAGTAGATGTCTCTACAGTTGAAATCATTAAAGGAGAAAAACCAGTTAAAATTGCTGATAGATCACTGGAACAAGCAAAAAAAGAAGGTTTTGATGTTTTAATTTTAGATACTGCCGGAAGGCTTCAGATTGATGATGAACTTATGACTGAAGTAGAAGATGTAAGTAAAGCTGTAAATCCTAGTGAAATTTTACTTGTATCAGACGCAATGATAGGCCAAGAATCTGTTAATGTTGCGAAAGAATTTAATAATAAATTAAAATTAACCGGAATAATCCTTACAAGATTAGATGGAGATGCTAGAGGAGGCGCTGCTTTATCCATGCGTTCTGTTACTGGGTGTCCTATTAAGTTAATTGGTATAGGTGAAAAAATGGAAGCGATAGAAGTTTTTCACCCTGATAGAATTGCAAATAGAATTCTTGGAATGGGCGATGTAGTTTCTTTAGTAGAAGAAGCTTCTGAAACAATAAAAAAAGAAGATGCTGAAAAGTTAGATAAAAAAATAAAAGACGGCCAATTTAGTTTAGATGATTTGTCTAAACAATTAGGACAAATGAAAAAACTTGGAGGAATAAAAGGAATTCTTTCCAAACTTCCAGGCGCTAGCAAAATCCAGGATCAAATGAACAAATCCAACATTGATGATAAAGTTATTTTAAAACAACAAGCAATTATTTCTTCAATGACAGTTGAAGAAAAAAATAATCATAAAATTATACATGCATCAAGAAAAAAAAGAATTGCATCAGGTTCTGGCACATCAGTTCAAGAGGTGAATAAATTGTTAAAGCAATACCATACAATGTTAAAGATGATGAAAAAATATGGAAATATGGATAAAAAAACTTTAATGCGACAGGGTTTTGGTAATATGCTACCTCCGGGATTGCAATAAAGAAAAAACATTATATATTACATTAAAAATTTAATTTAAAAATATATGAGCACAAGAATACGTTTAGCTAGAGCCGGATCAAAAAACAGACCTTTTTTTAGAATAGTAGTTTCTGATAAAAGAAGCCCACGTGATGGAAAATTTATTGAAAAATTAGGCACTTATAATCCTTTACTGCCAAAAGAAGATGAAAATAGAGTTTTATTCGATGAAGAAAGAGTAAAATATTGGTTATCTAAGGGAGCAACACCTTCTTATAAGATGGCAATTTTTTTAAGCAAATCAAATTTGGTAGAAAAACCCCCAATTCCTGAACAAACAAAAAAGCATCTGCCAAAAGTAAAAAAGAAAGAGGGTGAAGATAAGAAAGATACGGCACCTAAAGCAGAGGCAAAGCCAGAGGAAAAACCTCAAGAACAAGCAAAGCCAGAGGAAAAACCTAAAGAAGAAGCCCCTAAAGCAGAGGCAAAGCCAGAAGAAAAACCTCAAGAACAAGCAAAATCAGAGGAAAAACCTCAAGAACAAGCAAAGCCAGAGGAAAAACCTAAAGAAGAAGCCCCTAAAGCAGAGGCAAAGCCAGAGGAAAAACCTAAAGA
>Ga0310344_10004472_pt1 | contig 10396 bp, 9 predicted proteins | sample HC15DNA20200_MG_FD_203801 | JGI IMG/M metagenome (GOLD analysis project Ga0310344, IMG submission 203801) | Marine microbial communities from station ALOHA, North Pacific Subtropical Gyre - HC15-DNA-20-200_MG | ecosystem: Environmental > Aquatic > Marine > Oceanic | place: Pacific Ocean: North... | reverse complement strand
TAACGTCCTCAATCTGACGATCTGGTGCCTTATAAGCCAAAGCATGCTAGCACCGAACGGACGCCAGATCTGTGACCTATAGCCTAATCAACCTCTCCACGGACCGTTCACACCACTGTTAATTCCAAGAACTACAATAAATGCAAGTCCTAGCCACTCGGACGATAAGTAGCGTAAAGTTTCCGCTTGGGCCTCATTACTTACGGCACGTATAGACCGAGCTCCGACCGTATACTCAAGAACGGTGCCACTGGATAAACGGCGCACCGCGACAACATTTCAACGCCCAGGAGACGTCAGCCAGTGCCGACCTATGAGTACGAATGCGCAAATTGCGGAATACATCTGGAGGTTCTCCAGAGCTTTAAAGATAAACCGCTCACCGATTGTGACGAGTGTGGGGGGAAGTTGGGGAAGGTATTTCACCCCGCCGGTGTAATCTTCAAAGGTAGTGGATGGTACGTCACTGACAGCCGCGAAGGGACTGAGAAAAGCAAATATAAGCAAGATGGAAAATCACCTGACAAATCACAGGATTCCAAGCCTGTGAAGACCGACAATACAAGCAAAAAAACCCCCGACCCGGCTAAGTCAAATTCATCAGATACGCCATCGTCTTCGTCACCCAGTAACGGCGAAAGCTAACCAGCTCAAGCACCCGCTCTAGGCAAATCGACTGAAATGCGTGTCGTTGTTCAACGGGTCAGAAACGCCAGCGTCCACATCAATGGACGCACCTACGCGTCAATCAATGCCGGCCTAGCCGTGCTAGTAGGCGTTGCCCATGGCGATAGTGATCAAGATGTAGCTTATCTGGCCGACAAAATAGCCAACCTACGAATTCTCGCTGACGATACAGGCCATATGAACCGATCGGTACGCGATGTCGGAGGAGAGGTTCTACTCATTTCACAATTCACGCTGATCGCCGACACACGGAAGGGAAGGCGTCCGAGCTTCAAAGGTGCGGAAGTTCCAGAGCTTGCGTCCGAACTCATCGGCAACCTAGCCTCCGCACTTAACGACACTGGGATCAATGTCCAGACGGGTAAATTTCAGGCTGATATGGATGTCGAGATCATTAATCAGGGTCCCGTCACAATTATCATCGACAGCCAGCAGCGACACCTGCCACGACGATCGGCCTAAGCAGCATGTACCAAGCCTTTGGGACGCGTACACACTCTAGACTACGTTAATGAATCCAATACAAGATCAATTGTCAGATGAATCACCGGTTCGCGTCATACATGGCGCCGACGAGATTCGGAAGGTACTTCTCAATCGATCGACAGGTCTCGTTGAGATTGATGAAGAGGCCGCCGGGATTTCATCACAAGTATTTCATGAATCCCTCACACCCGAGGCATTCGTTGACCGAGTGATTCGCACGGTCGAGGCCGAGGGCGACATGGGTGTGAGGAACATCGCCCAAGCCTTGGACGACAACACCCCTGGTTCATTCGAAATTCCTTCTGCCCACCTCGCACACGCACGCAGTCGCGCCACTTCAAACCTCGGCACAGACTTCCAGCTCGCTGCGGATCGGATCCGAGCTTTTCATGAACAAGAGTTACCCACAGCATTCGATGACACCTCCAATGAAACAGGCCAACGGTGGATACCTGTAGACCGAGCAGGCATATATGTACCAGGTCAGGCAGCTCCACTCGTATCAACAGTGCTCATGGCAGCCATACCAGCCCAGGTAGCAGGTGTTGCCGAAGTAGTTGTTACCACGCCTGTTGGTCACGATGGCATAAGTCCCGCAATGGCCCTCGCACTGCATGTAGCCGGTGTAAAACGCGTGTTCACTATCGGTGGAGCCCAAGCAATTGCAGCACTCGCAATCGGAACCGAGAGTGTTCCACGTTGCGACGTGATCGCAGGACCCGGAAATCCCTGGGTCGTCCTCGCAAAGCGTGCTCTCTATGGGATCGTCGGCATTGATCTGCTGCCTGGACCAACAGAAACACTCATCATTGCCGATGCGACTGCAGATGCTGCCGATGTGGCCGCAGACCTGATCGCTCAGGCTGAACACGGTGGTCCGGCAAGCCCTATTGCTCTGACATCGGAAAGATCCTTAGCAACCTCCATAACGCACGAGGTTCAGTCCCAGCTAGCAGACCTTCCACGGGGACAGCTAGCGCGCGATAGTTTTCGTCTCCGCGGCGGTGTAGGCATCGTTGATAGCCTGAATGAGGCTATTAACCTCGCGAACGCATACGCACCTGAACACTTGTGCTTGCTCGTCCAAGATGCTGAAGCTCTTCTCCCACGTATACGACACGCTGGCGGGGTATTCCTCGGACGAACATCGCCCGAGGTCCTCGGTGACTATGTCGCTGGCCCAAGCCATGTTATGCCTACCGGCGGGACTGCTCGATTCTCCTCACCTCTTGGGGTGCGATCGTTCCTCAAATCGATGTCGGTCATACGATTTTCTGGCACCCGAGCAGCAGAGTTGGCACCCGTAGCCGCTCGCATGGCACGGGCCGAGGGCCTCGAGGGTCATGCACGAGCTGCTGAACGACGAACCAATAGCTGAACTACCTGACTACAATAGGTAATCCTACTTTTGCCCTCATACACAATGTCTGACCGTAACGCATCCATTACACGAACCACCGCGGAAACTGAAGTCCACGCTCACGTAGCAATTGACGGCACCGGTGTCTTTACCGGATCAACCGGCCTCGGGTTCCTCGACCACATGCTCGCTCAACTCGCCCGTCACGGCCTGTTTGACATTCAAGTTAAAGCCACTGGCGACTTGCACATCGATTCCCACCACACGGCTGAAGATGTCGGGATCGTTATCGGTCGCGCATTCAACGATGCCCTAGGCGATCGTCAGGGCATCCGGCGCATGGGAGACGCGACTGTGCCCATGGACGAAGCACTAGCTCAAGTCGCTGTGGACTTATCCGGACGTGACTTTGCGGCATTCGACGGCAAGTTCCGACAAGACCGTATCGGTGACCTGGAAACTAGCCTCATCCCACACATCGTCGCGACGATGGCACGACACATGGGCGCTGCAATCCACGTCCGATTGCTGGCAGGCGATGATGACCACCACAAAGCCGAAGCAATATTCAAGGCCATAGCCTGCGCACTTGATAAAGCAACCGCTCTCGACGTGAGACGCGCTGGAGAAATTCCAAGCACGAAAGGCACGCTAACGGACTGATATGGGCACGGCGTCGAGGCCTGACCGCTCACGGCTTGACCATTTGATTGTCCAGCAAGGACTTGTACGCACCCGTAGCACTGCCCGCCAACTCATTAAGGACGGAGAGGTCCTGGTGTCCGGACAGGTCGAGACCCGACCGGCACGTCGCCTTTGCAGCGGCACAACAATAGGCCTGCGCTGCCCGAAACAACTATACGTAAGCCGTGGTGGTCGAAAGCTCGCTGCAGCTCTCGCACACTTCGGACTGGACATCACAGGGTCAATCGCACTCGATGTCGGCGCGTCAACGGGCGGATTCACAGATTGTTTGCTTCAACGTGGAGCTAAGCACGTTATCGCCGTCGATGTCGGTCGTAACCAACTCAGCTCTAATCTACGTGAAGATCAACGCGTTCAATCGCTCGAGTCCACGGACGCGCGTTGTCTACCGACCTTGGACCCAATACCCGAGGTTGTCGTGGTTGACCTTTCCTTCATCCGCCTGCGCGACGTGCTCCCAGCAATCGTAGTTTCGGTCCCAACAGCACACTGGGCGCTCGTGCTCCTAAAGCCGCAATTCGAACTTCCGGGCCATGAAGTGCCACGTGATGGTGTCGTTAAGGATCCCGACGCTCAAAATCGGGCTTTAACGGATTTCCTGGAATGGTCATACAGAGCAGGTCTAGCAGTTCTTGGAACCGTAAGCAGCACCATTACCGGTCGGAATGGGAATCAGGAGGTCTTTGCACTTGTTCACCTCCACGGACCGAACCAAAACAGTCGTCACAACAACTATGATTAGCACAATCTTCGAGAGGCGGGTAACCAATGCGTGTTGGGCTCTTATTTCAGCCGCATATTGACGCCTCTGCCAGTCACGCACATCGCGTGCACAAGACGCTAGAGCAACGTGGGCTAGACGCTTGGTGTGACTCGTCGTGGACCATAACCGAGCACCCATCAAAGCTAGCAACTTCAGACTTTGTCATTACGTTTGGCGGCGACGGGACTCTGCTTCGCGCAGCCAGAGCCGCCGCACCGTACGGCGCCGCTTGTCTGGGTGTGAATTATGGCCGTCTCGGTTTCCTCACCGAATTCGCTCCGGACGAATTCGATGCACAGCTTGACCATGTACTTAACGGCAATTCATGGATCGAGGAACGCACACTGCTTGCGTGGACACACCACACCGAAGGCGAGAACCGAGCATCGGGTCTCGCAGCCGGCGATTTGGTCATCGGTCGTGGACGGATCGCACGCGTAGTCGAAATTGAGGTACGCATAAATGGTGTTCTCCTAACCACCTACACCGCGGACGGTGTAATCGTTGCCACACCAACCGGAACAACCGGGTACGTTCAAGCCGCAAATGGTCCCGTCCTTCATCCCGAAGTACGCGACCTCGTCATTAATCCAATTGTTCCGTTCCTAACGCCGGGCAACGCCCTCGTCGTTGGAAACGATGTCGAGGTCGAATTGCTTGCATACACCACCCACGAGGCCACGCTTTCCATCGACGGCCAAACTGACCATCTTGTGTCGTCTGGAGATAGGATTTCGTGCAAGGCGTCCGAACATCTAGCTCGATTTATCCGACTGCGGGAACGCGACTACTTCTACGCCACACTGGCAGAAAAACTACATTGGCGCGTTCCCAGAACGATGCCTCGTCCGATCAGCCACCCGAAGTAGACCACGGTGTTAATCCACCTTCAGATTCGAGACTTTGCTCTTATCGATGCGCTGGAACTTGATCTGGGACCAGGTCTAACCGTTCTCACCGGCGAAACCGGAGCCGGTAAGTCAATCCTGTTCGATGCCTTAGGCCTCGTTCTTGGCCAACGGGCTAATCCGGCAGATGTTCGTCCGAACGCCAAGAGTGCGTACGTCGAAGCTGTGCTTGACCCTCCCGTTGTTGGAAGAGAAAACACGTTGCTCGAGGAATACGATATCGACGCCGAGGATTCGATAGTTTTGTCGCGTGAAATTCTCAGTTCAGGACGCTCGGTCGCACGTGTCAACGGTCGCGGCGTTTCTGTGCGAACTTTGGCACATCTTGGTCGGGTACTCGTTGATGTCCACGGTCAGAGCGACCACCAATCACTATTTCACCGATCTCGCCAGCTCGAATACCTCGATAAATTCGCTGGGCTATTGCCACAACGCAAGGCGGTTTCCGTCCTAACACGCGAACTCCTCACCGCGCGGCGCCGACTTGACGAACTACAGCACGATGCACAGTCGGTCCAACGTGAGGCTGGCTTGTTGACTTTCCAAGTCGAAGAGATTGCTGCTGCAGACCTGCGACCGGGCGAAGACCATGAACTACGCGCTGAACAGCGCATCCTCATGAACGCTGAGTTGATCCAAAGCCTCGCCACCCGAACTGTAGCCCGACTACACGGTGAATCTCCTGATGTCGTCGCAGACATCTTTGGAGAAACCCAACAAGCTCTAGGCAAGCTTGCTGACCTCGATTCGGCTTTGCAGCCGTTCGCACAACAGGCCGACGAATTAAAGGAACTCGCTAATGATCTTGCGCTGACGTTACAAAGTTATGCCGAGAACGTAGAGGCTGATCCTGACCGTCTCCAGCAAGTCGAAGAACGTCTAAACCTCATCGAAGGCCTCGTACGAAAGTACGCAGCATTTGGCGACAACACAACAGAAGGCACCGTCGAAGCAGTCATCGCACACGGCAAGGCTGCAGAGATGCAGCTTGAGACCTTTACAAACAGCGACACCCGCCTGAAGGCGTTGCAAGACCTTCAGGCTAAACTCACCTCTGACCTCGTCCACGCTGCTCGCGGCTTGTCAGCAGAGCGTCGACGCGCCGCTCACACTATGGCCGGTGCTGTTGCGGCCCAACTAGACGATCTCAACCTGCTATCCGCTGGGTTTGAAATCCATTTCGAGCACCGATCACACCCTGATGGCCTGCACATCGATAGCGAATCTGAACCCATCGCTTTTGATGAGTCTGGAATCGATGTTGCCGAATTCCTGATCAGCCCCAACATCGGCCAGCCACTCCGACCACTTGCTGAAATCGCTTCCGAAGGCGAGCGCTCACGCGTACTGCTCGCGCTGAAAGTTGTTCTAGCCAAGGTCGATGAAACACCAACTCTAATCTTTGACGAGATCGATGTGGGAGTAGGATCGCGGACCGGCAGCCTCGTTGGTCAAAAGCTATCGGCCCTATCCTCTGCACACCAAGTGCTATGCGTCACCCATCTCGCACCTGTCGCAGCCTTCGCCGATACACACTTCGTTGTTGCTAAATCGAGTGTTGGGGACACATCACTCGTGCGTGTTGGCCCAGTAAAGGGTCGACAAGCGATCGAAGAACTAGCGGCAATGAGCGGTGCCTCCACCACCGCCGGTCAACGCGTCGCTCGCGATCTCGTCTCAGCAGCAAATGGGTGGAAGGACAGCCATTCCTCGTCGTGATGTCATCAGCCTGGTTACTTGTCAATAGACTTGAAATCAAGTGTTACGTGCTATTCACGTCAACTAAACGACGCCCGTTCCAACCAACAATCTTTCGATCCGCTGATTAGTTCGGCCGAAAGCGAAACCTTACCGCTTGCATACCAATACAAATGGCCGATTTAACGGACGTCGATGGTGGCCCACATTCTTCACTTCCGCATATGCCCCAAATGTGTTTGAACAGCGCTTAGCCCAGCTTGCTCGGCGCTTACAGCGCAAGCAGACCCTAAACAAAGCACCACGCGAGATCGCCATCATATTTGTTGCGACGATAATCGCAGGCTTAGTCATCTCCTCGTTGATAGGAACGCAAATAGCCACAATGATTGGTGCAGCAGTCGTAGGTGCTTCGGCGGTGACGCTAATTGGTCGAGCTTTCGTGATTCCACCGCCACCAACAACGGCTCTCGCATATGATCGGCAACTCGGCCTACATGAGCGTCTTTCGACAAGCGTGGCCGACGAGCTAAGAGCAGATTCGGCCATACAAGCCCTTCAGCGGAAGGATGCCGTAAGAACGATTGAAACCATCGACGCAGCACGTGCTTTTCCGTACACACTGAGCCGTGTCGATCTCCTCCTCCTCGTGGGGAGCACAACAGCACTGATCGCCTGGTTTATCACATCTCCCGTTGTCACGCTGTATAGCGCTCCCCCTACCAATTTCACAGATGTGACGCGAACCCAGCAGTTCGGCAACGTAACCGTCCCTGCTTTATCCGTTGATGACCCAGCCATTCAATCGCGAATGGAGCAACTGCAAGCCGCAATCAACGAGCTTGAGCGCAATCGAGATCCTGAAACACTCACAAATCTAGCCGTGTCTCGAGAAGCAGCCGCCGCACTACGTCAAAGTCCTGAGAGTCGACAACTCAGTCGAGCACTAAACAACCAAGACTTCGATTTGGCAACAGCAGAAATTAGAGAACTTATGAACCAACTGGCCACGATGAACTCGGCCCAGCTTGATCGTCTCGCCACAAGCTTTCGCAGTGCTACAAACCAATCAACCAACACGAATTCCGCCTTGGAGAAAAACCTGCGAGCCACCGCTCGGAACCTAGAAGATAGCCACCTTGTAGACGCGCGTGCTGCGCTCGGCCGAGTGGCCAATGTGACCGAGTCTTTGGGTACGATGACCAAAATGGACCGTGAAATCGAAGAACAAATCGAACATCTAACGCAGCAGCTAGCTTCCCTCCAAGAATCGCTTGACCTAGACGCGCCTCGCGCTGAAAACCTTCCGAACGCATCAATCGGACCGGTAACGATACCTGTCTCGTCCTCGGATCCTGATGACTCCACTGCTGCTCCGGCTGCAGGCGGCAGTGACTCGTCAGCCCAAGGCCGTGCGTTACGCGGCACCCTCGAGACGTTGCCGGAGGGACAGCGTCTCAACACCGAAGGTAGGCTTGAAGTCATTGACATAGCGCCCACATCTGAGGCCGCCGAACTAGTGGAACGACCCGTGTTAGAAATAGGGCCGCCCGCACCTGAATGGAACACGACCATCGCCGGTAATCGTGGTCAAGCCGTCGGACGCCCGGACGTGGATCGCAACACACCCCTTGATCTCCTACCAATTCTTGACCGTTACTTCACCGGACACTGAGGATCACGTGTCATCTGTCGACCCAACGGAGCAAGAGGCCCAAAACTTTCGCTCGCTCGCCAATGCCATCATTGACGAGGTTGGGAACTTCATAGTCGGTCAGAAGACAATCATTCGAGACACTGTCGTTTGCCTGATTGCGGGCCGCAACGTCTTAATTGAAGGTGTTCCCGGACTTGGTAAAACCGAGCTGGTGCGCACCCTAAGCAAGACTCTCGATCTCCACTTTAGCCGCATCCAATTCACGCCGGATCTAATGCCGGCAGATATAACCGGCACTAATGTCGTAATTGACGGCGCAAACAACCAGCGTACCTTCAGGTTCGAGCGCGGCCCCATCTTCGCCAATCTTGTGTTGGCCGATGAAATCAATCGTGCTACACCCAAAACCCAGTCCGCTCTTCTCGAAGCGATGGAAGAGCATCAAGTCACAGTGGCACGCGAGGCCTATGCCTTGGAACAACCATTCTTCGTGATGGCCACTCAGAATCAGATCGAGATGGAGGGTACATACCCATTACCCGAGGCGCAGATCGACCGCTTCATGTTCAAACTGGTCGTAACTTATCCCTCGGCCGAGGAACTCTCAGAAATCATCCATCGGACTACCGGTTCTATCGAACCGGAGATTTCTCCCATCGCCACGGGCAACGATCTACTTGCGATGGGTGCATTCGCTCGACGCATCACCATCGCCCCGCATGTCGCACGCTACGTTGTCGACCTCGTCAAGGCGACGGATCCCCAGGATCCGTCCGCGCCTGAAATAAGCCACCGCTACGTACAGTACGGCTGCTCACCACGAGCGGCCCAATCAATGGTTCTGGCAGCTAAGATTTATGCCTTGCTCGACGGTCGCTATAACGTCGGGTTTGAGGATGTCCGCGCATCTGCTATTCCATCGATGCGCCATCGACTATTGCTTAACTTTGAGGCAGAAGCGGACGGCGTCACCACCGAACAGATACTCGACAAGATCCTCATGACCACTCGCAGGGCAGGTGACGAGCACGACTGAACGTGAAGGATCCCCGGCGTTCATACCGGAGGCCGCTCTCCGAGCCAAACTTGCGCAACTGACCTTCGTCTCGCGCAGGCCTCACGGCCATCTACACACAGGCGATCGCCGAAGCCGGGCAGCTGGATCGTCAATCGAATTCGCCGACCACCGCAGGTATAGCCCCGGTGACGATTATCGGCAGATCGACTGGAATGTATATGCACGTACCGACGATCTCTTCGTCAAGGTCCGCGAATCCGAGGAAACGCTTGTTGTTCACCTTCTGTTAGACGCAAGCGGGTCCATGGCGTCGGGCCCACTGTCAAAATTCGAAATTGGACGCCGTGTACTTGCCGCGCTCGGGTGGACCGCACTTACCGGTATGGATGTTCTTGCAGCAGGATCCCTAGGGTCCGATCTAGGGAATATCTTCCCGCCACGACACGGCAAGTTACACATCCACCGATTCTTTGATTTCCTAAATGGCCTTCAACCCTCGGGCGAGACGTTTCTTGCTCGCAGTGCACAAGCCTATGTGGCACGGCAAGCTCCGCATGGCGTTGCCGTTCTCGTTTCCGATCTACTTGGACACGACGCTCCGCGCGCCATCGGAACGCTTGCCCAGCATGGCGAGGAACTCACGGTCATTCATGTACTCGACGAAGAGTTCGTGAACCCCAATTTCTCCGATGAGATCGAGTTGGTTGACGCAGAAGACGGTGGAACACTCGAACTCTTTGGAGACGAAGAGCTACTCCGGACATATCGAGCAGAAGTCGCCGAATGGTCCAGTAGTCTTCAACAATTTTGCCACCGACGTAATGTTCGCTACGTTCCGATCAAGTCCGACTGGTCCGTCGAAGAAATCGTACTAGGCCATCTACTGTCACACGGGGTTCTGGCATGACGTGGGCCGCACCAGCCGCACTCGGCTGGCTCGCCCTGATGCTGTTGATCATCTCGTTTTTCTTGTTGCGACCCACCAGACAGCGCATTGTCGTAGCCTCCATACTGGTATGGCGAACCACAGTTCATCGTCGCACCTCTGATACTTGGCTGGCTTGGCTACGGCGATACCTTTTGCTTCTGCTGCAGCTCGCTATTGTCGTCGTAC
>Ga0310344_10004469_pt1 | contig 10406 bp, 8 predicted proteins | sample HC15DNA20200_MG_FD_203801 | JGI IMG/M metagenome (GOLD analysis project Ga0310344, IMG submission 203801) | Marine microbial communities from station ALOHA, North Pacific Subtropical Gyre - HC15-DNA-20-200_MG | ecosystem: Environmental > Aquatic > Marine > Oceanic | place: Pacific Ocean: North... | reverse complement strand
TTCGATCTCCAATTAATCGATTCCGGACTAGGAGTCGTGCTGACAAATTTCGAAGGCTTCTCCCTTTATGGAGCTGCCAGTAACTCGACTTGTACCAATAACACCTGTTATGAGAAATGGGTTCCAGTATTTGCACCTGCATTAGCTACTGGATTAGGCGAATTTTCTGTCGTCGATAGAATAGACGGTTCACGACAGTGGGTATTTCGTGAACAACCGCTATTTCGGTACAAAGGCGATTTGTTACCAGGCGACGTACACGGTCGAAACGTAAATGATCAATTTCAACTTGCGTTACTAAAACAAAACTTCACGCCCGAAGGCGTTCAAGTCGTAGCTCAACCTGGGTACGGTGATATTTTTGCCCTCGATGATCAGCCTCTTTACTTCGGTTCTGCCTTTGAAAAGTATTGGGGTGGTCGAAATCTTCGTGGAAGTTTCGAAATTGCTTATTTCAAAGGTAAGCGCTTAGGCGGAGATGCCTGCTTAAGCGGAGGGTGTCTCGCAACCTGGAAACCTTTCGCTGCTCCAGACAATGCTAACGCTAACGGATTTTGGGAAGTTGTCACTCGCAATGACGGCACTAAACAGTGGGCCTACAAAGGCTTTGCGCTTTACACAAATAGCGAAGACGTGGCATCCGGCCAGATGCGAGGCCATGATATCTATGATATTGCCGATGTTGATGGTGACGAAGCAGCGATCTCCCGCACTAAACATTTGGCCGAGGTTGGTAATGCGCTAGGTGGTGCGGGAGTTTATTGGAGCGTTGCAAAACCCTAATTGGTTTAGTCTTCTCGATCGAAAACCCTAACCCATATAATTTTTCCTGCTGCGTTGCGGCCAACAGAAATCATAGTCTGATCGTTATCAGCTAGCACCCGTGTGTAAGTTGTAGTTAAGACTCCATCTTCCCTTTGTACTACAAACTCAGACTTTTCACCCAGTCTTGAAATTGCCACTGTAGAATTTTCAGCGGTACTCCAGGGGAAATCTGGCGAAGGGTGGTCCATGCCATCGCAAGGTGCTGACCACTCCAGGGTGCCATTGTCATCGGGCCCATTGGAGAATTCCATGGCATAACGTTGTTCGATCTCGGTGTTCGTGAAAACCAGAATCTCGTATTTTAACTCTTCCGGATCCAGACTCTTTTCAGGATTAAGCGCCCACCTACCATTCATCTCCAGAATACAGCCGGCTTGTGCCTGCGCACTAACTGAGGCACAGAGCATACAGAAAATGAGTAGCGATCGCATAGGTACTCCTCTTTGTTCTTATTCTGATTAAAAGTAACATAACAAAATATGCCTCTTAAGCGAACTCGCACTAACCGATTTAGTACTTTAAGGAAAGACTGATGAAACTCAACTCTCACATGCCATTTAGAGCTATTAAGCAGCTACTAATGGTATTAAGCATTTCAACGCTCGTTGCCTGTAGTGCTTCATTAACCTTTGACATCGATGCTGACGGTGCTTCCAGTGGCGAACTGCGAACAACGTCACCGGAAGCTGTTGGTATGGATTCTGACAGACTCGAGAGTATTTCTGCGGCCATGCAAGACCTGGTAGACGAAGGATTGTTGGCCGGTGCAGTAACTATGGCTTCCCGAGATAATCGAGTAGTACATTTCGAATCAGTTGGTTATCGTGATCTGGAAAGCCGGGCGCCAATGACCAACGATACTCTCTTTCGTATTTACTCAATGACCAAGCCGGTTACCGGTGTCGCCTTGATGATTCTGTATGAGGAAGGCAAGTTCAATCTTTCCGACCCGGTTGAACAATATATCCCTGAATTAAAAGATCTTCGTGTTTATGCCGGAACCGACTCAAGCGGCAACATGCTTACCGAAGAAGCTGACCACCCAATGACGATTCGCGAACTAATGAGTCATACCGGCGGGCTTACCTATGGGATTTTCGCCCAATCGCCAGTCGATTCAGCCTATCTCGAATCCAGACTAGGTGCAGCAGCAGCTGCAGGTATTCTTGGACCGGGAGAAACTAGCCAGGATTTCGTGCGTAAACTTGGTCAGATTCCGCTTAAGCATCAACCAGGAACACGATGGGAATACTCAGTTTCTGTAGATGTTCAAGGATATCTTGTTGAAGTTTTATCGGGGCAGAGTTTCGGGAGCTTTCTAAAAGAAAGACTATTTGATCCTCTTGGCATGATTGATACTCATTTTTATGCTCCACCAGACAAACGCGATCGCTTCGCCCAAGTGTATACTTATAACGATAGTGGAGAATTAACTCCAAGCGAATTATTTCCAGGAACCGATTACACAGCTTACCCGGATTTTGAAGCCGGTGGCTCAGGGTTGGTTTCAACAGCTTCAGACTATATGCGCTTTAGTCAAATGCTCTTGAACGGAGGCGAATTAAACGGAACACGCATACTCTCTCCTTTGACTGTGTCTCTAATGAATCGCGATCAATCACCAGCGGAGGTCGATATATCTGTTTTTGGTCGCGGTGGTACAAGCTTCGGCTTAGACTTCGCGGTAGTTACAGATCCCATTGAAGCTGAGAGCTATTCTAGGGGCGAGTATTACTGGGGTGGGGCTGCAGGAACCTGGTTCTGGATCGATCCAGTAGAAGAAATAGTTTTTATCGGAATGATTCAAATTAGCGGCGCTCTTACTCCAGATGCACGTGGTATCTCGCATAGATTGTTATATCAATCAATCATGGAACCCTACGGAATCTAATAACTTTAAAAATAAAGAACTTTGCTTCTTTTCTTCGTTCCCATTAAGTTACGGTTTCGCCGAGTTACACCAGCGAAAGATCTGAATGAGAGTAATAAAAATGAAGATCAAAGATTCCAATAAGAAACATTACGACGTTATTGCAGTAGGTGCCGGTATGGCCGGCCTCTATCTACTGCACAAATTGCGACAGGCCGGATTTTCAGCTATAGCGCTGGAAACCGCTGATGATGTCGGCGGCACTTGGTATTGGAATCGCTACCCTGGCGCCCGTTGTGACATCGAAAGCATTGATTATTCCTACAGCTTTGATCCTGAATTAGAAAAAGAATGGCAATGGTCCGAGCGTTACGCCACGCAACCAGAAATTCTAAGTTACCTGCAATTTGTCGCCGACCGTTATGATTTACGTAAAGATATCCGATTTTCAACACATGTAGAAAAAGCATCCTGGAACGAAGAAGAACAATACTGGAATGTCACTACAGACAAAGGCGACTCTCTGACAAGCCAATTTTATGTCATGGCAACCGGTTGTCTTTCTATGCCAAAAGAAACGGATGTGCCCGGTGTAAAGAAATTCAAAGGTCCTACTTATTTCACTAATCGATGGCCGCATGAAGGCGTTAACTTTACCGGCCAACGGGTTGCGGTGATCGGTACAGGATCATCAGGCATTCAATCAATTCCATTGATTGCAGAAGAAGCGAGCCAGCTTACTGTATTCCAACGAACCGCCAACTATGCAGCACCTGCAAATAATGGGCCGGTGCGCAAAGAACATCTGAAAAAACTGGAAGCCGACCGCATTGCATATCGGGAAAACGCGCGCTGGTCGAGAGCTGGTGTTCCAATCCCACCCACTGAGGAACCTTTCTTCACTGTTGAACCAGAAGAACGATTAAGAAGAATGGAGACTGGTTGGCAGCAAGGAGACTTGCTCACTATAAACTCATCGTTTTCAGACCTAGTCACCAACGCTGAAGCAAATGTCGAAGTACAGGAATTCTTCCGAAATAAAGTGCGAGCTAAAGTTGAAGATGAAAAAACAGCTGAAGATCTTTGCGCAAAAGATTTCCCGCTTTTCACAAAAAGACTTTGTCTAGAAACCAAATACTTCGAAACTTTTAACAAACCCCATGTAAAACTTGTAAACCTCCATCGTAATCCTATCAAATCCATAACTGAATCGGGCATCGATACAAATGAAGAATCTATGGAATTTGATGCCATTGTTTTTGCGACTGGTTTCGACGCGATGACCGGGGCAATTGTTGCTGTCGACATTCGTGGTCGCGAAGGAGTTGAGCTTAAAGATGTTTGGGAAGACGGTCCAAAAACATATTTAGGTTTAAACGTGCATGGTTTTCCAAACTTTTTCACCATTACCGGACCAGGCAGCCCTTCGGTATTATCAAACATGGTTGTCTCAATCGAACAGCATGTGAATTGGATTACCGGTGCGCTTGAGCATTTGCGCAAGGAAAATTTACATTCACTGGAAGCTACTTCAAAAGCGCAAGAGGCTTGGGTAACTCATGTAAATGACTATGGCAATCTTACTCTCTATCCCCAAGCTAACAGCTGGTACATGGGGGCGAATGTTCCTGGCAAACCACGAGTGTTCCTTCCTTATATAGGCGGCGTCGACCGTTATCGCGTGGCATGTAATGAAGTTGTGCAACGAGACTATCTCGGATTTGAACAATCAGGTGTCGATGGGTCACATTGTAATGAAGGTAGGATTCGTTTTGTAAAACCAGATGTGCAGTTATTGCTGGAATTGTTGGCAAGTCTGGAGCAACCAACATTAGAGAGCCTGTCACCGGAAAATGCCAGAGTACAGATGGAAGCTTCTACCGCACAAAGACCAATGGGCCCTGATGTTGGAGAAATCATAGATAGTACTCTCCTTGGTCCAGACGGTGACATCGACTATCGGCTGTATCGCCCTGCGAGTGAAGGGCCTTATCCTATTGTCGTCTACTACCATGGTGGTGGTTGGGTACTCGGAAATTCCAGCTCAGATGACCCATTCTGCCGTTACCTTTGCGCAAACTCGAATACGATTGTTGTATCTGTAAATTATCGCCATGCACCCGAAGCACGTTTTCCCGCTGCTGTCGATGATGCTTATGCTGCACTTACTTGGATTGCAGAAAATGCGGAATCATTAGGTGGAAGGTCAAACCAACTTGCGGTTGCCGGTTGGAGTGCCGGGGGAAATTTGGCAACCGTAATGTGTCAAATAGCCCAAAGCCAGAATGGTCCTAATATTTGCGGACAACTGCTAGTAACTCCGGTTGCCGATGCTGACTTTTCCCGAGCCTCCTATGACGACAATGCCGAAGGCTACATCCTGACTCGCTCCTTGATGGAGTGGTTCTGGGATCACTATTGCGATGTTAGCGATCGCGATGATCCTCGCGCTTCACCTATAAAGGCAGAATCTTTGGCAGGATTACCACCGGCAATGGTGGTTACGGCGGAGTTAGATCCACTTCGAGATGAAGGAAATGCGTACGCCGAAGCAATGAGTGCCGCCGGCGTGGATGTGCAACACAAACAGGCTCCCGGGCAAATTCATACTTCACTAACCGCAGTAGATACGATTGCCTCCAGCGAGGAAATGCGGGAAAACATGTGTAAGGCAATTTCAGGATTTTTTAACTAGTCGAATTTTATTGGACCGATTTCCTATCTTTAAGAAGTCAACTATTCATCACTCCAATTCGTTTCAATTAGAATTTCAGAAATTGCTCGTCTATCTTCACTAGATAGATGTTCGTAGTCATCATTACTTCCATTACTGGTCAAGATCTCTTCCATTCGCGTGGCAACTCGTTCTTTAATCTGCTCAGGCAGTGATTTATAAGCATTCGAATAAACTAGATAACTAAGAGGATATTTGAATAGACGTTGTTGTAAATCAAGATCACGCAAAGACCTACCTTGAGAATCTTTAGGCCCACTCGATTCAAATTCAGCTGTGAACCCTGAAGTTCCTTCAACAATATCAATTAGTGCTGGCTGTCCTACCATGAATAAAGATTCGAGCAACTCTTCTGTCAATACATCTAACGCTTCTTCCACTTCAGCAGCATCGAGCTCTTGTTCTTCCAATAATGTACGAGCATAAAAATTTGTGCGCGCAATTTTATTTTGAATTTCGATCTGATGCTCTATCACTAACAACGCGACGATGTCGCTATAGGGTGTAATGTAAGGTTCTATTTGTGGAAGACCTTCCAGGGATTCTCGATTGCCAGTTGCCGCTAGATTTTCATCGGAAATATCATCTGCAGTTTGAATAAATACATTTCCGAGGTGTCGTTGTTCACCGTGAAAACCGGTGACATACCAACCGCCCCAGCGACTGCTTAATGGAGTACGACTGGTGGTCATGATGCTGCCTTCATGAGAAACGAGTTGGCCAACAACACCGGTGTAATTCGAACTCATCATAAATCGTGGAGTACCACCGCCGGTTAATGACAAACTGTCATGACAGCGTAAGCAGGTGCGGAATTCTCGATTGAACTGCGGTTTCTCCGATTCAATTTGACCAAGGGTAAAAAATATAGGACCGAGATTTGGATCCATTGTTGCAACTTCGAGTAGGCCGGATTCTTGCACCCAAGCCACATAAGTATAATCATTAAAATAAATAGCTCGGGGTGATTGGGGAGAAATTAGCGGTTGTTGCAAACTTGTTCTGGAAAAAACTAATAGTTGGGAGGTACTACTGATACCAAGCGCATCCAATGCAGCGTCGAGATAGCCGCGCTCCGCATTAAACTCTAGACTCACTTCCCCCGCATTCATGCGCGCCTGCAATGCGGTCACTGCATCCCGCAATTGTGCTGAACCATAGTTCATCACTGAATATTCGCGCTCATAAGGCGAATCATTCTGACCCAGCAACACCTGTGGACTGAAAAGCACCAAAAACAGACTGCAGAGAAAACTAATTTTAGAAACAGACATAATCGATCGCTCTAGGATTAACGAGTATTTTACCCACACTGCGCCTTAAGTTCCTCTCTAGTTGTCCCAGATAGCATCAATTACTGGCAAATGACGAATCTTGGGGATAATCTTGTGCTTCTCCTCTATAAGAGTTCTGCTCAAAGCGGAAGTAAAAATGACAAGAATAAACACCTTATTCATTGCATTCCTCTCCTTACTTTTAATAATCGGCAACACCCTAGCCGGTATAAGTGTTGACGTAATAATTAAGACAGGAATTGAGATTCTCATATGAAACCACGGTTAATATCTCTTGCTACTAGTGTAATTTTCCTTGTTGGCTGCGCTACTAATAGCCAACCTCCTCCATCTGACCTGATTGCGATGGCAGGACTAAATGAAGAAAGAGGATTGCGGGTAAACACTACAAATCTTTTGCCTGGTTATATTTTGTTTACGCCGCTAATAAGCGATACCACTTATTTAATTAATCGTGATGGTCAGGTTGTACACACCTGGAAAGGAGAATACGGCCCTGCAAGTACTTATTTCTTAGAAGATGGACACTTAATGCGCGGGGGCAGAGATCCCAATGCGCCACGATTTAATGCAGGTGGCCAGGGTGGGTTTATCGAAAAGTTCAATTGGAATGGTGAAGTAGTTTGGTCCTATGAACTAGCTAGTTACGAAAGACTGTTGCATCATGATTTCGAAGTAATGCCCAATGGCAACATACTCGCAATCGCTTGGGAAAATAAAAACAAAACAGAATCATTATCCGCAGGTCGTCGCCCGGCTAAAACGCCAGAAGCAGGATTGTGGCCAGACATTATTGTAGAAATCGAACCTCAAGACGAAGGTGGACATGTGGTTTGGGAGTGGCGCGCCTGGGATCATATGCTGCAGTATACTGATCCCGATCTACCGAATTACGGCAATCCAATCGATTTTCCGCACAAGATCGATATCAATGCCGGGCCACCTATACCGCAAGTAACAACCGAACAACTCGATGCTCAGAAAGAAAATCTGCGAACAACACCTCTCGCGACAGTGGGTAACCGCGGTTCAGACATGCATCACTCCAATGCCATTGCTTATAATCCTGAACTGGATCAAATCGCAATTAGTGTCAGATCATTAAATGAAATCTGGGTAATTGACCACAGCATTAGCACAGAAGAAGCTAAGGGGCCTGCAGGTGATCTACTCTATCGGTGGGGTAACCCTGCAGCTTATGGCCACCCAGAACCTACGGGTATTGGCCTAGGCCTCCAACATGACATCCGCTGGATTCCAGAAGGTTTTCCTGGTGCTGGCAATCTGACCGCGTTTAGCAACACCGCCATTGGCTCGTCGCCACCTGTGTCTGAAACTGTTGAATTCGCACCGCCATTAAATTCTGATGGGACTTACCATATAGAACCGGGACAACCGTTCGGGCCGCAAGAATTAGTCTGGAATTATTCTGATGACTATTGGGCTTCATTTATTTCCGGCGCCCATCGCATGTCTAACGGAAATACTTTTATTGATTACGGACCTCAGGGAAGATTTATCGAAGTAAATAGAGAAGGCGAAATAGTTTGGGAATATTGGTCGCTATACTCCGGAGAAGTAAGACTACCAGGTGGGTTTACACCACAGCCAATAATTCCGAATATGTATTCAGCGTTTAGAGCTACATTCATTCCTAGTGACCACCCAGGTTTAGCGAATAAAACCCTTAGACCACTGTCACCACAACCTGCTCCAAGTGTGCTTAATGAGGAAGAGCTGGCGCCTTTCAGGAATTAAGACTGGATAAAATTACCAGTCCACATCGTCTTCAGTCATTTCTCGAGTCCAGCTGGCAAATTCCAGCATGATGCCATCTGGATCGCGGAAATAAACAGATCGAACAAAGGTTGAATCGGTAATCGTTGGACTTGCCTGGGTAGGAGAATCATCATGATTAACTACTTTAGTAACTTCCACACCCGCCTCTTCTAATCGTTGTTGGTATTCTTCAATCTTTGCTTCTGGCACATCTAGGGCTATGTGATTCATGGATGCGTGGGCTGACACTATTGAGCCTTTGCCTACCATTGCTTCTGGATGAGTAACTCCTGGCTGACTCTCAGGAGCATCTGGAAACCAGAAGAATGCAAGAGAATCACCTTTACCAATGTCAAAAAAGAAATGCTGGCCCATGCCATTCGGCAAATCGATTGTCTTAGTAAGCGGCATACCCAAGATGCCTGAATAAAAATCTACGGTGCGCTTCATATCTTTGCACACCAGTGCCAGATGATTTACTCCACGGATTTCAAATTTTTCATTAGCTGACATGGCAGCTTCCTCTTTTTATTCACTGGTTTATTTGCAATTCGAAAGAATTCCAATGATTGACAATTTAGGCATAAAGTCAATACCTTAAAGTTTTTAAAATGGACAAAAATTCATCCTATGCAGAGGAGACACCATGCCCAGACTAAAACAAGTTCCAAGGAACGAAGCGAATGAGTATATAAGCAAATATTATGAAGCTCTTTTCGGGGAGCGAGACCCGGTTGAAGAACCAGGCACGGCTACTGGCACGCCCGGTAACTGGTGGACCGTTTTTGCCCTTGTTCCCTATATCTTTGAGCATGCTACGAAACACTTTGGCATGTTCGGCATGTTTGCCGACAAGAGCGTGAGCCAATTAGACCCTATCGTCAGGGAATTGGGTATTTTGCGGGCCGGCTATGTGCAAGGAAGCCAGTTTGTTTTTTCCCAACACTGTAAAGCCGCTCGTCGATTTGGCATGAGCGAGGAGAAAATTGCAGAAATTCCCCACTGGGAAGTATCTAATGTTTACGATGCAAAAGATCGAGCAATTCTCGCCTGGAGCGATGCCCTGATTCTGCAGGGAGGTAGAGCCTCGGATGAATTATTTGAAGCCCTGCATTCCCACCTTTCGGACAAAGATATACTAGAACTTACTTACCATATAATGGGTTACAACCTGCATGCGGTTTGTTGCAAGGCTTTACGCCTCGAATACGATGATGTACCAGAACGAATAAAAGAAGTTCCAATACCTGAATCAGGAGAGGTTGCTGACTGGGCTGGTTCTGCCTGGAATAAATAGTACAAATGGAAGTTAAGAATAATCGCTGAGTTTTATCACATTATTATATTCCTGAAAAGTTAACCTTGAGATTGCGTGTATTGCATCCTGATCATCGTTTAGTAATGCGCTATAACTTTGCTTTAGGGTTTTTACTACTGCTAATAATCCAGAAATTGGGCGCAAAACTATTTGGTATCCCATCTCAGATAGCTCCGATACTTTAAGCACAGGAGTCTTGCCTTCTTCTACCATGTTGGCAACCAACACAGTCTCAGGAAATTCTTTTTTAACAATCTCCATCTCTTCAATACTTGCCGGTGCTTCGATAAAAAGAATATCTGCACCCGCTTTTAAAAAGGCTTCGCCTCTACGCAAAGCTTCATTTAAACCATGAGTTGCCCGACTATCTGTGCGTGCCATGATAAGAAAATCTTCTGACTTTCGCGATTGAACTGATGTGGCGATCTTGCTTACTGCTTCATCTAGGTCTACTACTTCCTTATTATCCATATGACCGCAGCGTTTTGGACTAACCTGATCTTCTATCTGAATACACTGTGCACCAGCTTCCTCATAAGCATTCACTAGTTTCGCGACGCTGCTTACGTCTCCATAGCCATTGTC
>Ga0310344_10004468_pt1 | contig 10407 bp, 8 predicted proteins | sample HC15DNA20200_MG_FD_203801 | JGI IMG/M metagenome (GOLD analysis project Ga0310344, IMG submission 203801) | Marine microbial communities from station ALOHA, North Pacific Subtropical Gyre - HC15-DNA-20-200_MG | ecosystem: Environmental > Aquatic > Marine > Oceanic | place: Pacific Ocean: North... | reverse complement strand
GCGTTGTTGATGGTCGACTCGATCTTTCCTCGATGGCGTACGATTCCGCGGTTTGAAAGTAACCGCTCCACGTCGGAAGCGCCGAAGCGGGCGACTTCCTCGATGTCGAACTGGGCGAAAGCGTCGCGGAAGTGCTCGCGCTTGCGCAAGATGGTCAGCCAGCTCAGACCAGCCTGAAAACCTTCCAGGCAGATCTTCTCGAACAGCCGCCGGTCGTCCACCACGGGTCGCCCCCACTCCCGATCATGGTAATGCGCGTAGTCGGCGTGACCGCCATGCCACCAACAACGAGCCCGTCCGTCCTCTCCTATGAGGAGATCCTCTCTGGGTGCCATCGCCAGGTCTCTCGATAATGGTGTCGTTGCTGTCGCGAAAAAGCGCGCTGATCGTGGTTCGGGCAGCGGTATTTTCGCGCATCGGGCATGTTATGGCATCGGTGGGACCGACACACTGTGGGGTGTAGGGTATGGCCTTCGTCACTTCACGCTCAATGAGGTACCGCCGATGCCGAATGCAATACTGGGTACTGCCCCATTGGGCCGCCGATGGCCGACTTTGGACCCCTTCTTGTTTTGCGTGCATCACGTCGACGAATATCCCCGCGGCAACGCGAATATGGGTATCGACGCACGTGAATTGCGAGGCCGCCAGATCGGGTCAGATTTCAGCGAGAAGGACGGCTGGAGCATGTACCACGGGGAGGAGGTTCCGGGGTTTCCACGCCACCCTCATCGGGGGTTCGAGACGGTCACTTTGGCTCGGCAAGGGTATGTTGACCACGCCGATTCGTCAGGGGCTGGGGCGCGGTTCGGTCAAGGCGATGCGCAGTGGATGACTGCAGGAAAGGGTATCGTGCATTCGGAGATGTTCCCCTTGCTGCACACCGATGCACTCAATCCTACGGAGCTCTTTCAGATTTGGCTGAACTTGCCGGCGTCGGATAAGCACGCCGCGCCTTATTTCACCATGATGTGGAGACATCAAATCCCGTCGAGGGTGGTCCTTCAGGGCCCTCGCGTGGTGGGGGTCGTGACGTGCATTGCGGGGCACTTGGGCGAAAACGAGCCCCCACCGCCGCCGCCGCGGTCGTGGGCGAGCCGGGATGATGCAGAGGTGGTAATTGCTACGCTTGCGCTCACTGCGCACGGCGCATGGACGCTTCCCCCCGCGAGCGCCGCAGTAACTCGGGTGCTGTATTTCTTTAAGGGCGATTCGATCGGTGTTAACGGGGTACGAGTTGCCGCGCGGCAGGCGATTGAGCTCGATTCCACGGAAGCGGTCACGTTGGAAGCGACCGATCCGGTGGAGGTTTTGCTTCTGCAAGGCCGTCCGATCGGCGAATCGGTGGTGGCGCACGGCCCGTTTGTCATGAATACCGAGGACGAGATCCGAGAAGCGTTGATCGATTACCAGCAGGGTCAGTTTGGCGAGTGGCGTTGGGGTGCGAACGGGCCCGTGTATCCGCGCTCAGATTCGCGATTTGCATCGCATGCCGATGGCCGACTGGAGCGGCCGGCGCGCTAGCACCGCGTGCACACGCTGCCCAGACGCCTACCCGAAAAGCACTACGAGCTCGATGAAAGAGCTCATAGCGAGGTAGGTGCCCACTCGCAGCCGATGTGAGAACGGCACCCGATCCACGTGCCCGCATTCGCGTAGCTGCCTCGAGCTCAAAAAAGCAGGTCGCCTAGGGCCAGTTAAAAGCGATATTTTAACATTGATAAATTTTCCGCTTTGCGTAAAATTTCATCGCCATGGCTGCACCGCTGCCCGTTCCAGATACCCGCGCGCTCAACATGCAGCGTCGCCGCGAGCGCATACTGCAGGCCGCACGAGGCCTGATCGGCTCGCTTGGCTTTAGCGGGCTGACTTTGAGGGAGCTGGCCGAGGCGGCGGGGGTCACGGTCCCCACGATTTACAACTTGATCGGGAACAAAGACCAGCTGCTGCGTGAGCTGAACGAGGAGATGATGAGCCACCTCGAAAGTCGGTTGGCATCTCGTCCTTCGGAGCCGGCGCTCGCTCGGGCAGAAGCGATTGTCACGGAATCCATCGCCTTGTTTTCGACCGATGCCGATTTCTACCGAGCGGCCTTGATCGCTGCCGATTATGTCGAGCGTGCAATGACCCGTGAGGAAAGTTTGGGCCGCCGGTCAGTGCGTCTTCCGGCCGAGGTCTGCCGCGCTGCGCAAGCGGCGGGGGAGCTGCGTGGCACTATTTCAGCCGAGGTTCTCGGCGAGCAGATCTTCCGTGCTTATCGTACCGCCTGCCGGGACTGGGCCAACCACAGGCTGTCGCTTTCGCGTTTTCGGGCGAAAGCATTACTCGGCGTCTATTTGACGCTCGCCGCCGACGCGGTCGACACATTCCACTGCGTGCTCGTCGCGAAGATTGGGCAATTGCACCAGGAAGAACGTGAGGGCATTGCCCACGCGGCTGCCGAGGTGGCCGCTTCTTAACACCACTACGGGTCAACGCTATGGAACACGCTACTCAAGTCCGCATCATTAAAGAGCTTATGCGGATGTTGGATGAAGACACCAATATCGATGCCGGGGTGCAGCTGCGAAACCCCGCGAGCGCTTACACGTGTCGGGACCTCGCCACCCGGGAATGGGAGGCGTTCTTTCGCAATCATCCCCAGCTTATCGGTCTAACGAGTGACCTGCCTCAGCCAGGCAGCTTCATCACGACGGATGATTTCGGGGTTCCGGTACTCGCTACACGGGACGCGGATGGGCAGTTTCGCGCATTTTTGAACGCTTGCCGGCACCGGGGCGTGCGGCTGGTGTCGGAGCCGCGGGGTGAAAGCCCCAGGTTCAAGTGCCCATTCCATCATTGGACTTACTCGAACGGCGGCGAGTTGCTCGGCATCCCCCGGAGTAAGGACTTCGGCGACATCGACCGGAGCTGCCATGGACTAATCGAACTACCGACTGCGGAGTGGCACGGTATGTTGTGGGTGCACCCGCGACCCGATGGCGAGCTCAACGTGGACGAATTGCTCGGGGAGCTCGGTCCGGAGCTGGCGATGTGTAAGGCGGAAACGCTCAATTACATGGGCACATCCGAGATGGATATGGGGCTCAATTGGAAGCTGGCCAACGACACGTTCGGGGAGACCTATCACTTTTCGCGACTGCACGAGTCGACACTGAACCATCTCTTTTATGGTGATGCGTTGGTGTATGACACCTTCGGCCGAAACCATCGTTTTGTGTTTCCGTCACGTCAGATCGACGGCTTACGCGAGCTGCCCGAGGAAGACTGGCGGATCCGCGGGGCGGCGATCATCGTCTATTACCTGTTTCCGAACATTCAGCTCATTCTCGGTTACAACGGGATCAATCTGGTGAAGATTTACCCGGATGGCGTAAATCCGGGCCGATCCATCACGCGCTCGAGTCATTACTTTTCCGACTACGTGCTCGAGCAAGCGAAGGAGGCAGAGCGAATCAAGGTCGACGGGAACAACGTCTACGACAGAAAATCGCGGGAAGGGCAAGCGAGCACTTTCTCGATCGAAGCCACGATGGAAGTGTTCGACAGCACGATCGAACAGGAAGATTACCGTATGGGCGAGCTTGCCCAAGCCTCCGCCGAGAACGGTGGATTGGAGTTTGTGATCTTCGGTCGCAACGAGCCTGCGTTGCACCACTACCACAACACCTACCGCGACGCGCTCGGATTACCGCCGCTCGAGCCGCTTGTTCCGCCGCTAGCGGCCGATTAACTCCAAGCCAGCCACGGCGCAGATGGTGTCGACCTGGCCGGCCAATTCAGGAAAGGTGCGGCACGCGTCGGGCCTAAGGGGGTAGATGGTGCAGGTGTGGCGCCCATCGGAGTGCTCACGGCCCCAAGGGCACCAGGCTGCATCCCAGCGTGCCCCGGTACCGGGGTCTCGCCACAACTCTCCTGCACGGGGCACGGAGGCCGAGGCCGGCATTACCCATTCGAGCAAGGCCGCGCCCGCATCGCCGGCGTTGCGCCATCGCTCGAGATCGCCCGCGCTAGCGGGCAGATCGCCGCCGTGTGAACGGCAGCACCGCCCACACCGGTTGCACCGGACGCCGAGCGCGTCCAGTGCCGTTGCCGGGTCGAGTTGAGTCAATCGGCGGCCTCTGACGCCGGTGATGCGTCTACGGCCTCGAGCACCTTGGGCGGGGACATCGGGAGATCGGTAAGTCGCAATCCCACCGCATCGCGGATCGCATTGGCAACCGCCGCCATGGGAGGCGCAATCGGCACTTCACCTACTCCTCGAACGCCCTGCGGATGAGCGTCGTTCGGCACCTCGACAACGGCGGTATCGAGCATGGGTAAATCCGAGGCGACGGGCATCCGGTAATCGAGAAAACCGGGATTCTCCAACTGGCCGTTTTCGTCGTAGATGTATTCTTCGTTAAGCGCCCAGCCGATACCTTGGGCGACGCCCCCCTGGATCTGGCCTTCTACATAGCTTGGGTGAATGGAACGCCCGGCGTCTTGCACTGCGGTGTACCGCAAAATGTCTACGCGCCCCGTCTCGGGATCGACCTCGACGTCGCAGATATGGGTAGCGAATGCAGGGGCGGCGCCTTGTGCGGTCAACGAAGCCTGACCGGTTATTGGACCGCCGGTCTGGGATGCTTTGGCTGCGATGTCGCTCAAAGACATCGGAGGAAACTCCCCGGCATTGGGGCCGGCCGGATGAGCGTGGCCGTCCGACCAGGTGACGGCGTCGGCGTCGATGTCCCAGATCATCGCCGCGCGGTCGCGCAGCTGCTCCACCACCATCTCGGTTGCCTTGGTTACTGCAGTCCCAGCTGCAAACGTGACGCGGCTGCCTCCGGTCGTGGCACTGAACCCAATCGATGCCGTATCGCCGATCTGGGCGCTTACGCTCTGGTAGTGAATGCCGAGGATTTCGGCGGTGATGTTGACCATCGACGCTCTTGAACCCCCGATATCCGGATGCCCGGTCGTAATGACGACTGTACCGTCCTCGTTGACGTTCACGTGGGCGCTCGATTCGCCCCCTACGTTGAACCAGAATCCGCTTGCAACCCCGCGTCCTTGGTTGGCACCGAGCTTTGTGGCGTAGTGCGCATGGTCGCGTGCCACTTGTAGGGTCTCTTCGTACCCGATCCGCTTGAACGTCGGGCCGTAGGCCGCCTGAGTGCCTTCGCGCGCGGCATTTCGCATTCTCAGCTCGATGGGGTCCAGGCCAAGGGTTTCGGCGAGCTCATCGACTACGCTCTCGACGGCAAAGGCGGCGATGGGTGAGCCGGGTGCGCGGTAGGCGTTGGACTTCGGCCGGTTCATCACGACGTCGTAACCGATCACGTGCACGTTCTCGATCGCGTAAGGGGCAAACGCACAAGAGGCTGCTGCGCGCACCGGCGAGCCGGGAAAGGCGCCCGCTTGGAAGCGGAACATTGCAGAAGCGGCGCAGATCTTCCCGTCTCGGTTGGCCCCTATCTTTACCGTGCTCGACGAGCCCGAGGTCGGACCGGTGGCACGGAATACTTCCTCGCGGGTCATGACCATCTTCACGGGACGACCGGATTTCTTTGCGAGGGTGTATGCGACCGGCTCGAGATACACGATGGTCTTGCCTCCGAATCCCCCGCCGATTTCTGCAGGGATCGCGCGAATATCGCTCAAGCTTGCCCCGGTCATCTGCGCGGTGACGTTTCGCACCATGAAATGACCTTGGCTCGAGCTCCAGACTGTCGCGCGCCCGTCCTTGGCAACGGAAACCAAACAGGCGTGGGGCTCGATATAACCCTGGTGGACGGGTTTTGTCTTGAAGTCACGCTCGATCACGACGTCGGCAGTGTCGAAGCTCGATTCTACGTCTCCGAGAACGAATTCCATGCGGCTCGCGACATTGGATGCCTCGCTCGGCGCCGGATCGACCCCGCCGGTCCTCATGAAGTCGTGGAGGACGGGCGCGTTTGGCTGCATTGCCTCATCGACGTCGATGACGAAGGGCAGCACCTCGTATTCAACGTCGATGAGCTCAAGCGCGTCGGCGGCGATCTTCGGCGAGATGGCGGCGACTGCCGCCACGGCGTGCCCTGAGTATAGAACCTTGTCGCGGGCCATGATGTTGCGGCTAACGAAACGGAGATCCGCGGGGCCGACGGTCACCGGCTTGTCGAGCGGGAATTCAACGAGGTCGCCGCTTGTCATGACCGCTTTCACTCCGGGCACGGCTGCGGCTTTGTCCAAGTTGATCGATTTGATGTGGGCGTGGGCGTGGGGGCTGCGAAGGACCTTGCCCCACAGCATTCCGGGCTGTGTGAAGTCGGCGCCAAACGTGGCACGGCCGGTTACCTTGTCTTCGCCGTCGGGGCGAATGGTTCGTGTGCCGATCCACTTGTTGTTGCCGTCGCTTGCCGTCATGCCGCTCTCCGTAGTTGGTTATCCCAAGGTCCCAGCGCCTATGCGGGACGATAACGATTATTGTACTGCGCGGATCGTGTGTCCGGGTCCCGCCCCAAAATCCACTGGCGCACTTGGGTGCGGGCCTCGGCCATGAGGCCGGAGAGAAATGGGCCGTCGTTTACCTGGATCCAACGCCTTAGGGCGTGTTTTGGCGCCGGTGATCTCGAGAAAGTTGATCCAGATCGAGGCCGCGGTGCGTGCCGGCAGTTCGCCCCCCGGGGTGTCTTCTCGAATCGCTCCGGAGAGCGCGGCCGGTTTAGCCCGCGCCCACTGCGCGGGCGATCTCGCACCATTTCCCAAAAGTGCCGGGGTCTTCCTTGATCTGAGGAGAGGTCAGGTAGCTGACGACACGGGTGGCGACATCTCGGTAGCGCCCCAGCAGCTGGTCGGCCATGTCGTCCCATGTGCCGACGACGGCAAAATGATCCAGGATCTCATCGGTAATCAGTGCCTCCATGCGATCGTTGTCGCCGGCACGAAGGGCAGTGCGAAGCTCCGGGGTCACGTGCCCGAAGCCCAGGTCGTCGAACTGGAACGCGTAGTTGGGGGTGGAGCCGTAGAACCCGATTTGGATCTTGGCGCGCCTGACGAGAGCCGCCCGTTCCTCGGGCGAATCGCCGGGAATTGCGAACACGGGAATAATGAGGTCGATGTCATTGGTGCTGCGGCCTGATTTGGAGGCGCCTTTTTCGAGCGCCGGCAGCAGCCTGTTGTCGATGTAATGCAGCGAATGCATCGGGTGTACATGCACCCCGTCGGCGACCTCGCCCGCCACTTGGGTCATGTAGGGGCCTACGGCGGATATATCAACAGGCAGGTGCCCGTGGTCGTGAAGGGACGGCGTCCATTGCTCGGGGAGCAGGTTCATTTGATAGAACGGTCCTTCATGCGACAGAGGCGCCTCGCGGCGAAATGCCGCCAGGCAGGCTTTTACGGCGAGCACATAGTCCCGCATGCGAGCGGCAGGGCGGTCGAACTCCGCGGAGTATCGCCGTGTCACGTGGGCCTTCACCTGACTACCCAACCCAAGGCGAAACCGGCCTGCGGTATTTCGGGCAAGCTCCCATCCAATCTGCGCGCTGACCATGGGGCTGCGCGGGAAAGCGACCGCAATGCCCGTGCTGAACACCAGGCGTTCGGCAGCCTGCGCGGCCGAGGCGATCATCATCCAAGGCACCTGCGCCCCTTCGGTGTACAAGATGCCGGCAAAACCGCCCGCTTCGAGCCTCGCAGCTAATGCGGCAGCCTCGGTCCATGTAGAAGCTTCCGCCTTGAAGTCGAGATGCATCCAGATTCTCCGTCAAATTGTCGACCAGGGCTGCCTGCTCGGGAGCACCTTCGGGGGGGCAGCTCCTGAGAGGCGAAGCGACGGTTTCGCGTCAGTCCGCCAATGTGTTTGCCAGCCGTTCGGCCGCATCGGCGAAGTCCTCCATGAAATCGTACACAACCGTGCGAGCAGACTGCGCCGAATTCATTAGGCCAACGCCTTGGCCCACGTAGTAGCTTGCGAGCGCTTGTGCACCGGCATGCCCGCCTTCTGAGAGTTTGTCGATCTTCTGAAACGCAGGACGGCTCAGCACTTGTTGCAGTGGCATCGGGAGGGGATCTGGGGCCTCGGGTGCTACCCAGGCGTCGGTCCATGCGGACTGAAGCTGACGGGTCGGTTTTCCGGTCCGGCTGCGCGATCGGACGGTGTTGCGAGACGTTGCCGCGAACATCTTTTCCTTTACCGTCGGGGTCGTTTCCGCTTCCGCGGTGGTGAGCCAGACCGATCCGGTCCACACGCCTGCCGCCCCCATGGCCATGCAAGCCGCCATCTGCCGGCCCGTGACGATACCGCCGGCGGCCAGGATGGGAATATCACCGTAAGGCTCCAAGGCACGCAGTACCTCGGGAACGAGCACCATGGTCGAGACTTCCCCGCAATGACCGCCCGCCTCGGTGCCGGAGACGATGAGCACGTCCACGCCCGCTTGCGCGTGTTTGACTGCGTGCTCCTTGGCGCCCGTCAGCGCTCCGGTAGCGACTCCGTGCTTCGCTGCGCGTTCCATCATGAAATCGGGGGGAACACCGAGTGCGTTGACGATGAGCTTGATAGGGTGAGAGAAAGCGACGTCGAGCAGCTTGCCGGCCCCGATTTCCCGGTAGTTGTCACCGAGTCCTTCGGGGATCCCTTCAGACCACAGGTCGTTCGTGTCGATCCCATGGGTTGCCAGCAAGTCCTGTACGTACTGGCGATGCTCGGGAGGGATCCGTGCTTCGAGTTCGGTAGCCGATGGTGCGGCATCCTTGCTCTCGAGCTTGTTCGGTATGAGCAAGTCGACGCCGTAGGGCTTGCCGTTCACCCGCTCGTCGATCCAGTTCAACTCGACTTCGAGCGTCTCGGGTGAATGCCCTACCGCACCGAGAACGCCGAAGCCGCCCGCGTTGGTGACTTCCGCCACCACGTCCCGGCAGTGGGTGAAGGCGAAGAGCGGAAACTCGATTCCGAACCGATCGCACAAGACAGATTTCATGAGTTGCTCCTTGCCGAGTGACTGGGTCCGAGGACGTAGGCGTCCTCGGTTTCCCGGGGCGTTCTCGCCATGATGCGTGCCTGGCTTCCATTAGGCAAAACCTGTCCTATCTCGCCATGACACCCGAAGAGAATTCACGTAGTGAACTATTAAATAAAATTGTTAACCGATTAAAACTAATACCTATTTTTGTAGAAGTTCATATAAGCCTCGAGCGATTACTCCCGTCCGTAAACCAGGACGCACCGTGGCATGAAGGCGGGGTGACGTATTACGCTCGCGCACCGAGTGTCCAAAAGGCGTACCACGTTGCCTAAGGAGCCGGGCGATGTCCCCGAGCCCGCTGCGTTGGGTCTCGGCCTGTTTCGCACAATCGGACGGTCCGTTGTCCGAACCGAGAACGACCGGCTCCTGCGCGGTCTGGGCCGATTTTCCGACGATTACCCGGCGCCTGGGCAAGTTGTTGCGGCGTTCGTGCGTTCGCCGCACGCGCATGCTCGTGTTCTCGACGTTGACAGCCACGGCGCCCTCGCGATTCCGGTGTCATCTCGGTGTAAACCGGCGAGGATGCCTGCGGCGCGGGGTTGTGCCTATCGATCACCGTCTGATCCCCGCAACTCGACGCGATCTGAAGCCCGTGCCCTCCTGGCGTCGAGGCTCCCAGACTTTCCCCCGCGTGTGCTCGACCGGGCGATGAACCGTTTGCTTGACCCGAAAACTGAACTAACGCCCGAGGCGGCGCTCGATCTAACGTACGTGGGAAATGTGTTGGCGCTTCGCAATCGGTACGCTAGGCCGGAGCCGCCGTTGACGGATCCCGACCGACATGTGGACTTGAGCCTTTGGGAAGCAGCGCGGCGCGCAGTGAAGCGCGAAACAAAGGGATACGAATGGTCATCCGCTGAGTGAGTGGCTGACTATCCCGGTACAAGGAGTTATTGAACGATGCGGCAAATAGTGATGGTGGGTTTTCTGCAAGCGCAGAACTGCACGAACCTGGTGAGTTCGTGGCGGCATCCCGATTCGCGTTCGGACAGCTATGGGCCCGAGTACTACCAACACATCGGCCGGGTGCTCGAGGCCGGAAAATTCCACCTGGGCTTCTTCGATGACCGCTTGGCGATGCCCGACCGGCTTGGCGGCGACCATGCGCACACGGTCAAGTACGGGATTCGTTGCGTGAAGATGGACCCCGTCCTCGTGCTTCTGACGCTTGGTTTGGCCACGAGCCGGCTTGGCTTGGGCGCGACGTGCAGCACGACGTACTACGAGCCATTTCACGTTGCGCGTCAGTTCCAGACGCTCGATCACATGACCCAAGGACGGGCCGCTTGGAACGTCGTCACGTCGATGAACGACGGTGAGGCGCTCAATATGGGGCACGCTGTGCACGGTGAACATGATCGCCGTTACGACCGGGCGGACGAGTTCATGGAGGTTGTGCTCGGGCACTGGGATT
>Ga0310344_10004467_pt1 | contig 10407 bp, 9 predicted proteins | sample HC15DNA20200_MG_FD_203801 | JGI IMG/M metagenome (GOLD analysis project Ga0310344, IMG submission 203801) | Marine microbial communities from station ALOHA, North Pacific Subtropical Gyre - HC15-DNA-20-200_MG | ecosystem: Environmental > Aquatic > Marine > Oceanic | place: Pacific Ocean: North... | reverse complement strand
AGAAAAAGTTAATGCAATAATTCCAGTTCACATTTATGGTAATCCATGTAACTTTGATTCAGTTAAATCATTTGCCGAAGAACAAAATATTCCAATTGTTGAGGATGCATGCCAAGCTCATGGTGCGACATACAAGGGGAAAAAAGTTGGAAGTCTTGGCGATATAGGGTGTTTTTCATTTTATCCAACCAAAAATATGACAGTTGGCGGAGATGGAGGAATGGCCACAACAAATAACGAGGAAATTGCGCTAAAAATTAAATCAATAAGAGATAATGGTAGAAAGACAAGGAATGAATTTGATAAATTAGGATTCACAATGAGATTGAACACTGTGAATGCAGCCATAGGTAGAATCCAATTAAAACATCTTGATGAAAAAAATGCTAGGAGAAGAGAGATTGTTTCTATTTATAGAAAAAGTTTAGTTAATGATTGTATTTTGCCTGAAAATAAAGACGGTAAATCAGTTTATCATCAAATTGTATTAAAACATGAAAAAAGAGACGAGATACGTAAGAAGTTAACAGATAATGGTATTGGTTCAGCAATTTACTATGAAAAACCGATACACCAACAACCAATCTACGAAAAATATGGTTGCAAACTACCTAACAGCGAAAAATTTTCTAAAGAAATTATATCATTGCCATCTTATCCATCACTTAAAGATGAACAAATATTAGAAATTTGTGAAATTATTAATAAAATAATTAGTTAAAATGAAGCATACTCATCTAATAATTCGTTAATTGTCTTATGTAACCTAGATTGGGAAATCATAGAAGCAGTTTCTGAATTAAATTCTTTGCTTGATAATTGTTTTTTGTTCGGAGTTTTAGATATTTTATACATATCACCTATATCATGACAATAAGGTACCTCTTCTTTAGTAATTAATGATTCATGGAATCTTTCTCCGCGTGGTTTAGTAATTTTAAGAGAAGAGGTATTTCTATAGTCTGGAAATCTTAACCCATAAACATGTAACATGCCTTTAGCTAGATCCTCTATTCTAATAGAAGGCATTTTTAGAATGTAGATTTCACCGTCGTTCAAAATTTTTGTTACGTTTAGTATCATGGATGCAGCATCAGAAAGTGACATGATGAAGCGTGTCATTCTTTTATCCGTAACAGTGAGAGGTTTTTTCATCTTGATCTGCTTTTGAAATATTTGAAATACTGAACCACGTGAACCCAAAACATTACCAAATCTAACAACAGCAAATTTTGATTTGCCTTTTCTGACATATGTGCCAGCATTAAGAGTTAATCTTTCTGCCAGTAATTTGCTTCCTCCTAGTGTAGATGTAGGATTTGTTGCTTTATCTGTACTTATGAATACAAATTTTTCAATTTCCTCAATAATTGACGCTTCTAGTATATTGCTTGTTCCGACTACATTAGTTTTAACCGCGTCAAAAGGATTATCTGCACAAATGTCAATATGCTTCAGAGCAGCAGTGTGATAAACTATGTCAACATTTCTTATAGCTAAATTTAGTCTATCTTTATCCCTTACGTCACCTACCATAAATTTGTAAATCGGATTTCTGCCAAGATTCTCTTTAGCTTCAAATATAGAATTTTCACTGTTTGAAAAAATTCGAATCTCTTTAGGATTATATTTTATTAATTGTTTAGCAAGACCCATCCCAATAGAACCAGTGCCGCCTGTAATCAGAATATTTTTCCCCCTAAACTCACTTGATAAATTCAAACCAGTCTGCTTCATTTTTGTATAATTGTTGCGAGAAACTTCAGTTAGATAAACTATACGTATAATCCCATCTATGAATTGATATAAAATATACGCTTCATTGTAAAATCAAATCAGAAGAATTTTCTGTAAATGATTAATTAATACAATGGCTTTTATTCCATTAATCTAATTTTTTCCCAATGAACATAATGTTAATTTCACCAACCTCTGGGGGTATTGGTGGGATAGCGCAACATGTGGATGGATTATCACAATTTTTAACCGGATTAGGTCATCAGGTAGATGTTATATCATCTGTAAATACATTAACTATACCAATTAAACGACTACAAAATCCAAGCTTCATGCTTTCATCGTTCTTAAAAACTAAATTTAAAAAAAATAATGACATTGTTCACTCCCATCATCTTGTTGGTGCTTTAGCAATGAAGAATGCCCCTGGCAAAAAAATATTGTCAATTCATGGTGTTTATTCAAAAAATATAGATCAGCTTTATGGTAAAGCAACCTCAAACATATCAAAAAAATATGAAAAAACAGTATTGAATTTTGCAGATGTTATTACCGTCAATTCCAATGAGGGGTATAATTATTACACTGAAATGGGATTCAATGTTGTACAGATTCCAAACGCAATTGATCTTGATATTATTCCAAAAAAATCTACCAGACAATTTGATAATCAAATGATTTTCGCAGGGCGTTTGTCAAAAGAGAAGGGAGTTGAGACTCTAATCAAAACCGCTGCACAATTACCAGATAATTATCATCTACTCATTGCTGGATCAGGTCCTCTGGAAGGAAAAGTTAAAGATCTGGCTACTAAAAAAACCAATGTACATTATTTAGGATACCAATCAAAACAAAATGTGCTTTCTCTTATGCACAGCTCAGATTTACTTATTCAACCATCCTTGGAAGAAGGAATGAGCTCTACACTTCTAGAAGCAATGGGCTGTGGTACATGTATTCTAGCTAGCAATATAGAAGGAATTAGCGAGATAGTTGAAAATGAAAAAACTGGTGTACTTGTAGAACCAAATAACAGCGATGAATTGTTAAACAAAATATTAGAATTGTTACCAGAAAAAGAAAAAAGATTAAGAATGGTTAAGGAAGGACTTCAAATCGTGAAACAATATGATTGGAAAGAAGTTGGGAAACTCTATCTTGATACATATCAAAGACTTTTGCAATCATAAAAAGAGTATTATGATGCCTCATTTGATCTAGCTCATTGCAGTCAGAAAAAGAATTAGTTAAAGTTGAAAAGTCATCTCGGTATGGACACTATCTGTTAGTAGTTGGAATACTTGCTCTTTGCTTTTCATTATCTTTTATCTTACGAGTGTCACCTTTAGAATATGGTTTTGAATTAACTGAATATGATCCATTTTTCAATTACAGAGCAACTGAGTTTATAATTGAAAATGGATTACCATCGTATTTAGAATGGAATGATGATCTGAGCTGGCATCCACATGGAAGGATAGTTGCTTCTACTTCACAAATAATGCTTCATACTTCTGCTGCAACACTTTACCAAATTTTTGGTATGGGTTCTAGTCTTTATGATTTCACAATAATGTTTCCAGTGGTTATCAGTTCACTTACAGCAATTGTTATTTTTGCACTAGTTAGAACAATTGGGGGTACAACAGCTGGTCTTTTTGCGTCACTCTTCTTTGCTATTTCTCCTATAATCATTATGAGAGGCACGCTAGGATGGTTCAAATCTGAGCCATTAGGTCTTTTTTACGGATTATTAGCTGTTTACCTAATTATCAGCGCTATAAAATCAGACAAAGGAAAAATTTCTGTTGCAAAGATTATAGGTGCGGGAATCTTACTAGCATTTGGCCTGGCTTCATGGGGAGGCATACAATTTTTCGTATTACCAATAGGATTTTTTTTCTTGGCACTACCATTTCTAAGAAAAGATGACAGGTTCATTGTATATACGTCCGTAATTTTTACATCTGTATTCCTTTTGACAACTATACTTTTTGATCTGTTGAAAGCTACTGCATTACCAATAGAAACTGGTATTACGTTTGTTTATAATCTGAATGGGGTTTTCCTATCTGGATGCACTGGATTTCTGGTGGTATGTATTATAGTCAAGAAGATCATAAGCAAAAGCCAATTACGTTATGGTCTTGCACTCTTAGGTGGTGCTGTAATAGCTGGAATCGCAATAGTTTCTGCCGGCCTTATCAATTTACCAACATTTAGGTATCTTAACGCTGCAAATCCATTTTTGATCACATCTAACTTACTTACAGATTCAGTGTCCGAACATGCAACAACAACCACTGATATTTCATTTTACATGCTGTCAGTTTTGATGATTTTTGCAGGAATAGGAGGATGGTTACTCTTCCAAAAAAAAGTCAACAATTCCTTTAATATTAAATACGAAATGGCAGCGTTTGCACTCATAATTGGATTTCTTGGGATCTATTTCAGCTCTGCATTTGTCAGATTAGAGATATTTGGTTCAATCTCAATTATTATACTAGCATCATTAGGATTATCAATTCTGGTATCAAAAATACTAAAAGGAAAAGATACGACTACAAAACCTGTAACTAAAATTTCTTTTCTAGTGATAATTGTAGTATTGTTAATGGTACCTATGGTTTATCCTGAAAAACTTAACTGGTCAAATAATAATCAAGGAATACCCATTGTCATGCTTAACAGTGGTACACATTTTGATATCTCCACAACTGATTGGCCTGATGCTATGCGATGGTTAAAGGAAAATACACGTGAAGACGTGGCTATTGCGGCTTGGTGGGATTATGGATACTGGATTAGCACACTTAGTGAGAGAAAAACTCTGGCTGATAATTCTACATTGCTAGATTGGCAGATTAGAAAATTAGCTGCAATGTATATGAGTACACCAGACAATGCTTGGCAAATTTTAAACAGTGATGCAGAAATTGATGCTAGTTCATATTATGTAACTATACCAGCAGATCTTCGTAATCCAACTGGCATGACGGATGATGTCTATGATGTAGAACAAAACAAATTTGATGCATTCGAAATGTGGAAAGCTGATTCATCACCAGAAAAAGAATATGATGCTGATATAGCTAGTAAATATCCAACATTATTTGATTACTGGAGATCGGAAGTGTATGATTTACCACCGGTATTAACTGGTTTAGATGCTGACTACATTATAGTAAATCTTGCAGCATGGAAATTATCTGATGAAAACGTAATGGATTTGTATACAATTGAACAGAAAGGTGGTGACGAAACTAAGGCTTTTTGGTTCATGAAAATAGCTGATTTACGTGTTATGGATTATTATCAAAGAGATTTGAAGAGTTACACTGATAAATTCTGGGATGAGACGCTTTTAGGACATTTAATACCATTTACACCTATAGCATACGTAGATCCTGACAATACTGAAGTTCAATCAAAAACCTATCTGCCAGGTTATCTTGCAATCTATGTAAAAAATATCAAGTTTCCAACAGATGGAGATGGACCATTTCAATTGGTGTATGTTCCTCCATCATTTGAAAAAGATGTAGAGGGTTCACTTACTGGTCCCCTAATCTATAAAGTAAACAAGGACTATAATCCAAATGAATAATTGTTCTTTTTGTGTTCGAGTTACTAGTTACATAGTTGCCTGTGATGCTTCATGAAACATCTGGCTTTTTGCACAACCTGCTGCTAGCTCGTCTCCAGCTCCTCTTCTCATAAGTCCTCTGTATAGACCATCTTCGAGTTTTTCACCCTGTCGTTCTTCCCATTCCTCAACGGTAATGGAGTATTTCTTTTGAATTCTATCTCTATACCACTCTGGAATTACATTAAATGCACAGAATGGTACTATTCTAAGATCAGGCGTCAAATAATGAATATCACACCTTTGTAATCTCTCAAGATCCTCATTATACTTATCCTGGAAGTGCATCATGCCTAAGAATAGACCTTTGACATGGAAGCCTCCAACAGCATCAAATGATCTTTTCATTAATATGCTGCTAAACATCTTAGCCAAATCTAAGCCAGCTGGTTGCTTATCTTTGTCAATGAAGCCTTTCAGTTTTCTTACTACTTCTAACATTGTAAAGTATTTGTTAGCACCAGAACGAATTTCTTCTGATTTATCCTCAAATAATTCAAGCATTCCTTGAAGGTCACAGAAACGTGTCATAGGAACAAATTTTTTCGTATCTGCATCTTCGAAAATGTATGTACCAGCACCACAAGCAAAATGAATTGATAACTCATATTTTGGTTTACTAGAAAATGCCTCAATCACGTTTGTAAGTGGCATACAGCTTGGTACAGGATACCAATCATCAACCGTAACTTGACCTTCTGTTTGTTCTTCTATTCTCTGAATACAATCAGGTACAGTAATCCTATACTTTTCTCTTTCAGTTTTTCCCATTCTTCCAGTTAATGATACAGGTTGGAAGTTAACTGCATGTACAACATCCATGTTCTTTTGTGCATATCTAACAATACCACCAAGCTCATGATCGTTAATTGATTTAATTACAGTTGGAACAAATACTACAGTAGTTCCTGTTTTTCTACATGTATCCAATGCATATGGGATCTCCCAGTGATTTTTTGGATTGGTTCTTGCTGTTACACCATCAAAACTAAGATAAAGATTGTTACACCCTGCCATTCTCACATCACGACCAGCTTCTGGATCTAGTGCATGTCGTATTCCATTTGTATTCATTTGTATATGATCAACATGTTCTTCCTTCATTATCTTGATTAAGTCAGTGATATCTTCCCTTAACATTGGTTCACCACCAGTAATCTGCATAGAGTTTCCAGGAATTGGTCTTTCAGCTCTGAGTGTTTTCATCATAGCGCGTACTTGATCTTGACTTGGCTCATACATGTAAGCGCCTTCAAGACCTTTCTTTACATAAAAGAAACAGTACCAGCATGTCAAGTCACATCTGTTTGTTACTATAATATTTGCAAGTCCACTGTGAGAAAGGTGATTGGTACAAAGTCCACAATTGTTTGGACATGAACATTTGTCTTCCATCATAACGTTTGGTGCGTGGGCTCCCTTACCATCAACCCAATAAGTACTAAATTTCTTGTACATATCATAGGAACCAAAATACAGTTCTTCGCATTCTCCATGTGTTGGACAAATTTTTGACATGAAGACTTGTTGATCTCTTTCAAATACCTCAGCGTCCAGAATCATATTACAGTCTGGACAAATACTTTGAGTAAAACGAATTGTAGACTTTTTACCCAACGATTTCGTAGATTGATTAGAAATCTGAATTAGTGCCATTACTATGGATTTTTCAAAAATTGGTATATAATGGCTTGCATACTCTACACCGTTGGAATAGGGAGTTAGTTTATACTGTGTAATAATACCAAATGAAAAGGAGAAATCATGAGTGTTTCCGATCAAACACAGAAATCGTTAGAAAAAATTGGTCTAACTGGCTATGAGATCAAAACATTTACCTCATTATTAAAAACTGGAGAGCTTGCTGCCTCAGATTTAAGCAAACAATCTGGTGTTCCATACTCAAAGATCTATGAAGTTTTGAGTATGTTAGAAGAAAAAGGTTGGGTAGGATCAGATAAATCAAGACCAACAAAATATTTTGCCAAATCTCCTAATTCTGCATTACAAACAACAAAACAAAGGATTGAAGAAGATTTTGCTAAAAATGAGAAAACCATCCTAAACGATCTGAACCCAATCTATAAAAAAAGTGGAACCGCAGAACGACCTGATATTTGGGTTGTAACAGGAACTATGAATATAGCAACTAGAATTCTTGAGATGATTGAAACCTGTAGAGAAGAAGTGTTAATTGCTATTCCAAAAGCTGGGGAGGAATTGGTAAAACAGGCGTTACCAAAGATAAGACAACTACATGATAAAGGGGTAAAAATTACAATTCTGACATCTGATAAATTTGATAAGGACGCAATCAAAGGATTATCCCGAGTTTCTACTGTAAAGATAAAGAAAGGGCTGTTTGGTGGTGGTATAATTTCAGATAAACATAATGTTGTAATCTTGCTTGGTCCAGAAATTAGTCATTCAAATGCTTCTGAAATCATAGCTATATGTACAGATCATGCTGAACTATCTGGCTTTGCAAGGGAATATTTTGAATATTTATTAAAAGATGCGTCGAGGATAAAGTGATGGATAAAAATAATGATGAGGTTCTATTTGTTGGAACAGCTGAAGCTGAACATGTTGAGATGTATCTGAAAGCAATTTGGCATATAAAGGAAAGGAGCGACCCAGTAAAAATTAGTACAATCGCAAAAATGCTTAATGTAAGACAGCCAAGTGTTGTTCAAATGTTAAAAAAACTAAATGAAAAAGAACTTGTTGAATATAACAAAGCCGGTGTTTCTCTTACTGACAGTGGTGAGAATGTAGGTTCAAACATGATGAGAAATAGTAGGTTACTTGAGGTTTTAATGGATAGTGCGCTTAAGGTGGAGATTGACGAGGAGATGGTATGTGGAATTGAACATCATATGAATAAACAATTTACAGACGCCCTATGCACAATGCTGAATCATCCACGGAAATGTCCACATGATCATAAAATTCCTAAGGGAGAATGCTGTGAAAACAACTGAATGTTTCACAATAATCAAATATACAATATGTTTGGTGTTGTAATATGACATGCTTTTGTGGATGCGATGATTTTGAAAAAAATCCAAATGGTCAGTTCTTAGCATGTGTAAAATGTGGTCATGGGCGTCAAAACCACGATGACAAATTTAGAGAATCGGCAAGAGCAAATGAAGAGCAATCACAGAAACGTGATGCTGACTTTGGTTAATTTTAGTCAAATTACTATAGAAAATTATACAGGCTCAGAACTCAAGATCCTCATCATCAAGTCAAAGGGACAAGCTCATCAACGCCTGCAAACTATTTTCAAAGAAATACTAAATGAATCTTTCAAGAAGCTTGATAAATAACAACTGATATTAGTACAAAATGGTAAAAATAGATACTCCAGCATCAATGGAAAGTTTTAGGACATTCATAACGGTTAGTACGTGTAGTTCATTCGCTCCACAAAGTTATACAGATGATACAGAAGTTTTTCCAGAGCGTGAGGAAGATCTTGGTTCTATATACGTTGAAGCCGCGGATAAGGTAACTTTGAAGAAAATCCGAGATATCACATTTGTAAATGCAAAAGATGTGTTGGGAATAATCTATAATTCTAGAAGTGGAAATACAAAACTGAAGTGGCGTCAGATTAGACGCAACAATGGTAAGGTAACAGGTGAAGCGTCATCAAACTCGCTTGTGAATCTGGCACAAAGTGGAGTAATTACACTTGATTGGGTAGAAAATTATGTTCGAAAGAAAACCCAAGAAAATTGATATTGTTTCTCGTTTCTCAATAAAAAATAGATATGCGAATTAAAATTATTGATGAAAATTCAATTTCATGTGTACCAGAAGATTCAGACGATCTAATTGCACTACGTAGAGTGATCAAAAAGGGGGATAAAATTATTGGAGAGACTGTTCGTGTTATTAAACAGGAGAAAGACTTTGCGAGGCCGGATAAAGGTGAACGCATTAAGATCAGATTATCAATAGAAGTTGAAAAGATATCATTAGACAATGTATTAGATAGAATACGTGTTGGTGGAATAATCAAAGAATCTAATAATGAATCAGTTCCACATGGCTCACACCACTCATTTATTATCAAAATTGATGAGCCGTTTAATCTATTCAAAAAGAAGTGGACATCTGTAGAAAAAAAACTCGTAAGAACTAAAGATAATAATCTGACATTTATCTTAATTGCAATAGACACCAGTGATTGTGGTGTTGGAAAACTAAAAGGTACACATCTGCATATAATGCCTAATATTTATTCTGGATCAAGCGGAAAACGATACAAAACTAATTTTAAAATAGAAAACTTCTTTGAAGAAGTTTCAAAAGCTTTGTTGGCTATTGTAAAGACAGATTATCAGCTCATAGTATTTGGTCCAGGTGAAACAAAAAAGAAATTTGTAAATTTCCTGTCAAAGACACAGATCGGTCAAAATTATGAAATCAAAATAATTGAGGGTGTAGATTCTAGTGGTGAAGATGGTATCCATATATTTACAAAATCAAGTTCAATGAAAGAAATAATATCAAACAGCAAGCTTGCAAAAGTTTCTGATATTATTGATCAAGTTATGTTTCTTGCAAATAAAAAAAGTCACAAGTTCACAATGGGTTTGGAAGAGACTAAAAGAGCAAATGAATATGGTGCTATAGACTCACTAATTTTTTCGGAGAAAGCAATCCAAAGTAATGATGAACAAGAAATTATGAATTTCCTAAATGATGTGGAATCAAAGGGTGGTAGTGTATACAGTGTTGATGCAACTACAGACGCAGGTCTAAGAGTAACTGGGCTTGGTGGTATTATTTCAATTCTAAGATTTGCGGTCGAATCTAGTTAGTAGAATCAACAAGCCATTTCATATACGGTTGATTAATAGACTCCACGTTAATTTCTGCAATTTCTGGTACATCGTATGGATGGATTTTTTTCAGTTCTTTTTTTAGAGTTGACTGGTTTTTTTTAGTAGTTTTGAAAAGTGCGAGATATTCATTCTGGTTTTCCACTTTTCCTTTCCAAGTAT
>Ga0310344_10004466_pt1 | contig 10408 bp, 11 predicted proteins | sample HC15DNA20200_MG_FD_203801 | JGI IMG/M metagenome (GOLD analysis project Ga0310344, IMG submission 203801) | Marine microbial communities from station ALOHA, North Pacific Subtropical Gyre - HC15-DNA-20-200_MG | ecosystem: Environmental > Aquatic > Marine > Oceanic | place: Pacific Ocean: North... | reverse complement strand
AACAATCTCACCATCATCGAGAAAAAAATCAGAAATATTTATTGCTTGAGATAAAAGACCACCTGGATTATTTCTTAAATCTAAAATATATCCAGTTAAATTATTTTTTTTAAATTCGTTAATTTTTTTTTTCAACTGGTTGTCACTGTTTTGATTAAAGGATCTGAGTCTTAAGTATCCTACATCATCATTAATTATTCTTGAAACAACCGATTTAATTTCAATAACTTCTCTAACAATTTTTATTATTTTAGCTCTTTTTAGACCTTTTCTTCTAATTGTTATCTCAATAGCAGAACCTACCGGGCCTCTCATTAAATTAACAGCTTCCATAAGTGTTTTACCTTGAACCTGTTCTCCATCAATCTGCACAATATAATCTCCAGCTTTTACACCAGCTCTTGCAGCAGGTGTGTCATCGATTGGTGCAATAACCTTTACTACTCCAGCTTCCATACTAACTTCTATTCCCAATCCCCCAAACTCTCCGCTTGTTTCTACTTGAGATTCTTTATAGATCTTTGGATTCATATATGCTGAATACGGGTCTAGAGATTGCAGAACACCATTGATAGCGGAATCCATAACTTCTGATCTATCAATTTCTTCTACATATTCATTTTGAATTTTTTCTAAAACTTCACTAAAAAGATCAATTTTTTCGTAAAATTTATCTATGTTTTCTGAATACGCTTTATTTGAAATACTGAAAAATAATATTATTAAAATAATAAAAATGAAATTTAAATATTTTTTTTTAATCATATAGTTAATCTTTCTTTTGGTATTAGTTCAGACCACATGCTCTCCAAATTATAGAATTTTCTTTTTTCTGGATGAAATATGTGAATTATGATATCGATAGCATCTATTAGTTTCCAATCATTACTTTCACGACCTTCTAAGCGGCAATTATTAATTCCTTTTTCCTTTAGTTTATTAAATAATATTTCTGATAAAGCTTGTACATGTCTTGATGAATTACCACTAGCGATTATCATAAAATCTGCAATTGATGTTTTATTTTTTAAATTTATAGACTTAATTTCTACTGCTTTATTATCGCTTAAAATTTTTTCTATTTCTTTTTTAAGTTCATTAATTTCTTTAATTTGCATCAAAATTTATGTTACCAAAATTTTCTGATTAATGAAGATGAAATATTAACTTTTTTTGATTTAATAAATATAAGGTCTTTTTTTCTTAGCTTTTTTACAGCTTTAAACGTGCGCTTTTTTAACAAGTAATTTTTTCTTGGAAAGACTGCTATTTTTGCAAAGTTAGATATTTTTGTCCAGTTTTTCCAATTATGTAATTTAATTAAATTATCAGCTCCCATTAGAAAAAATATCTGCACCTTTTTTTTATCTTTTTTAATGTGCTTAAGCAATTTAAATGTATTAGAGGATTTTATTTTGTCATCATAATATTTTATAAATATTTTTTTTTCATTTTTTAATATTTTTTTTGCTAGATATTTTCTTTGATTTAAATTTAAGTATGGTTTTTTCTTTAATGGATTTTTTTTAGTTATTGCCCATATAACTTTTTTTAATCTAAGTTTTTTTAAAGCAACTTTAGAAATATACACATGACCTTTGTGCGGTGGATCAAAAGTTCCACCCAGAATACCAATCCTAATATTGTATTTTTTATATATTTTAAGCAAAAATTATTTCCTTATTTGTCCTTTGCCTTCTAAAATATACTTATATGTTGTAAGTTGATCAACTCCGATTGGGCCTCTTGGGTGAAGTTTACCCGTTGATATACCAACCTCGGCTCCAAAACCAAACTCTCCACCATCCGCAAACTGTGTTGAGGCATTATGTATAGCAATTGAACTTTTTATATTTGATAGAAATACTTTTGCTGTTTTTTTATTTTTAGTAATAATCGAGTCTGTATGGGAAGATCCATATTTATTTATGTGGTTTACAGCTTCATTTACTCCATTTACAGATTTAACAGAAATAATAGGCGACAGATATTCTGTCTCCCAGTCTTTTTTTGTTGCTATTCTTATTTTATTGGAAAAAATTTTTTTTATTATTTTATCTCCAACAATTTTACACCCCATCCTTTCTAGCTCACTTAGAATTGGTTTGCAGTGACTTTTAATGCAACTTTTGTCTATTAATAAAGTTTCGGCAGCTCCACAAATACTTACATTTCTCATTTTAGAATTTTTAACAACTTTAATTGCAACATTTAGGTCAGCTTCTTTATCAATGTAAACATGACATAAGCCCTCGTAATGTCCAATAATTGGGATTTTAGATTTATTTAAAACTTTTTTTACCAGATTTTTTCCACCTCTAGGTATTATTATATCGATAAAATTTTTCATATTTGACAAGAGATAGTCAACATAAGCTCTATTTTTACTTTCAATAAATTGCACACAATTTATATCGCAGTTTTTTTTCTTTAAAGCTTTTCTGAAAAGTTTAGCTAAAATTTTATTAGAGTGAAATGCTTCTGATCCGCCGCGTAATATTACTACATTTCCCGTCTTAAAACATAAAGCAGAGACATCCGAAGTAACGTTTGGTCTACTTTCGTAAATTACCCCAATTACACCTATTGGTATAGAAACTCTTTTTATAAGAAGACCATTTGGTCTTTTCCACTCGGAATTAATTTTGTTAAGAGGGTCTTTAAATTTGATTATTTCTTTGATGGATTTTCTAATTTGGTCTATCTTTTTATTGTTTAATTTAAGCCTATCAATCATACTTTTGTTAATTTTTTTTGATATTGCTTGGGAAACATCCTTTTTATTTGAATTTAAAATTAAATGAGAATGCGATTTTAAATATTTATTAAATTGTTTTAAAACATCATTTTTTTTTTTATTATCTATATTAGACAAATGTAAAGAAGCAATTTTTGCTTTTTCACCAAGTTTATCAATGTAGATATTTTTTTTCATATTATACTTTTACTAAATCATCTTTGTGAATAATTTCTTCACGGCTAGAATATCCTAATATTTTTTTTATATTGCTACTATGTGATCCTTTAATTTTATCAACTTCGGTTGATGAAAAAGAAGTTAATCCCCTAGCACGTTCAATAAAATCCTCATCTTTTACCAGTATATGGTCACCTTTTTTAAAATTCCCATTAATTTTTTTAACACCAGCAGGCAGCAAACTTTTTCCATTGATTATTGCTTTTACAGCACCATGGTCAATAATTACTTCACCTTTAGGAGCAACGGATCCTATAATCCACTGTTTTCTTGCATCTAATTTAGAAATTTTAGGCAGGAACCAAGTACATTTTTTATTTTTTATAATTTTTTTTATAGGGTTTAATGGATTTCCATTTGCGATTATCATGTAGCTTCCTGACAGCTGACAGATTTGAGCAGCCTCAATCTTAGTTTTCATGCCCCCTGAACCATAAAAATTTTCTTTTTTGGTAGCATATTTTTTAATATTTTCATCTATATCTTTAACAGTTTTAATTAATTTTGTTTGTTTATTTTTTTTTGGATTAGTAGTGTAAAGTCCATTCACATCAGATAATAAAATTAAACAATCTGCGCTAATTATTTGTGATACTCGTGCTGCTAATCTATCATTATCTCCATATTTTATTTCAGTTGTAGCCGTAGTATCATTTTCGTTTACTATCGGAATAACACCCATTGTTAACAAATTATCAATAGTTCTTTTAGCATTTATTGATCTTCTTCTTTGTTCAGTGTCATCTAAGGTAAGAAGTATTTGAGAAATTTTTATTTTTTGTTTGTTGAATATTTTTTTATAAAAATCCATAAGTTCTATTTGACCAATTGAAGCAATAGCTTGGCTTTTGTCTACTTTTAAATCTTTTTTTTTTATTCCTAAGTATTCACAACCTATAGCTATAGCGCCTGAAGATACTATTACTATTTGTTTTTTTTTTCTTATAAGATTTTTAATATCTTTAGCAAATTCTTTTAGCCATATATTTTTTGGTTTCCCTTTTTTATCAACCAAAATTGATGAGCCAATTTTTATAACAATTTTTTTAAATTTATCAATTTGCATGTGTAATTAAGTTTTTTTTTATATTATTTAGGCCTTTATTTTTAAGTGCTGATATCTTAACAAATTTCTTTTTTATTTTTCTTTTAAAAATACTTAATTTTTTATTAATTTCTTTTTCATCTATCATATCTATTTTGTTAAAAACTATTATTTCCCTTTTTTTTAGTAGTTTGCTACTATATTTAAAAAGTTCTTTTCTGATTTTAGAATAGTTTTCTAATAAGTTATCCTCAGTAATATCAATTAAGTGTAAAAGACTCTTGCATCTTTCTATATGTCTTAAAAATTTATCTCCTAGACCTATACCTTCGTGGGCTCCTTCAGTAAGTCCTGGTATGTCAGCTAGAGTTATTTCTTTGTCATCGTAGCTAACAACGCCTAAATTAGGGTTAATTGTTGTAAATGGGTAATTTGCAATTTTAGGTTTTGCACTTGTTAGAACTGATAACAAACTAGATTTTCCTGCATTTGGCATTCCAATTATACCGATATCAGCAATAACTTTAAGTTGTAGCCAAACCCAGAAACTTTCACCTTTATTACCTTCCGTTTTCTTTCTTGGAGCCCTATTAACTGAACTTTTAAATCTTACATTTCCCAAACCACCTTTTCCCCCATTAGCAATAACTATTTTTTGATCTGATTTAGAAAGATCTTCAATTAAAGTGTTGTTATCCTCTTCAAAAATTTGTGTTCCAGTAGGAACTTTTAAAATTAAATCTTTTCCACTCTTGCCAGTTTTTTTCTTACCTTTTCCATCTTGACCTCTTTCTGCTTTAAAATGTTGTTTATACCTAAAATCAATTAAGGTATTTAAGTTTTTTGTTGCGATAAAAATTACTGATCCTCCTTCTCCTCCATCACCACCATCCGGGCCACCAAATTCAATATATTTTTCTCTTCTGAAGCTAGAGGATCCTGATCCACCGTCTCCCGCCTGAACATATATTTTTGCTTGATCTAAAAATTTCATAACTGAACAACAATAAAATTTATTTTATAGTTGTAAAAAATTAGCTGGGTATAACAGATACTATTGTTCTGTTTAGTTTTGATGTTTTGAATTGAACTTTTCCTTTAATTAAAGAGAATATCGAGTGGTCTCTACCCATACCCACATGTTGACCAGGGTGTATTTTGGTCCCTCTCTGTCTTACAATTATGTTTCCAGGCAGAACTAGTTCTCCTCCATATCTTTTAACTCCGAGACGCCTTCCAGCACTATCTCGTCCATTACGCGATGATCCACCTGCTTTTTTTGTTGCCATATCTTAATATCCTATTTAGATAATATCATTTTCTTTTAGTAGTTAAAGGCTTCTTTTTAACTTCTTTTTTCTCAGTATGGTCTGTCGCTTTTTTTTCTTTAGTTATTACTTTTTTTAAAGATTTTTTAATTTTTTGATTTTCTGCAACTTTTGTTTTTAAAGGTTCAGCTTGTGAGATTAATTTGCCATTTTTTGAAAAAATTTTAGTAATTCTAATAAGAGAAACAAGTTGTCTATGACCATATTTTTTTCTAGAGTTTTTTCTTCTGCGTTTTTTAAAAACTAAAATTGTTTTATTTTTTGTATTTTTAAGAATAGTTGCTTCTACTTTTGCACCTTCGATGTTTGGATTTCCAATCTCAGTAGTTTTGTCGTCATTTAAAAACAAAACATTTTTAAATTCTACTGTTTTGCCCTCTTGATTATTGAGTCTTTCAATTTTAAGTATTTCACTTGCTGAAACCTTATATTGCTTGCCACCTGTTTGAATAACTGCGAAAGACATTGTTTTAATTTCATATTTGGAAATACCGGCAATATAGCTTTCTAACTTTATATGTCAAGTTATAACACAACTAAAAACTATCTTTTAAATCTCTAACTTTAGTAAAAACTTCAATATCTTCTCTATTTTTCATATTTAACTTAATTTTTAGGTCATTTTGATCACACCTAAGAAAAATATTAGACTTTAACTCTTCTTCTAGGGTTGTGGGTATAGTTGGTAAATTTTCTGTTCTTAATTTTTTTATTATTTTAAACTTTTCTTGCAAATTTATATTATCTTTATCGTGCTCAATGCAGAACTCGGCATTTTTATAAGTATATTCATGACCGCAATAAATTTTAGTATTTTTTGGAAGATTTTTAATTTTGTTAAGCGATTCTAACATTTGCTTATGACTACCTTCAAAAATTCTGCCACAACCAAGTGAAAACAATGTGTCACCTGTAAAAGCTATTTTTTCTTTTTCAAAAAAAAAACATATGTGTCCTAACGTATGCCCAGGAATGTGAATTATTTTTACTTTTGAACTTCCAAAAGTCCAGATCTCATCATTTTTCAACATGATATCTATTCCTGGAATTCTGTGTTGGTCATCTTTAAATCCTACAATTTTACAATTAAATTTTTTTTTTAATTCAATATTACCTCCTATGTGATCAAAATGATGATGAGTATTTAATATGTAACTTAATTTCAAATCATTTTTTTTAAGAAATTGGATAACGGGATTAGCTTCGGATGGATCAATTACGCCGACCGTTTTAAAGTTTTTATCGCTAATTATATATGCATAATTATCTTTTAAACAAAGTATTGGTTGAACTTGCATTTTTTATTCTACTAAAAATATACCCAGTTGTGAAAAAATATTCTTATATTTTATATTTTTAACTGTTATTTCCGAAATTTTTTCATTAGTTAGACACATAGATTTATCAATTTTAATATTTTTATTTTTACAAAAATTAACGAAATCGAGAATTGTACACATATGTAAATTGGGTGTATTGTACCATTCATTTGGTAAATTTTTTGTAACCGGCATTGTTCCTTTAAACAATAAATGAATACGAACTTTCCAATATCCAAAATTAGGAATAGATATAATGGTTTGTCTGCCTATTCTAAGTAATTGATTTAAAACTTCTTCTGGTCGAAGAAAAGCTTGCAAGGTTTGGCTTAGCACAACGTAATCAAAAGATTTTTCGGGGAACTGAATTAATTCTTTTTCAGCATCCCCTTCAATAACCGGCAAACCTTTTGCAATACATTTTTGTACAAGATCTTTTTTTGGCTCTAATCCTCTAACATCATTTTGCTGGTTAATTTTTAAATGCTCCATTAGTGTTCCATCTCCACATCCAATATCTAGCACTCTTTTATTATTTTTAATTATCTTAGCTATTACTTCAAATTCTTTTTTCATTATTTTTTAATTTCGTTATAGGTTGAATTAAGAAATTCACTTACAGTTTTTAAAAATTCCGGGACATTTAATAAAAAAGAATCGTGACCTTTGTCAGAATTGATTTCTACAAATCCTACGTTCGCCCCACATGCATTTAAAGCTATAACAATTTCCTTATTTTCAATGGTAGGATAAAGCCAGTCAGAAGAAAATGAAATTACGCAAAATTTTGATTTCGTATTTTTAAATGCTAATGATAAATTTCCATTAAATTGTTTTTCTAAATCAAAATAATCCATTGCTCTAGTAATGTACAAATAGCTATTTGCATCAAATCTATCAACGAAAGTTGCTCCTTGATAACGTAGATAACTTTCTATTTGAAAATCTGCATCAAAGCTGAATTTTAAACTTTTTCTGTCTTGTAATTTTCTTCCGAATTTTTCTTGCAAACCTTTTTTTGATAGATAAGTGATGTGAGCTGCCATTCTCGCTACAGCTAAACCTTTATCTGGATTAGAATTTTCTTTCTTCCAATTCGGATCTGCCATTATAGCTTGACGCCCTAATTCATTTAAAGCTATGTTTTGAGCTGAATGGCTAGCACTACATGCTATTGGAATAGCCGAATATGACATATCGGGATACAAAGACGCAAACTGTAAAACCTGCATACCTCCCATTGATCCTCCGATCACAGCCAATAATTTTTTGATACCTAAATAATCGATTAAATATTTTTGGCAATTAACCATATCTTTTATTGTTATTACGGGAAAAGTTGTTCCAAATAGTTTGTTCGTTTCAGGATTTATTTCTTTAGGTCCGTAGCTACCCATGCACCCACCCATAACGTTAGCACAAATTACAAAGTATTTATTAGTATCAATTGCTTTTCCTGGACCTACTGCTGTTGTCCACCAACCCTCTCTTTTTGTTATAGGATTTATATTCGTACAAAATTGATCTCCAGTTAAAGCATGAAAAGCAAGTATGGCATTATTTTTATTTTGATTTAAAACTCCATAGGTTTCGTAAGCTACGGGAAAATTTTTAATTATTTTTCCACAATCCAGTTCAAGAGAATTGCTGACAATTAATTTTTTTATATTTTTTAGTTCACTATTCATAATCAAACAAAAAAAAAGCCCAGCTAAACCGGGCAAAAAACCTTTTTTAGCTGTTTTTTTAATGCGCTCGCAATTTAAGTTAAATCAGCGCGGTTTTCTTGTACTAAAAACTATATCTTTTGTCAAATTAGGTTGTATTTATTTTGCCTCAAGGCTGCTTATATAGTATTTACCGATACGATTTATATATAAAAAAATTATGAATTTACCGAAGCCAATAAAATTTGAGGTTGAAAGATATATTGGAGGATTGTCTCAATTTAAAAAAATTGAAAATCCAATAAAATTATCCGCGAACGAATCTGCTCTTGGAGCAAGTCCAAAAGCCATCGAAGCATTTGAAAAGGAAAAAAGTAAACTTTTTAAATATCCAGAAGATGATTCAAATTCTTTGAGGGAAGTTTTGTCCAATAAATTTAAAATAGATTCAAAAAAAATTATTTGTGGTTCAGGCTCAGATCAAATATTTGATTTAACTTGCCGTTTATTTCTTAATCCTGATGATGAAGTAATTGTTACGGAGTTTGGCTTTATTATGTACAAAATATATGCTTCTCTTAGTAAGGCGAAAGTTGTATTAGCTAAAGAAAAAAATTTTAAAGCGTCAGTAGAAGAAATAATAAAAAAAGTTTCTGATAAAACAAAAATTGTATTTATTGCAAATCCTAACAATCCTACAGGAACGTATTTATCTAAAAAAGAAATGCTTGATTTAAGAAAAAAACTTAGAAGTGATATTCTTCTAGTTGTTGATGATGCCTATTTTGAATTTATCAATTCTGATAATTTTTCTTCAGGACTGGATCTATTTAAAGATTCTGCCAATGTGTTGGTTACCAGAACTTTCTCAAAAATTTATGGTTTGGCTGGCTTGCGACTAGGATGGGGTTATTCTTCTAAGGAAATAATTGACAGCATGTATCAGATAAAACCCCCCTTCAATGTTAATAGAGCAGTTCTTGCTGCAGGTGTGGCGGCTATCAAAGATGACGAATGGGCAAATAAAGCAATTGATCACAATACATTGTGGGCAAAAAAAATATTTTCTATTTTGAAAGAATATAATATTAAAACAAATGAACCTGCAGTAAATTTCTTTTTAATGCATTTTGATGAAACAAAAATTAATTCAGATGAGGCTTTTGACAAGTTAGCAGCAGATAAATTAATTTTAAGAAAAATGACACAGTATAAAATACCGAATTCTTTAAGATTAACTATAGGGAATAAAGAAGCTAATGAAAATTTTATAAAATCAATGGAGAGTATTTTAAAGTAATGTTCAAAAAGGTATGTATAATAGGATGCGGATTAATTGGTTCTTCTATAGCAAGAGGTATAAAAAAAAATAAACTTGCAACTAAAGTAGTTTCTTCAAATAGATCGAATAGTACTAATAAAAAAGTAATTAGATTAAAAATAGTAAATGAGGCTAGTTCTGATACAAAAAAAATAGTTAAAGGATCTGATTTGATTATAATTGCTAGTCCTTTGAGTAGCTACAAAAATATAATTTTAAAAATAAAAAGTTCTTTAAAAAATGGAGCTATCTTAACAGACGTTGGATCAGTGAAAAAAAATGCAATTTCCTTAATTGAAAAAAATATTCCAAAAAATGTATCTTGGATTTCGTCGCATCCTATAGCTGGCACAGAAGAGAGCGGGCCTGAATCAGGTTTTTCAGAACTTTTTAAAAATAGATGGTGCATTTTAACTCCAAGCAAAAAATCAAAAAGTAAAGATGTTAAATTGTTAGAAAAATTTTGGCAAAAACTAGGAAGTAAAGTTGATGTAATGAATGCAAAACAACATGATTATATTTTATCAATAACGAGTCACATGCCACATTTGATTGCGTATAATATTGTCAACACTACTCTTAAAATTAAAAAGAAAAAAGATCGTAATATTGTCAAATATAGTGCAGGAGGACTTAGAGATTTTACAAGGATTGCTGCATCTAATCCTATTATGTGGAGAGATATTTTTATTCAAAATAGAGAAAATACATCAAAAATGATTGATAAATTTATAGAAAGTTTAAAAGATTT
>Ga0310344_10004465_pt1 | contig 10410 bp, 5 predicted proteins | sample HC15DNA20200_MG_FD_203801 | JGI IMG/M metagenome (GOLD analysis project Ga0310344, IMG submission 203801) | Marine microbial communities from station ALOHA, North Pacific Subtropical Gyre - HC15-DNA-20-200_MG | ecosystem: Environmental > Aquatic > Marine > Oceanic | place: Pacific Ocean: North... | reverse complement strand
CAAATAGGGTTACTGCTGCTCCGACATATGCTTGTTCGGGGTATGAGTGAAGAATCTTCTGGGTGTTATAGAGAATGGAAGCGCCCATGAGGGCAACCATTGCTACTGAAAACCATGTTCCAATGTTCATTCCGAATAGGAGAGCGGCGACGATAAGGACCATAGCTGCTACTCCCCCCCATATGAGGATTGGCCGCAGGAATGAGAGGTCGGTTCGAGTTATCCAACCGACAAGAGAGAGACCAGCGAATCCCATTGCGGTGATGATCGCGGCGACCCATACATCTCCGGCGGCTTGTCGAACATTGAATACGTAATATAGGAAGGGAGCAAAGATTAGTGCTTCGACAGCTGATATGGCGAATAGGCCCCCGTACTGTCGGCCGACGTTGTTAAGGTCGTAACTGGCTTGGGTTGAGATCCAGGTTCCTACCATGAATAATCCAAGGAAAAGGAGCCAAGCTCCACCATTTCCTGCAAGCATTTCCCATAGGGCTTTTGCAAGGCCACTGGCGAAAAAAAGATATTCGAATGCCATAAATGCGCCTATCGCTAGACCAAGGTGCTGGTATACCTTTACCATGAATGCCACTCTGTCTGATTCTTGAAGATGGGCTACGGGAGTGTATGTGGCTGGTGAATAGCTCATGTTGTCCTTTCAACAGTTGTTGTATGACTTAATTCTATACAATTTTTACTGGTTATTCTTCTAGTTGTAAAGCTATCGATTCTGTAGCTTCGATGAATTCTTCTACCATTTCATAGACGACTTGTGAGGTTGGTTTTGTTTTGTTCATTGTTCCTACGATCTGGCCGACAAAGTAGTTTGCTAGCTTTTCAGCTCCTGAACCTTGTCTATGGGCGGCGCGGTCTATTCGGGCTATTGCTTCGTTGATCAGGATGGGTTGTAGCGGCATTCCAAGTGGCATTGGTGTTTCGGGATTCTCCCATTCGTCTGTCCATGATGATTTAAGTTGCCGGGCAGGTTTACCTGTTCTTGATCTTGACCTGATTGTGTCCGACGATGTGGCTGACAGCATTTTTTCTTTTACTACTGGGTGAGTCTCAGCCTCTTCGGTGGTAAGCCAAACAGAGCCGCACCAAACTCCTTGGGCCCCTAACGCCATGGCGGCTGCCATTTGGCGTCCCCCTCCAATTCCTCCAGCTCCAAGGACTGGGACATCGCCGACTGCATCGACTATTTCTGGGATAAGGACCATGGAGCCGATTTCTCCTGTATGGCCACCGGCTTCGTATCCTTGGGCGATGATGATGTCAACACCAGCATTTACGTGTCGTTGTGCGTGTTGGGCCTTTCCAGCTAAAGCTCCTACCTTTTTTCCTGTTTCTTTTGTTTTTTCGATCATGAATTGTGGTGGGGGTCCGAGTGCATTGACGATAAGTGAGGGTTTGTATGCTAGTGCTATTTCTAATTGGGGGGCGGCGGTTGAAGCTGACATGGGGGCTGCTTTTTCATTCAGTATGTCAAATTGTCCCTTTGGGTTATCTGCTAGAGGTGGGACATCGTAGCTTTCAAGGATTTGGTTGACGTATTCGATATGTTCCTGTGGAATCATTTCGACGATTTCTTTAACAGTGAGTCCTCCGTCGTCTGATCCGGCGTATTTTGCTGGGACGATAAGGTCAACACCGTAAGGTTTTTGACCGATTTCGTTTTCAATCCATTGAAGATCTGTTTCTAGACCTTTTGGGGTGTGGCCGACAGCTCCGAGGACTCCAAATCCCCCTGCTTTTGAGACTGCTGCGACTACATCTCTGCAGTGGCTGAATGCAAAAATTGGTAAATCGATTTCGAACATCTCGGTTACGTCGTTTTTCACTCGTTAGCCTTTCGTTTCTTTACTTACGTTAATTGGGATGTCTATTTGTCGACTCCGGAGCCATTCTCCGAGTGCTTTGGCTTGTGGGTCTTGTCGTGTGGATGCGGCAACGCCTTCTTGTAGGAGTCCTCGAATTAGGAAGTTTAGTGATCGTATTTTGGGATACCGGTATCGTTCGATGGTTAGATTTTGGGTTTCTGGTAATAGCTCTTTGAGCCGTTCGGTTGTCAAAGTGTTATCTAGCCAGGCCCATGCTTTGTCATTTCGTGCGTATATTCCGAGATTGGCGTCGCCTCCTTTATCTCCGGAACGTGTTCCGCATACAGTTCCGATGGTTGTTGTACTGGACGGTCCAACTGGTGTTGGGAGTGGCTCGTCGTTTTTGATTTCAAGTGGAGGCCCCTGCGGGTTGGAGGACTCTACCATGGTTGTTTTTCCACCGAGGATGTGGACGTATTGGGGTACGAGTTCGGCTGGAACTGTTGCGGGACGATAGATTCCGAACGGTGTCGCTGCTGTTGGGCCGCTGCTGAGGCTGTACATGCCTGGGATGCTGGCAAGAACTGTGTGAATCATCGCGTCGGTGAATACTCTTCCTACTTTTCGTTCATCTTTGTCTTTGACTGTTACTTTCCAGATCGCTGTTGCTTTTTCTTGCTGGTCGGCGTCTTCTTTGTCTGTTCGAATGACTTCACTGCGAATGCTTTGGAAATCTTCTGGGTTGTGGGGGCAGGAGTCCCAGAATGTGGCTTGGGCGAAGGCTGCTTTTTCTTCTATGTCTAGTCCTGTGAGGGCCACAGAAAAGGAGTTTCTGTATCCTCCGAGTTCGTTCATGGCTACTTTGAGGGTGGAGGGCGGTGCTTGTCCTTTTACGCCGGAAACTGTGACGCGGTTGGGGGCAGTATTTTCAATTTCGATTGTGTCGAAACGGGCGGTTACATCGGGGCCGAGATATTCGGGTCCTCCTATTTCGTATAGGATCTGGCTTGTGACTGTTTCTGTGTTGACGAGGCCCCCGGTTCCATCATGTTTGCCGATGGTTGATGATCCGTCTTCTGCGATGTCTGCCCATGGAAATCCGAACCTTGCTTTTCCTCCTATGTCATTTCTTTCTTCTATATCAGAGAAGAAAGAATAGTTTCCGCCAGTAGCTTGAGCTCCGCATTCTATGATGTGGCCTGCGACTACGGCTCCGGCTAGTTGATCAAAGTCGTCTCGTTGCCAGTCGTGGTGCCATGCGGCGGGCCCGCAGACAACCGCGGCATCGGTTACTCTCCCAGTGATGATGATGTCTGCTTTTTGGTTCAGGGCTTCGACTATTCCCCAGCATCCAAGGTATGCGTTGGCGGTAAGGTATGAATCTAAATCACCGAGCGGCGTATTTGGTAAGAATGGAAATAGTTTTTCAGATGAATGGAGTTCATGGATTCTTTCCATGAGGTCGTCTCCGTCTACGTAAGCGATTGAGGGATTCAGTCCGAGTTTGTCGGCGATGTCGCTAATGGCTTCTGCGCAGCCGCGTGGGTTGAGTCCTCCTGCGTTGCTAACTACTTTGATGCCTTTGTCTAAGCAGGTTCCCATTACTTGTTCCATTTGGGTGACAAAGGTGCGTGCGTATCCGCCTCCGGGGTTTTTGTTTCGGATCCTGCTTAGGATGAGCATTGTTAGTTCTGCGAGCCAATCGCCTGTGAGTACATCGATTGGGCCTTGTTCGACCATTTCTTGTGCTGCGGATGGTCTATCTCCGAAAAATCCTGAACAGTTGGCGATTCTGATCGGGCTAATTGTCACGGTCATTCACCCTGTTCGAGTGAGACTAGGAGATCGCCGGTGTCTACACTGTCACCTGGTTGGAAGTGAATGCTTGTGACTGTTGCTGTTGCTGTGGCTACTATTTTGTGTTCCATTTTCATTGCCTCTACGACAACGAGAACTTCTCCCTCGTTTACTGTCTGGCCTTCAGTTACGTTGACGGCTATGACGGTTCCTGGGAGTGGGCTGGTTGGTCCTGATCCGAACTGCTCGGATTCGCTGTGGGTGAATTTTGGTTGTCGTGTCCATGCGGCTGTTCCGAATCTGCTCTGGGTATGCACTGTGTGATTGTTTATTGAGGTTTTGATTACTTGTCGGCGGTTGTCTATTTCTATTATCTGCTGGTCAGTTGATTGACTCAGTAGTCGTACGTTAAGTTCTATCCGGTTGTCTTCGGGGAGGGTCCCGTCTTCTTGTGGTTCTGGCCATGGCCCTAGGAGAACAGAAACTTTATCTTTGTGTATTGTGTATTCGAGTTGATCTTCGCCGTATTGGCTTTCCCACGTTTGTCTTTGACCTTGTGTTCGAAGATTCCTCCACCCTGAAGGAGTGAACCCTGTAACCATGCCATTGTTGCGTTCTTGGAACTCTAATGCGAAGACGGCACCGAGAAGTAGGGCGTTATGGTCATTGGAGTTTAGCTCTTGTTTTTCAAGTACTTCGGGGTGGTCTTGGAGGTAACTGATTGGAGTGTTTGCTTGTTGGTAGTCGTGTTCGGCTAATACTGACAAGATCATTGAGAGGTTTGTTTCTATCCCGTTTATTTGGGTTGACCTGAGTGCTCGTGCGAGCTTTTGTATTGCCTGTTGTCTGTCTGCTCCATAGGCAATGATTTTTGCGATGAGTGAGTCATAGTCTGTTGTGACTTGTGAACCTTCGCGGATACCGCTGTCGACTCTGACTCCGTCACCGACTTGGAATCGTTCGATGGTCCCTATTGATGGCATCCAGTTTTGGGTTGGGTTTTCGGCTACGAGGCGTACTTCAATTGCGTGTCCGTTGAAAGTAACTTCTTCTTGGTCTACTGGTAGTTGTTCTCCTGAGGCGACTCTGATTTGAAGTTCGACGAGGTCAAGGCCGGTTACTGATTCGGTAACTGGATGTTCTACTTGGAGGCGTGTATTGACTTCTAGGAAATTAATTTCTTCTTTGTCGTTTACAAGAAATTCGACTGTTCCGGCGTTTTCGTATTTGACGTGTTTGGCAAGAGCCACGGCCCCATCGCAGATTAGTTTTCGGACTTCAGGAGAAATTCCACATGATGGGGCTTCCTCGAAGATTTTTTGATTCCGGCGCTGAATTGAGCATTCTCGTTCTCCTAGGTGGATGACATTCCCATGTGAATCACCGATGATTTGTACTTCGATATGACGTCCTCGTGTTATGTATGGTTCGACAAAAACTCTTCCATCGCCAAATGCTGATTCAGCTTCTCGGGATGCTGAGTTGATTGCGTCTGCTAGGTCGGTCTGCTTCTCGACGATACGCATACCTCGACCTCCTCCTCCAGCTGCTGCTTTGACGATGACGGGCATATCAAATTTCGGTGGTTTTTTTCCTGGGTGGACTTCGGTTGAAGTCACTGTGGGAACGCCGGCATCAATTGCTGCTTGTTTTGCCAGCATTTTGTCTCCGAGTAGAGCGATCTGTTCAGGTGTTGGGCCGATCCAAATGAGGTCTGCGTCGCGAACACTTTGGGCGAATTGTGCATTTTCAGCTAAGAAGCCATATCCGGGGTGGATAGCGTCACAATGATTTTGTTGGGCTATTTCGATGATCTTTCCGCTGTTGAGGTATGTCTCCCCTAATGAGTTTCCTGGGAGATAGATTGCTGCGTCTACGGTGTCGACATGGAGTGCGTTTTGATCAGAAGTCGAATAAATTCCTACGGTGTCAATTCCTAGGCTGTGCGCTGTTTGGGCTATTCGAACCGCTATTTCGCCGCGGTTTGCGATAAGGAGGCGCTGTATATTGCTCATCTCTAGTGCCTCCAAACCCCGTACTCTGTGGCCCCTTTAATTTCATTGCTATGTATTGCTGATAGGGCCAGTCCTAGAACTGTTCTTGTATCAGCTGGGTGGATTATTCCGTCATCCCAGAGTCTTCCAGTTGAAAAGAGCGCTAGAGATTCGTATTCAATTTGGGCTTCAAGAGCTACTCGTCGTTCTTCGAGCGCTGCTTCGTCAACATCTTGGCCGCGGCCTGCTGCGGCGTTACGGGCGATAATGTCCATTACTCCTGCAAGGGGTTCGGGTCCCATGACAGCAATGCGGTGATTTGGCCACGTGAATACGAAGCGAGGGTTATACGATTTTCCTGCCATGCCGTAATTTCCTGCGCCGTAGCTGGCACCGACCATCAAATTAAGATGAGGAACTGTTGAGTTGGAAACTGCATTGACTAGTTTTGCTCCATTTCGGATAATTCCGCCCTGTTCTGCTTTTGAGCCGACCATGAATCCTGTGATGTTATGCATGAAGAGCAGGGGGATGTCGAGCTTGTTACATAATTGAATGAATTGGGCTCCTTTGCTGGCTTCTTCGGAAAATAGGATGCCGTTGTTGCCTAGAATTCCGATAGGGAAACCGCAAATTGAACCCCAACCGCAGACGAGTTTCTCTCCGTAGAGTGGTTTGAATTCTTCGAATCTGCTTCCATCGAGAATTCGTGCGTGGATTTCTTTGATATCAAAGGGGATCCGGACGTTTGCCATTGCGCATCCGAGTAGTTCGGAAGGGTCGTATAGGGGGTCGTCGGCTGGAGCGGTTGGTCCTGGCCCTAGTTTTTTCCATTCAAGATGTCTGACGATTTGGCGAGCTATCCGTAATCCATCCATTTCATCCATAGCGAGATAGTCGGACAGTCCGCTTGTCCGAGAGTGCATTTCTGCTCCGCCAAGGGTTTCTTCATCTACGTCTTCATTAATTGCCATTTTGACAAGAGGAGGACCACCGAGATATGCGGTTCCCCGTTCTTTCACAAAGACCGTGTAATCGCTCATACCTGGGATGTAGGCACCGCCTGCAGTGTTAGGACCGAAAGCGACACAAATGGAAGGGATCCCCAACTTCGAGAGTTGTGTGATATCGCGGAATTGTTCTCCTCCGTAGACGAAGATGTCTGCTTGTCGCGGTAAGTCAGCTCCAGCAGATTCATTTAACAAGATCAAGGGAAGGCGGTTTTCTCGGACTATCTGGAAGAATCTTTTTTGTTTATTCCATGTTGTTGGGTTTCCTGCTCCTCCACGGACAGTCATGTCTGATCCTGCGATACCGCATTCAACTCCTTCGATGACGCCGATGCCGTTAAATGTTCCAACTCCTATCGGGTCCTGAGTTCCCCATCCAGCTAACGGACTAAGTTCTAACAGGGCGGTATTTGGATCAATGAGTGCTTCGACTCTTTCACGGACAAGCATTTTTCCGCGGCTTCTATGACGGTCTACATACCTTTGCCCACCGATACTGGGGACTTTTGCCATTTCTTCCGCGACTTCATCCCATAGCCCTTGCATTTCAGCGAGATTCTGCTTGTAATCATCAGAAGTTACATCGATCCTGCTTTGTATTACAGATGCTTCTGACATTTGCTTCCTCTCGAAGACTTGATCTCATGGGGAATCTCTTAGATAAAGATTACCATCGAGTTTTTAGATCTCCGATTCCAACAAGAGATTCAACCAAAATTTGGAAAACAGTTCTGAATTCCTTACCTACTTTTGCTGGTACTCTCATGGAATGGATATAGCTCAAGTTCGAGATGACCTTCTGCAGGAACAACTGGCATTAGACACAATTATGTCGAATTTGTCGGATAAACAATGGGGTCTTCCCACTCCAAGTCCTAGATGGACGGTAGCTGACCAAATCGGACATTTAACATACTTTGATGAAAGTGCAGCTATCGCTATAACTGATCCTGATAAATTCACAAGTCTTCTTCACGAGCTTCTCGAAATCCAGGATACTAATTCAGCTGAAGACTATAGCTTAGCTGCTTATAGGGAAATGGACGCTCAGGAATTGCTTGCAAGCTGGAGGCAAGGAAGGAAGAACTTAGCCTTGGCTGCCCAAACGTTAAATGATGAGGACCGCGTGATTTGGTATGGGCCTTCAATGGGATCAAAATCTTTTCTTACTGCTCGTCTCATGGAAGTGTGGGCTCATGGGCAAGATATTTTGGATACTTTAAGCATTGAGAGAGCCTCTACCGACCGGCTTCGACATATTGCCCAATTGGGGTTCATTACGAGGAAGTGGGCATACATTAATCGCGGCTTGCCGCCTAATGAAGAGCCTATCTACGTATCTCTTACAAGCCCGACTGGTGAAATCTGGGAATTCGGTTCGCCTGAGGGTAGAAATACTATTACTGGGTCGGCTTTAGACTTTTGTCTTGTGGTGACCCAACGAAGGCATATGAAAGACACTGGGTTGACTTTGTCTGGTGATGCGACAGTTGAATGGTTCTCCATTGCCCAAGCTTTTGCCGGCCCTCCAACAGATGGGCCTGAGGCATTGAAATAGCGATCGGCTAGCTATTGACCTCTGAGTAGGTCATTCGCTTGGTCGACGTAACTTTGACCTTGGTTAATGAGATCTTGGTATTCACCGAGGTTGCCTTCTTCTAGTGCTTCATTTGCGGCGAGGAAAGCTTCCTGAGCTTGCGAGAGAAGCTGTTGGACCTGGTCGGTTGTGGAGGTTTCTTCAGGTTCTTGGGTTTCTGGAGTGTCTTCATCGCTCTCTTCGTCAGGAGTTTCAGGCTGTGAAGGAGATTCGGTCTGCGACTGTGAGGCTGGCGGCGAGGAGATCCCTGAGAGTGATACTGGCGTTACATTTTCGCAGTTGTCTCCGACCTGGTTTTCCGGAAGTAGCAATGCTCCGAGTACGAGTTCAACGGTTGAGCATATGCGAACGCTTTCTCCATATGCTGCTATAACCTGCTGAACAGCCGGCTGGCTTCCGCTCGCTTCTACATATAGTGGCCTGAGATAGAGGAGCGCATCTTCGTTGTCTCCTCCATCCAGCGGGACCAATAGCATGTTTCCAAGCTTGACGCCTGAACCTCTTTGACCAAGGAGTGTGGTTGTTTCGGCAACTTCTGGATCTGCGAGCATACTTCGATTTGCAATTACTGGCCCGTCAACTTTTAGTCCAGGTACCGTGTAGGCGACAATTCGGCTTTGCCCTTGTTCGTCTGTCTGGGCAACCATAAATGCTTCTAGTTGCTGCCGACTATCGTCGCTTGAACGAGGTACGAATGGACGTAGCAAGACGAATTCCTGTGCTGTTTCTCCTGGAAGCTGCATCTGAACGTAGTAGGGGTCCATTCTTTGTCCTGATGCGAAAGTAACGAATCCGGATTCGGTGATGATGGCCGTTGGGGCGTTATCTAGATCATCGCCTGGGTCTAGAGAAACTACCCATGCTCCTGCTGCTTCGTAGAAGTCGTTTGCGTCATCTAGATGGTATCTTCCCCACATATTTGTCTGGACCTTGAAGAGGTCTTCCGGATACCGTAGGTGTTCTGCTATAGCTTCAGGCATCCCGTCATCTGTGTCTTCCGATGGGAATGCCAGTGTGAAGAGGTTCGGGAACGCTTTCATATAGGCTTTGATTATTGGGTCGTCCTCATCAATTACGTAAAACGTGACATCACCGTTGTAGGCATCGATAACGACTTTGACGGAGTTCCTGACATAGTTGAATTGGTTAGTTAAACCGCTGCTTGATGGTACGGAATTGTCGTCTGCAGATTGTGAGTATGGGTATCGGTTGGAAGTGGTGTATGCATCAAGGATGAATTTTATGCGACCATCAACGATTACTGGATAAGAATCAGAGTCATATTCTAGGAACGGAGCTAGTTCTTTGGCCCTATCTGATACATCTCGGTTGTAGAGAAATTTGGAGTCGCTGTTTATGAGTCCTGAGAAGATGGGATTTAAGTCACCGAACCGAAGAGCAAATGCTATACGTCGAAAGAATCCACCTGCTTTTACTCCATCATCTCCGTCGTATTCGAATAGCAGGTTTTCGCCAGACCCGTCACTACCGGCGCATGTAGTTTCGGTTGTTTCCGTTGTGGTTTCAAGCGTTTCTGCACCGGTTAATGCAAAGTCGATTTCGCATCGGTCTGTGTTGACAATCGCATAACCGTCTAGTTCTTCTCCGACATAGATTCTTGGCTGGTTTAACTCAATGTTTATCCGTTCAGAATTGACTTCTGTGGGAAGTCCGCCGATAACGAAATCGGGTTCACCTTGTGAAGTGACCGTGTTCGCAGGGGCTAGAGCAATGCCGTATCCGTGCGTAAACGATACATGTTGATTTTCCCATCCAGAATTAACGCCATCGAGGTTGAGTTCTCGGGCAGCGATTACAACGGTCCGTATATCGCCGTCTACCTCATATCGGTCTACATCTAGGTCGTTTGAGAATCGAAACTGTTCGCGTTCGACTTCGAGCGCTTGGTATGTGGGTGGAACGATTCCTGGATCAAGGAGCCGGAGGTTGTTTAGGGTAGGTGCATTAAGTTCCAAAATGTCGATGGTGAGTGCGTCTTCAACATTGGGAGTGAACGTGCGTTCTTCAATGTTTCCTTCATCTCCTTCGGAAACTTGTAAACCGTACGCTTGACGAGTTGCTTCTATATTTCTCTCTATGTATTCGGATTCTCTGGACGATTCTGAGGGTTCTACTACGAATCGTTGGAATATTGCTGGGTATATGCTTCCGATTGCTATTGCTACGAATGC
>Ga0310344_10004464_pt1 | contig 10412 bp, 4 predicted proteins | sample HC15DNA20200_MG_FD_203801 | JGI IMG/M metagenome (GOLD analysis project Ga0310344, IMG submission 203801) | Marine microbial communities from station ALOHA, North Pacific Subtropical Gyre - HC15-DNA-20-200_MG | ecosystem: Environmental > Aquatic > Marine > Oceanic | place: Pacific Ocean: North... | reverse complement strand
TTGCGGTAGCTGAGGCACCTGTTTTTAAGAGCCACCGGCAGACTAAGCGGAATGATTTCAACACGGAGCCCAGCCATGCGGCGGAATACACCGATCAAAGAAAGATAATTAACCTTTGATCCGATCGTCGGCCGCGGCGTCATGACCACTGTTCTAGCGTAACGCTTTTCGAACAATTCTGCCGCTGCATACACCGTTGCTGTGTGATCCTGATCAAACAGCACCGCAGTACCCTGGTGGCTTGCGCCAGATTGCAGTAGATCCGAGGTCGCTGTTCTGAGGTCGTACGCTTCCGTGCTGACCGCAAGGCTCGCCGGCCAAGTCGCTTCGGCACCAGTTGCAAGGATTACAAGGTCTGGATCAAGCGCAGCAATAGTTTCCACGGTGGCAGGCGCACCAAGGTGAAAAGTGACGCCATGTTCCTCCGCCCGACGGCACTGAAAGGTGATCGCATCGGCAATATCGGCGCGCCCTGGCAAACGCGACTCCCACAACGCCGCGCCGCCCGGCTCTGGCGAAGATCCAAAAAGATGCACCTCATGGTCGCGTGCCGCTGCGATCCAAGCTGCCTCCAAACCGGCAACTCCAGCACCAATGATAGCAATACGCTTCTTAGCCGGTGTTGTTTTCGGTGCCCATCCAATTTCGTCGGGCTGAGCCAGTTCTGGATTGTGCACGCAGGTCATGCCGCGTCCCGCATGGATCTCGCCCCAACAATAATTGCAATAAATGCAAGGTCGGATATGGCCTTCACGTCCGTCCTGCGCTTTGGCAGCCCAGGCAGCATCACTAACCAGGGCCCGGCTGAACCCAACCATGTCCCCGCAGCCCTCTTTGAGTGTCTGCTCTGCGGCTTGCGGCGTTTCGATGCGCCCGAGCGTCATCACCGGCACACCGGCACATTGTTTACGCATACGCGCGTGAAGTTGCTGAAACGGCCGGTGGGGAAAATGCATGTCCGGGCAATGGTCTTCCAGACTGGGGCTGAAATTGCCCTGGCTAAAAGCAAAATAATCCAAACCGCCGGCGGCAACGAAGAATTTGACAATCTCCTCCGCTTCCTCCGGATCAATACCGCCAGCGATGCCTTCATCACACGGCATTTTCAAGCCCATCAGAAATTCTGCACCGCAACGCGCACGGATTCCGCCAATTACTTCGCGCACAAAGGTCAGGCGCCCTTCGCGGCTGCCGCCATATTTGTCATCGCGGTCGTTGGAGAAAGGGGACATGAATTGAGTGAGCAAATAGCCATGCGCTCCATGCAATTCGACGCCGCTGAAGCCTGCACGCTGAAGGCGTTCAGCGGCGTCGACAAAGCTCGCGACAATCTCCTCAACCTCACCCGCCGTCATCTTGTGAGGTACGGTCCAGCTCAGCGGGTCCGGCCGCGCTGACGCGCTTACCGGCGTGGCCAGTGGACTCCACAATTGCTGCCGCCCAACATGGCCCACCTGCCCAACCAGTCGGCAACCCTCCGATTCCACGGCATCGGCCCAACGCTTGAGAGAATCGAGATTATTCTCGTCAAAAAGGCTGACCAAAAATGGATTGGCCAACGATGTAGGGTGTACCGGCATCAATTCCGTCACTATCATCGCCGTGCCTCCGGCAGCTCGCGCCCGGTGATAATCAATCAGGCGATCGCTTGGCCGGGTGTTTGCGCCATAGCCGGAAACCGTAGCGGTGTGAACGACACGATTGCGCAATTCGTGTGTGCCGACCTGGAGGGGGGAGAACAGAGTGGGATACATCATTACGAAACCATTTGGGCTCATGATAGGCTCAGCCAGAATATTGAAGGTATCGGCCCCATGAAGCAATTCGACTTTGTTATCGTTGGCGCCGGCACCGCCGGCTGCGTCCTTGCTAACCGCCTCTCGGCAGAGGCCAACGTTTCCGTACTAGTGCTCGAAGCCGGCGGTTCCTACCGCCATCCGATGCTGCCTATTCCAATGATGGGCGGGCTCAGCTACTTCATCAAATCGACCAATTGGGGCTATGAAAGCGCGCCGGAGCCCCATATGAACAACCGGAATATTCCCTGGCCGCGGGGTAAGGTACTGGGTGGTACCTCCTCAATTAACGGGATGATGTATATGCGCGGCCACCGCTGGGATTATGACAATTGGGCTGACTTGGGCCTCAATGGCTGGTCCTATGACGAAGTTCTACCTTATTTCAAATATGCTGAGGGTCATCGAGAAAGGCGCGACGCCTACCACGGCAATGACGGTCCATTCGTCGTCAGTCGGGCCAAATCAAAAAATCCGCTTTATGAAATTTTTCTCGAGGCCTGTCGCCAAGCCGGTCATCCGCAAACAGACGATTTTAACGGCGTTCAGCAGGAAGGCATGGGCCGGCAGGATTTCAATATCGACAAAGGCCGACGCGTCTCGACTGCCACAGCCTATCTTGCGCCAGTGCAAGAACGCCCCAATCTCGAAGTAATCACCCGCGCTCACGTAACGCGCCTCATGGTGGAGAATGGGTTTGTCAACGGCGTCGAATATGCCTTGGGAGGAAAGGGCGGCGACAAAATTACCGTGCGTGCCGCACGCGAAGTAATCCTATGCGGCGGCGCCATCAATTCACCTATGCTATTGCAGCTTTCCGGCATCGGCGATGGGAGGTTGTTGAAATCACTTGGCATCACAGTCGTCGCAGATTTGCCCGGCGTCGGCGCCAATTTACACGACCATCTAGGCGCCTATGTGCAAAATAATTGTCTCAAACCGGTGACTCTATACCGTCTGTTTCGCGCCGACCGCGCAGCGCTGGCGCTCCTGCGCGTCTGGCTGTTCCGCGACGGACCAGGTGCTTCTATCGCCCTTGAGGCTGGTGGCTTCCTCCGAACCCGACCGGACCTCAACATCCCTGATGTGCAAATTACCTTCATCCCAGGTCTCTCTTTGGATACGACTCGAGCCAAGCAAGGCAAACACGGTTACCTTACTCATTTCTATCTTGCGCGTCCGGAAAGCCGCGGGCAGGTTGCTATCCGGTCCACCGACCCGTTCGCCGGACCGGGCATCGAATCAAATTCCCTGGCCACCGAGGCTGACAGGCGGGTAATGCGCGATGGCGTGCGCTTAGTGCGTGACATCATGGCGCAGAATGCTTTCGCCCCCTATCACGGTGGAGAGATATCGCCGGGCACGGAGGTCCAGTCAGATGACAGCATCGATGCCTGGATTCGCGCCAACGCCACCACGGTGTGGCATCCCGTCGGCACCTGTAAGATGGGTACGAGCGACGACGCGGTGGTCGATGCCGAATTGCGCCTACACGGATTGACAGGCCTTCGGGTGGTCGACGCTTCGGTGATGCCGGAAATTCCCGCCGCAAATACTGCAACGCCAACGATTATGATTGCAGAAAAAGCTGCCGACATGATCCTCGGCCGAGCGCCGCGGACAAAATAAACTATAACCAGGCAGGGAGGCCATAAGATGGATGAATGGCTTAAAGCAGCCCTGGACTATATTACCTGCTGGATTGATTATCAGATGCAGGTCAGTGGACAACCCGGTTGCGTAGTAGCCTTCACGCATAAGGGTAACGTCGTGTTTGAGAAGGCTTTTGGAATGGCCGACCTCAAGACAGGCCGTGCACTCACTCCACGCCACCGCTTTCGCGTTGCATCCCACTCGAAGAGCTTCACCGCCGCAGCAGTCTTCAAACTGCGCGAAACTGGGAAATTGCGTCTTGACGATCCCGCCGGACGATATGTTGACGGGCTCCATCCTGAGGTAGCGGTGCTTACCCTCACGCAATTACTGTCCCACAGTGCCGGACTAATTCGTGACGGTGTTGACGCCGGACATTGGCAGGATCGCCGCCCATTCCTCAGCGAGAGGGAGTTGCGCGCGGCACTCACCGAGCCGCCAGTGATTGCCCCCAGCACTCGCTTGAAATATTCCAATCACGGTTTTGGCCTAATCGGGTTAGTGATTGAAGCAGTGACCGGAGAGCCTTATGGCGATTGGGTAACGCGCGAAATCATCGCAGCCGCCAAGCTCAGAGAAACCCAGACCGACGGTCCTACATCGGACGGCGTACCGGTGGCACATGGCTACACCGGTAAGTTGCCGCTCGGCCACCGACGAATTGTTCTGGGCAACAATCCGACCAACGCGTTGGTCGCGGCCACAGGTTTCGTTTCGACGGCAGGCGATCTCTCGCGATTTTTCGCCAGCCTCGATCCAATTGCCAAGGGCTCTATTCTCTTGCCCGCTAGCCGGCGCGACATGATTCGACGTCAATGGACAGATACTAATTCCAGTTCTCAAGGCGCCTATGGGCTCGGCATGATGCTGGGAAAGGCCGGCGATTGGGAATGGTTTGGTCATGCGGGTGGGTTTCAAAGCTGTATCAGTCGCACTGTAGTGCTGCCCGGGCGCGACCTCGCCATCTCCATCCTGACCAACGCGGTAGACGGGCCAGCTTGGGCTTGGTCTGATGCGCTAGTGCATATTCTGCAGACTTTCAAACAACGTGGCCCGGCTAGCGCCAAAACGCGCGATTGGGCGGGCCGATGGTGGAGCCTTTGGCGCACTCTCGATTTCGTACCAATGCGCGATCATGTATTGGTCGCCGATCCGTCCATGGCAGTGCCATTTACTGAATCTGCCGAAATCACCGTCAATGGACACGACGAGGGGACTATTCGTCACGCCAGTGCTCTGGCGAGTTATGGCGAAGGTGCACGCATGGTGCGTGGAGCCAACGGTAAGATCAAAGAACTCTGGTTCGGCGGCACAAAATTTTTGCCCCAAAAAAAATTCGCAGCAGAACTCAAGCGTAGATACAAGAGCTAGCCTTCGATCTCTGAACGTTCACCAAACAACATGGTGACGTTTATCCGACGGTTTTCGTAACCCTCGTTGAAACGATAAGATATGGTCTCGTGTATAAGGCTTGAATCAAAAATCACCGCCCGATTGCACTTATAGGGAATGTCCTTTGCCGTCCCACCCTGCCGCACAATCTCGGCTCGAAGTGCTGTTTCCTGGTGATTATAATTCTCAAAATGCCATTCCGGCGGGGCCGCAATATCATAAAGACGGAGACCGCCGCCGTTGTCATCGGCGCAGGCTTCGTCCGGCGTAATCCAGAAATTGAGATTGACCGCCGCCTTGTCGGCATGGAGCCGCGTGCCAGAACCTTCGGCACCATATTTAAAAGCCCACATCTGGGCGAGACGATGAGCCTCGAAGATATTCGGAAGACGCTCCTTTAGGTCACGTGCCAGCGCGAAAAGCACCTGGTTGTCGAATCCTTCGTTTAAATAGGCACCGAGATAACCGCCATGTTCCTTACAGTCGAACCAGATGGTTGCTTCGAGGCAGAAGCTGCGCAGCGCAGTTAGGGCAGCGTCGGTAAGGAAATTATCGATTACTACTACCGGCGGCTTAAGGGCGGCGTAGTCGGCTTGTAATTCGGTGCATGCTAGCGCTGGGTCGAGCGCCACATCCAACCATTCGTTTTCCGGCGGTAGATAGTTTAGGCGGTTGAAGCTGCCAGCGAGGCGCGCCTGCTGATCGGAAGTTAGCGCCTGACGTTTTGCAGTATCGCCATTCGAATCGGCGTCCTCCAACTCTGCAAGCACCTCCCGGTGTCTGTCGATTTCACTTTTGAATGTCGGAGGCAACGCACCCCGATCCAGTAAATACTCATACTGCTCAATGTCGTGAGCGAGTTTAGCACGCGAGGCGAATTCGAATGTCTCCTGCTGCGAGGGGTCAATCACCGTGCCCCCAGAATTCTGTGAGCCTCGTAACAGGCGAAGTGCGGTACGAAACTCAACGACCGCATCCTCGAGAAGCCCCTGCCGCTTGAGTGTAGTCGCCAGATTGGCATGAGCTGGCGCCGATTGCGGCGCGATGACGAGTGCCTTGCGAAAGGACCCGGCCGCGGCAGCATTACGCTCGAGACGCAGATAAAGATTGCCTAGGGTAATATGGAAGCTTGCCCGGTCCGGCGATAGAGCAACCGCCCGCTCCAGTGCCCGTAATGCCTCGCAGAGCTCACCCGCATCCGCCTGGGCGATCCCCATTACATAGAGCGCACCCGGATCATCCGGAGTACGCATCAAAATAGCCCGGCATATTCTTAAGACCTCACCGCGATTTCCTCGCTGATAGGCGCCAATTGCGTCCGTCAATTGTGCTTCTGCCCGCGCCATGAAGTTAACGCTCCCCTGAAAATCAGTTTGTGTGTCCATATTAACGTAATAGTGCTTATAAATCCGCCTTGCCCCACGCTGTTTTCTCGGCCTAGGCTACGCATCAAAATTTCTTATCAAGCCAATGAAAGCATGCCCATATGACGCCACGGACAAATTTAGATTGCAATTCTGGTAAGCGCACGGAGCTCTAGAGCAATGGCGACCCGCTTCGTTGGTGAGCGCATCAAACGGCGAGAAGACGCGAATCTGTTGACCGGACGAGCAGTCTTCATTGACGATATCGAACTATCCGACATGCTTCATGGCGCGGTCCTTCGAAGCACACATGCCAGCGCCCGCATACTCTCCATCGACACGAGCATGGCGCTTGCCCTGCCGGGCATACATGCAGTGCTAACCCATGACGACCTAGGCACAGCCAACGACCCCATGCCGCTGCTCAATGACGATCCGGGCTTCATTTATCCCCGTACCCACCGGGCCCTAGCGAAAGACCAAGTACGCTTTGTCGGCGAGCCTATAGCTTTTGTCATAGGTGAAACGCGCTATCTTTGCGAGGATGCACTAGATCTAATCAATGTGCGCTATGACGTGCGCGACGCGGCGGTGGATGTGATGGCTGCCGCTGCTGACGGCGCGCCACTGGTGCATGACGATACAGAATCCAACATTGCCTGCCGCACGATAAATGAAAGTGGCGATGTTTCACGTGCCTTTGAACAAGCCGATGTAATCGTCCGTGAGGTGCTTCGGCCCGAGCGCGGCGCAGCGCAGCCGATCGAGACACGCGGTGTTGTTGCTGAATACAACTCGAGCACAGGCCATCTAACTGTTTGGGACTCGACCCAGATGCCGGTCGGCACACGCGGTGTACTGGCTGAGAAGCTGGCCATGGCAGAAGGTCGCATTACTGTAATTGCGCCAGAGGTCGGCGGCGGCTTTGGCGTCAAGCTGATGTTGCTTTATGCCGAAGAGCTGCTTGTACCCTTCGCCGCACGCCTTCTCGGCCAGCCGGTCAAATGGATCGAGGACCGCCAGGAACACTTTCTCGGCTCCAATCACGAGCGGCTGATGGTCCATGAGATAGCCCTTGCTGCGGATAAAGACGGCATACTATTAGGGCTCGATGATACATTCTATTTCGATAGCGGCGCCTATTGTCCCTATGGCCCAATCAATGCGATCTGCTGCCAGGGTATCTTGCCTGGACCCTACAAGATACCCAATCTCCGCCTCGAATATAATGCCGTCTATACTAATACCGTAACCGTCGGACCCTATCGCGGCGCCGGCCAACCCCATGGTGCTTTTGTTATGGAGACCATGATGAATCGACTAGCCCACGAACTTAAAATGGACCCGGCAGTACTGCGCCAGCGCAATCTGGTCACACCGGCGGAATGCCCTTTTTACGCCGGCACCGTATTTCAGAATGGCGCCAAGCTTATTCATCAGGACTGTGACTACCCCGCCGAGCTCGATATAGTCTTAAAGGCGCTCGATTATGACGCTATTCGCGCAACGCAAGATGAGCTGCGTCAGAAAGGAACTTATCGAGGCGTCGCGATCGCCTTCTATGTCGAAGGCACGGGTATCGCACCCTATGAAGGGGTTGAGATTCGTATCGAACCTACAGGCTTCATCCATGTCACCACCGGTTATCCAGCGCAAGGCCAAGGCCACCACACTTCCCTCGCCCAGATTGTTGCCGAGTCGCTATGCACCGATCTTGACATGGTAGTAATCGAGAGCGGGCGCACAGACACCTTTGCCTGGGGCGTAGGCACTCTCGCCAGCCGGTCGGCAGTGATCGGTGGCACCGCGGCCGTCAAAGCCGCGGCTAAAGTGCGGGAGAAGGCGCTTGCTCTTGCCGCCACGCAGCTCGAAGCGGCTATCGAGGATTTGGAGCTCGTCGCGGGATCGGTGCAGGTGAAAGGCGTACCAGGTCATGCAGTCGGCCTCGGCGAACTCGCCGCTCGGGCGAACCCGATCTTCGACCTCGAGCCTGACACGGAACCAGGCCTGCGCGCGACCGAGTATTACCGTCCGCAGGGAGCCGAATACGCCAATGGTGTACATGGCGCGATTATCGATGTCGATATCGAAACCGGCGTATCTACCATCCGAAGATATGTCGCCGTCCACGATTGTGGAAACATGATTAATCCAAACATCGTCGAAGGACAGGTCCGCGGTGGCGTAGCACAAGGTATTGGCGGCGCGCTCTATGAAAAAATCTTATTCGATGAGGACGGCCAATTATTGACCACGACCTTCATGGACTATTTGATACCGAGCACCATGGAAATTCCCGATATCGAAATTCATCACCTCGACAGGCCGTCGAGTCGCAACCCACTCGGCGTCAAGGGCGTCGGCGAGGGCGGTGCCATTGCTGCGCCCGCCGTCTGTGCCGCAGCAGTGGAAGATGCCCTCCGCTCCCTCGATGTCAAATGCAATGCCGTGCCGCTCAGACCGGCACATATTCTTGCTCTAATTAACAAGAGAAAGACCCATTAATATGCCACGTTATGTTTTAGCCGTTGATGTGGGCGGCACCTTTACCGATGTAATCTGCTTTGACGAAGAGACCAGCGAAGCAACTGTTGCCAAATCACCCTCAACGCCGCCCGATTTTATCGACGGCATGATCAACGGTATCGCCACGCTCGATATCCAACCCGCGGACATCAAACTTATCAAGATCGGTACCACCATCGCTACCAACACCATCATCATGCGCACCGGCGCACGTACCGCACTGGTCACCACAGCGGGTTTTACTGATGTGCTGCACGCTGCCCGTGCCGCCCGCCCGACGCTTTACGATTCCGACTGGGACCCGGCACCAACGCTAGTCTCCCGAAGTGATACTCACACAGTGCGCCAGCGCACAACCTATGAAGGCGAGGTAATCGAGGATCTCGACGAAGAAGGTTTGCACAACATCGCCGCCAAGTTACGCGAACAGAGCACTGAGGCAATCGCCATCAATTTTCTCCACAGCTATATCAACGGGGAACACGAGCGCCGAGCGCGCGACATTCTAGGCGCGGAGATGCCCGGTGCCTATATCAGCATCTCGTCCGACATCCTACCAGAGATTCGTGAATTCGAGCGCACCAGCACAACGGTAGTGAACGCTTATCTCGGTCCAGTGCTTGATCGCTATCTCTCGGCTCTTTCCCAGCGTTTACAAAATTTTGGCTATAACGGGCCAATGCTTATCACCCATTCCGGCGGCGGTGTCATGTCAGTCGAGGCGGCGCGGGAAATTCCAGCGCGTATCTGCCAGTCTGGCCCAGCCGCCGGTGTCATGGCCGGCGCCAATCTTGGGCAGGTAACCAACCGTCCGAACGTTATCAATCTGGATGTAGGCGGTACCAGCGCGGATGTTTCACTTGCGCGCGATGGTCGTCCGTTGATTCGTTCTGAGTGGAATATCAATTTCAATATCACGATCAATTTCCCTTCCGTCGATGTCGCGACCATCGGCGCCGGTGGGGGCTCAATTGCCCGGGTCGATGCCGGTGGTGTGCTTAAGGTCGGACCAGAGAGCGCCGGCGCGCGACCCGGCCCAGCCTGTTATCGTCAAGGTGGTGAAGCACCAACGGTAACCGATGCCAACCTCGTACTCGGCCGGCTCGGCGCCGATACCAAGCTTGCCGGGCGCGTTGCCCTCGGACTCGACCTAGCTCAAACCTCCATCGATCAAGTTGCCGAACCGCTCAGCTGCTCGCGCGACGAGGCGGCGGCAGGCATCCTTAGTATCATGCGCGCTAACATGGCCGGAGCGATCCGACTGATGACCGTGCGGCGCGGCCATGATCCACGCGAGTTCGCGCTCGCGGCTTTTGGCGGCGCCGGGCCATTACACGCCCTTGAGCTTGCCAAAGAGCTTGGCATTCCTGAGGTGGTCATTCCCTATGTGCCGGGCCTCGGATCAGCGCTCGGCGTCTTGTCGGTCGATGTGCGCCATGATTTCGTGCAATCCATCTTCGCCACCGACACACGTTTCGAAGTGTCTGAGATCAACGACGCGTTCGACGATCTCTCAACCAAGGCCCAAGCCCGTCTTGCTGAGGAGGGCGTACCGGAGGACCGCGTCGAACTCCACCGACAATTGGATGTGCGCTATTACGGTCAAGTCTCCGGTGGTCTCACGCTGGATGCTGGGCAAGATAAGCTTAAAGAGGAAGACATCCGAGCGATTTTCGATTCC
>Ga0310344_10004460_pt1 | contig 10417 bp, 8 predicted proteins | sample HC15DNA20200_MG_FD_203801 | JGI IMG/M metagenome (GOLD analysis project Ga0310344, IMG submission 203801) | Marine microbial communities from station ALOHA, North Pacific Subtropical Gyre - HC15-DNA-20-200_MG | ecosystem: Environmental > Aquatic > Marine > Oceanic | place: Pacific Ocean: North... | reverse complement strand
CACAAAATAAAACTAGCACAAAGATTGTTTTAGGAATATGCGATACTCTACAAACATTTCCGTCTTTTGTTTATTTAATTCCAGTTATGATGCTTTTTGGAGTGACTGACACATCGGTGTTAATTGCAGTGATCATTTACGCTACTATTCCAGCAACACGTTACACTATTGAAGGACTTCGTAGTGTTCCACCAGCATTACATGATGCAGCTTCAATGTCCGGTGTTACACCTATGCAGAGATTGCTTAAGATAGAATTTCCATTAGCATTTCCTCATATTATGCTTGGAATTAATCAAACCGTTGTCTTTGCATTGTTCATGGTAATTATAGGAGCTTTCATTGGTACAGAAGATTTGGGACAATATATTTTAAAAGCCTTATCTGATTTAAAAGGTGGAGGTAAAGGATTAATTCTCGGACTCTGCGTTGCATTTATTGGTTTAGCAGTTGATAATTTAATTCGTACCTGGGCTAACAAAAGAAAAAAATTACTAGGATTAGAAGAATATTAAATGAGTAATTCTAATTGGAATTACCCCACAACAGTATGGTTTGGCGAAGGAAGAATAAAAGATCTTCATATCGCTTGTAAAAATTTAGGAATTAAAAAACCACTATTTGTAACTGATAAAGATTTAGCAAAAACTGATTTAGTAAAAAAAGTAATTAATGACAGTAGTATAAAAAACTTATCAATAAATGTATTCTCAAATATAAAAGGAAATCCAGTTGGCTCCAATGTTGACGAAGGAGTAAAAATTTTTAAAAAAGGAAATCACGACGGAGTTATTGCTTTTGGAGGTGGCAGTGGTTTAGATGTAGGTAAAGCAATTGCTTTTATGTCTGCGCAAACTAAACCAATTTGGGATTTTGAAGATGTTGGTGACAATTGGACCAAAGCAAATAACGAAGGAATAGCGCCGATTATCGCTGTACCAACTACAGCAGGAACAGGTTCAGAAACGGGCAGGGCATCATTAATTACAAACGAACATAATCAAACTAAAAAAATTATTTTTCATCCAAAATTTTTACCATCGATAGTTATTTTGGATCCATGTTTAACAGTTAACCTTCCAGCAAAAATAACTGCTGCAACCGGAATGGATGCTTTAGCTCATAACTTAGAAGCCTATTGCGCCTCTGGATTCCATCCTATGGCTGACGGAATAGCCCTAGAAGGAATGAATTTAATAAAAAAATGGTTATTAGTTGCAGTTAATGAAGGAAAAAATTTAAAGGCCAGATCAAATATGCTTGTAGCAGCAACCATGGGGTCGACTGCATTTCAAAAAGGTTTAGGAGCTATTCACTCTTTAAGTCACCCTGTAAATTCTGTCTATAATATTCATCATGGTTTATCCAATGCAATATTTATGCCTTATGTACTTACTTTTAATAAAAAGGAAATAGAAAAAAAAATAATTAAATTAAGCGAGTATTTGGAACTTAAAGAAAAAAGTTTTAATTGTTTTCTAGAATGGGTTTTAGATTTAAGAAAAGATTTAAATATACCTCACAAATTGTCAGATGTAGCAAATATTAAATCAAGTGAAATTGATAAATTATCTCAAATGGCTTTAGATGATCCATCAACTCCAGGAAATCCAAAAAAACTTACTTTGGAAGATATGAAATTACTTTATAAATATAGTTTAGAAGGAAAATTATTTTAAATTATTTTTTTAAAATTTTCGTAAATTATTTTAGCACTGCTATTAAAGGTTTCCAAATTTTCTTTCACATCATTCTTAAATTTTTCAAGTGCATTAGACCCCAAAGTATTTTCTAATGCAGATTTGTATTCTGGTACGCACGCCCATTCAGGAACAGTTTTATTAGTTTGTTCAACGTGAAACTGTAAACCAAATGCTTTACCGAAAGAAAAAGCTTGAACTTTACATTCAGGAGAGCTTGCTAACAAATTTGCGTTTGTTGGTAAATCGTGTGCTTCATAAGAATGCCATTGTAAAACTTTTAAATCTTTACCCAATCCATCAAATAAAGATTTATTATCTTTTATGGAAACTTTTAATACACCAATTTCTGGAGTTTTCATTTTTCTTACTTTACCACCAATAGCTTCGCTCAGGAGCTGAGCACCTAGGCATAAACCTAAGTATGGTTTTTTCTTTATACAAACAAACTTTTTAATAGCTTCTTTTTCAGACTTTAACCATGGATAAGTTTCTTCTTGCCATGTATCCATTGGGCCTCCCATTACGATCATTGCATCATATGGATCTAAATTTGGTATTTTTTCATTTTCATCTAATTCTACGGTATCAATTTTAATATTGTCTTCTTTGATAAATTTGAGGAAAATACCAGGATGTTCAATATTTATATGTTGCAGGACTAGAAATTTCATATGAACAAATTAAAACTATTGATAGTAGAAGGCAACACAAAAGAAGAAAATGTAAACTTTGATAACGCTGGTTGTGTGCCTCAATCAAAAAATTTTGCACAACATATTAATAAACTAAAACCAAATTGTGAAATAGACATTGTCGAGCCAGGAAACGATAAGTCAATTTCGAAAATTTTATTATCTTTAAAAAAATATGATGGAGTAGTATTAACTGGAAGCACCTTACGCATCGAAGAAAAAAGCAAAGAAGTAAAAAAACATATAGATTTTGCAAAGAAACTTTTTGAATATGAAAAAAAAATTTTTGCAGCCTGTTGGGGCTTACAAATAACAGTTACAGCGGCTGGCGGAAAATGTAGAGTCTCTCCAAATGGAGCACATGTAGGTATAGCCCATGACATTAAACTGACCGAAGAAGGAAAAAAACATGCTCTTTTTAAATCCAAAGCGCATGTATTTACTACACCAGCATTTAATTATGATGAAGTTGAAAATCCTCCAAACAATTCTGTTTTACTAGCAAGTAATAAAATAAATAAATTTGAAGCGTTATATTTTACTGTAGGAAAGTCAGAAATATGGGGTTTGCAATATCATCCTGAAATTCCTTATGATTATATGATTAAATTGATTAAACATAGATCAAAAAAAATGATTGAAAGAAATGTTTTTAAAAATCAAAATGAAATTGATGAACATATTAAGTCTATAAATGAAGCAAAGATTAGTTTAAGTGACGAATCAAGAACTTTGGAATTAAAAAATTGGCTAGAATATATTAGAGATTAAAATAAACCTTCTATTTCCCCATTTTTGTTTAATTTAATAGAATCCGCTGAAGGAACTCTAGGAAGACCAGGCATAGTCATAATTGCTCCACAAATCACAACAACAAATCCAGCTCCACTTGATAATCTAATTTCTCTAATAGGTAAGAAATGACCAGATGGAGCTCCTTTTAATTTTGGATCAGTCGAAAAACTATATTGAGTTTTTGCTATACATACTGGAAATTTACCAAATCCAGATTTTTCAATTACATTTACTTGATCTTTAACTTTATCATCAACCTCTATTCCATTTGCGCCGTAGATTTCTTTTGCAATAGTTTCAACTTTTTTTAAAATAGGTGTTTCATCATTATACAAATATTTAAAATTTTCTATATTATTTTTTTTACAAACTTCAACAACGTTTTTTGCCAAATCCTCTGTTCCCTTGCCGCCCTCAGACCAATGCGTACAGAGACTAACCTTTACTCCAAGTTTAGAACAATATTCTTGAATCAGTTTAACTTCTTTATCTGTATCTGTAATAAAATGATTAATTGCAACAACTAAATCTATGCCAAATTTTTTTACGTTGTTAATGTGTTTCTCTAAGTTCGGCAGTCCTTTTTTTAATGCGTCTAAATTTTCTTTTTTTAAATCTTCTTTTTCGATACCACCATGCATTTTTAAAGCTCTAATGGTCGCTACTATTACAACACAATTAGGCTGAATTCCTGCTTTTCTACATTTTATATCTAAAAATTTTTCAGCTCCTAAGTCTGCACCAAAACCTGCTTCTGTAACAACATAATCAGAAAGTTTTAAAGCTGTCTTTGTTGCAATTATTGAATTACATCCATGAGCAATATTAGCGAATGGACCTCCGTGAATTATAGCCGGATTATTTTCTAAAGTTTGAGTTACATTTGGTCTTATTGCCTCTTTAAGCAGTACGGTCATTGGTCCTTGAGCCTTTAAATCTTTTGCGTAAATAGGTTTTTTTTCTTTAGTATAAGCAATTGTAATGTTGGAAATTTTATTTTCCAAATCTTCAAGATTTTTTGACAAACAAAAAATGGCCATAACTTCTGAAGCAACAGTGATATCAAAGCCATCATTTCGTGGAATATTATTTTTTAATTTCCCAAGATTAATTTTAATAGATCTTAATGCTCGATCATTTAAATCTACTACACGTTTCCATACAATATTTTCAGGATCTATATTTAATTTATTTCCCCAGTAAATGTGATTATCTATTAAAGCTGAAAGTAAATTATGAGCAGAAGTTATTGCATGAAAATCTCCAGTAAAATGTAAATTTATTTGTTCCATTGGAACTACCTGAGCGTATCCACCTCCTGCGGCTCCACCTTTCATTCCAAATGAAGGACCTAGACTTGGTTCTCTTAGACAAACTATTGATTTTTTTCCAATTTTATTTAACCCATCGCTTAAACCAACAGAAGTTGTTGTTTTTCCCTCACCAGCTGGAGTTGGAGTAATTGCCGTGACTAAAATTAAGTTACTTTTTTTTTCTTTTAATTTATCAATATATTCAATATTTAATTTGGCTATATGTCGGCCCATGGGACTAAACGAAGCAGGATTATCAGGAACATTAATTTTTGCTAATACTTCACCAATAGGCTTCATTTTAGCTAATCTTGCGATTTCTATATCAGATTTTACCTCGCTCATCGGCACTCCTATATATAAAAAAGAGCATTATGTATACATTATTTAAAGTATCTTTTACAAATAGAAAAATTTTGATTGGTCATATAAGCTTAGCTCTATGCAAAAATATTCTATATTCAGTTTAATAAAAAATGCCTTCAGTAACCACGAAAATTGGAAGGTTGCCTGGAAGGACCCTGAGCCCAAAAAAGAATATGATGTTGTGATTGTAGGTGGAGGGGGTCACGGTCTTGCTACAGCATATTACTTAGCTAAAGAACACAATATTACAAACGTTGCAATTTTAGAAAAAGGATGGATAGGCGGTGGTAATGTTGGAAGAAATACAACTATTCTAAGATCAAATTATATGTGGGATGCAAATGGTCTTTTCTATGAATATGGAATGAAACTTTGGGAAAATCTGTCTCAGGAATTGAATTATAATGTTATGTACTCCCCAAGAGGAATAATTAATCTCGCTCATTCAGATGCACAATTAAATGTATATTCTCGTCGAGGAAATTCGATGAGATTAAATGGTATTGATGCAGTAATGCTAGGAAGAAAGGAGTTAAAAAAAATGATTCCTTTTGCAGACTTTTCAGTCTCAGCAAGATTTCCAATCTTTGGTGGTTTAATGCAGCCGCGCGGCGGTACGGCTAGACACGATGCAGTGGCATGGGGCTATGCAAGACAAGCAGATTCAATGGGAGTAGATATAATTCAGCATTGTGAAGTTACAGGCTTTGACGTTCAAGATGGAAAAATACAAGGAGTTCAAACTTCTAAAGGAAATATTAAAACAAAAAAAATTGGATTATGTGTTGCGGGAAGCACATCTTTACTAGCAGAAAAATTAAACATGAAATTACCTATAGAAGCACATGTTCTTCAAGCTTGCGTTTCAGAACCAGTAAAACCTTTTTTAAACCATGTGGTTACATTTGGGGCGGGGCATTTTTATTGTAGTCAATCTGATAAAGGAGAAATGGTAATGGGTGGAGATTTAGACGGTTATAACAGTTATGCTCAAAGAGGAAACTTGCCAACCATACAACATGTTTTGTCAGAAGGAGTTGCAATGTTTCCAAATTTAAGTCGATTAAAAATGTTGAGAACTTGGGGAGGAATTATGGACATGTCAATGGATGGATCTCCTGTTATTGATAAAAGTCACATTCAAGGACTTTATTTGAATTTTGGATGGTGTTATGGAGGATTTAAAGCAACACCTGTTTCAGGGTGGACTTTTGCACATACGATAGCTCAAGATCGACCTCACAAATTAAATGAAAAGTTTAGTTTAAATAGGTTTAGTACTGGACATCTTATAGATGAAAAAGGCGTTGGTACTAAAACTTGGATAGGATAAAAATGCTAGAAATTAAATGTCCTTATTGCGGAAAAAGATCTCAAAATGAATTCTCTTATGGCGGAGACGCTACTATAAAAAGACCAGAGCTAGGTTCAGAAATTTCAGATAAGGACTGGGATAATTTTGTTTATAATAGAAAAAATCCTAAAGGGAAACATGCTGAATTTTGGCATCATGTGGCGGGCTGTAGACAGTGGTTTAAAGTATTAAGAGATACAGCAACTCATGAAATTTTTAAAACTACCAAAATGACAGAGGAAATATAATATTATGCCACAAAACTTTAGATTAAATAAAGGCGGGTACATAAATAGAAATAAGGAAATTTCATTTAAATTTAACGGAAAAAAATATTTTGGTTTTGAAGGTGACACGTTAGCATCAGCTTTACTAGCAAATGGAGTTCATTTAGTAGGAAGAAGCTTTAAATATCATAGGCCAAGAGGATTTTTAGGAGCGGGTGTAGAAGAACCAAATGCACAATTTCAATTATATAATGGAGAAAAAACAGAACCTAATGCTGTTGCTACAACAGTCGAAATAGTAGAGGGGTTAGTAGCAAAAAGCCAAAATTGTTTTCCATCAGTTTCTTTTGATTTTGGAGCAATAAATAATTTTTTACACAAATTTTTTCCAGCTGGTTTTTATTACAAAACATTTATGTGGCCCAAAAGTTTTTGGTATAAAATTTATGAACCTATTATTAGAAAAGCGGCAGGCTTGGGTGTAGCACCATTAAAACCAGATCCTGACAGGTATGAACATAAATTTGAATATTGTGATATTTTGATTGTTGGCTCTGGCCCCTCTGGTCTTGCTAGTGCTCTTGCCGCAGCAAAAAACGGCTCAAGAGTTATATTAACCGAAGACAAACCCAGATTTGGTGGAAGCTTATTAACAGATGAAGTTACTATAGGAAACAAAAAAGGAAAAGAATGGGCAGATGAAACTATTGCGGAATTAAAATCCATGCCTAACGTTATTGTAAAAAATAGGTCACAAGTTTTTGGATATTATGATCATAATATGATGGTGATGATCGAAAGAACAAAAGATCATATTGAAAATCCCTCTAAATATACACCGAGACAGAAACTTTGGTATATAAGATCGAAAGAAGTTGTTATTTCAACAGGATCAATAGAAAGACCTTTAGTTTTCGGAAATAATGATAGACCAGGAATTATGCTCGCTTCAGCAGCGAAAGAATATATGAAAGTTTATGGAGTAATTGTTGGTAAAAAACCAATCATCTTTACTAATAATGACAGCGGTTATGATACTGCTATAGATTTTAAAAAAAATGGAATTAACCCACTTGTTTTGGATGTTAGAGCGAACCCTAACAGTCAAGTCATTAAAGAAGCAAAGAATTTAAATATTAATATTAAATTTTCATACGGAGTTGTTAATGCCCAGGGCTATAAAAAAGTTAGTTCTGCGCTTATAGGACAATTAAATGAAGAAAAATCTGGATATGAAAATTTAGAAAATGTTAGTTGTGATTGTATATGTGTTTCAGGAAATTGGACTCCAACAGTTCATCTTTCTTCTCAATCTGGAAATAAACTAAAATTTGATGAAAAAGTTAACGCATTCATACCAAGCCAACCAAAACAAAATGAAAGTACCATTGGCTCTGCAAATGGTTCGTTTACTCTAAAAAAATCATTAGAAGAAGGATTTAACAAAGGTTTTGATTTATCAAAAAAAGTAAGTGGAAAAGATTCAAAAATTTCAATACCTACATCTAACGAAAGAAATTATGGGCCACAAGACAAGTTTTGGTGCATGCCTCTTCCAAAAAATAAAAAATATAAAAGATGTGTAGATTTTCAAAATGATGTTTATGTTTCTGATATAGAATTAGCTATAAGGGAAGGGTTTCGATCTATAGAACATGTAAAAAGATATACTACATTGGGTATGGCTACAGACCAGGGAAGAACAAGTAATTTAAATGGTCTACAATTGGTTTCAAATATTGAAAAAAAAATAGTTCCTGAGGTAGGTCACACTACTTTTAGACCTCCTTACACTCCTGTTACTATAGGAGCAATAGTTGGACGAGAAGTTGGTAAAAATTATCGACCTACAAGAAAATCACCAATGCATACGTGGCATGAAAAAAATGGGGCCGTCTTTGTAGATGCTGGACTTTGGTTAAGGCCTCGTTATTACAAACAAGGTAGTGAAAATTTAGCACAAGCATCAAAAAGAGAAGCTGCTAATGTAAGAAATAATGTAGGAGTTTGCGATGTTACTTCACTTGGTAAAATAGATATCAAAGGTCAAGATTCTGCAGAATTTTTAAACAGAGTATATACAAATGCATGGATGAAACTGCCAGTGGGTAAAGCAAGATATGGCGTAATGCTTCGAGAAGATGGAATTGTTTTTGATGACGGAACAACAACTAGAATTTCAGAAAATCACTTTCATATGACGACAACAACTGCTCAAGCAGTTAATGTTTTAAGTCACTTAGAGTATTACCTTCAGGTGGTTTGGCCCGAATTAGATGTAAATGTTTTATCCACTACCGAACAGTGGGCTGGTGCGGCTTTGGCTGGACCTAATTCTAGAAATTTATTAGAAAAACTTTTTCCAGAGATAGATGTTTCTAATGAATCTATTCCATTCATGGGATTTAAAGAGGCAGATTTATTTGGAGTCCCTGCAAGAATTTTTAGAATTTCTTTTTCTGGTGAGTTAGCTTACGAAATAAATGTAGAGTCAGGTTATGGGATTTTTATGTGGGAAAAAATAATGGAACAAGGAAAAGAAATGAATATTGAACCTTACGGAACAGAAGCTCTTTCAACCTTAAGGATAGAAATGGGACATGTAGCTGGTTCAGAAATAGACGGAAGAGTAATTCCTTCAGATCTTTCGTTGGACGGAATGTTAAGTAAGAAAAAAGATTTTATTGGAAAAAGATCTTTAAATAGAAAAGCTTTTATCGAACCACAAAGAGAAAAAATTGTTGGTGTTGTTCCTTTAGATAAAAAAACAATGATCCCGGAAGGCTCTCATTTAGTTGCTGATAGTAATGCTTCTTTGCCAAATCCTAAACTTGGACATATTTCTGCATCTTGTTGGAGCGTTGAATATAATAACCCTTTTTCTCTTGCAATTCTTAAGAATGGAAAAGAAAGAAAAGGTGAAAAGCTATATGCTATTTCTCCATTAAAAAATAAGGTTATTCCTGTAGAAATAGTATCTTCACATTATGTTGATCCAAAGGGAGAAAGGGTACGATCATGACTGCTATTACACCACTAGAGTTTATTCACAAAAAAGGGATTTTTGGAGATCATCATAAAAAAAATGAGGTAGATTTATTAAGATTTTCAGAAGTTAAAAATTTTTCAATAATTCAACTTGTTCAATACAAAAAATCAAAAATTAATATCAATGATATTAAAATTGAAAATTTAGAAATGTCCACACAAAGTTCTAATGTAAAATCAAATAATGAAACTAGGATTTTATATAACGCACCAAGAACCTGGTTAATTCTGTCTAGTAAAGAAAATATATTAGAAAAAATTAAAAAAAATTGCAAAGAAACAGATTTTGGGATTACCGACATATCTCATTCTAGAGCTATAATACAAATCCAAGGTATTCAGGCAAAAGAAGTGTTAAAAAAAGGAAGTCCAATAAATTTTAACGAGTTTAATGTTAACAAATGTGTTGGCACTGTATTTCATGGAATAACAATAATAATTGATTCAATTTCTAACGATCCAGACACTTTTAATCTTTTAGTTCTAAGAAGTTTTGGAGAATCTTTTTACCATCATATTACAGATGCTGCCCTTGAATTTGGGTATGTTGGAATTTAGATTATAATTTTTCTCCATCATAAACAGGAATGTTTTTAAATTTGAAAGTGTCAATATTATCTAAACAGGCAACGTTGAATTCAAAGTTTTCGGGATTTGTATATGATTTATGATGTGTATATATTCCACATATAGAGCAAAAAAAGTGTTCAGCTTTATTTTTTCCAAATTTATAAAGTTTTAATTTTTCAGCTCCTTTTATTATCTTTAAGTTATTTAATTTTATTTTAGCCATAATTGAACCTCGTTTTTTGCATAAAGAACAATTACATCTAACTAATTCTTCAAGACCATTATCTAAATTTAATTCAATCTTAACTTCTTTGCAATGACAGGTTAAAGTTTCTATTTTGCTAGTTTT
>Ga0310344_10004459_pt1 | contig 10418 bp, 14 predicted proteins | sample HC15DNA20200_MG_FD_203801 | JGI IMG/M metagenome (GOLD analysis project Ga0310344, IMG submission 203801) | Marine microbial communities from station ALOHA, North Pacific Subtropical Gyre - HC15-DNA-20-200_MG | ecosystem: Environmental > Aquatic > Marine > Oceanic | place: Pacific Ocean: North... | reverse complement strand
CTTAACCATTTCTCTGCAATCTTCAGCAGTTAAAGCAAGTCCAATCTGCTCAGGATGCATTTTTTCAAATCTTTTTAGAGCATCAATCAAAACAAGAGATCTATCTACAGTTTCTTTTTTGGCAATATATCCTGAATATACAAAACATGACCACCACTGCACACCAAGTCCGCCTTCAAATATTCTGGGTAAATCTAAATGTCCATCCTCAAGTCTTTTTGATATATCAACTCCCTGGTCTTCTATTGGAAAATGATCTCTTGCTCTATCAGGATCATCGTGTATTCCATGAGTATTATTTGGCGGATCAATCATTCTGCTAATAGTATCGGCATGTGTATCTACTACTATTGAATCAAAATGTAATTTTCTTGCTTTGTCTTTTAAGTCTTGTTCTTTTTTGTTTGTCATGACTGCCCCCTAAAAAATATTTATACTTAATTATAACCATTAAGTCAAAATTTATTTCTTGTCTCTGCCATAAAATTCATGCCTGGAAACATCTTCAAAATAATTTATTTTTTGCGGCTGATCCTGAGTACGATTTTTTAACTTTCTATTTTTAATAACTTCTTTAATGATATTAAAAAAGTAAAATATTTTTTTCATGATATTATTATAACTTTATTTTAATTTACACCCATGTTATAATCATCAAAAATCAGAGGTGATGATTATGAGTTCAAAAATGACAAATGGAATTTTATTTATAATTGGAGCAATTGCACCTATCGTAGTTTACCTAGGGTTAGGACCAGACGGCGGTGACATAATAGATGTAGCAACGGCTGAAAGAATAGTATTTTGGATTATGTTGAGTCTTCCGATAGCATACATGATGACAGCCGACACGATGAGTGGTGGGGCAGGACATGGATACGCTAAAGCTGGATTATTAATTCTGATAATCTCATATACAGCTGGATCTGTAGGAGACGCTATTGCCGCGCAAAATATAGAATTAGGCGAAGCATTGCAATCGACTTTTTGGCCGGCATTGATGATGGGTCTTGGAATTACCGGAATGGGTTATTTTGTTCAAAAAATATTTCCAACTTGGCTTTCTGTACTAATGATGTTACTAGGAATTTTCGGATTTGTTGTTATAGGTGTGATTGGCATAACTGATAATGCAGTATTAGAAACTCCACTTTGGCTAGGATTTACACTAATTAACATATCACTAGGTGTCCTTACAATTCGAAAATAAAATTATAAAGGTAACATATGTTCAAAAGTTTTAGAGATAAAACCAGAGATGATCTATGTCAAAATTTGATTGATTTAGGAATAGATTGTGATATGTCTGAAAGAGGAATTCGAGCTGACAAACTTCAAAATCCTTGGCATCGCAAAAGTCTGGGGGTTATAAAAATCAATTCTAAATCCCCTATTGAATTCATTAACATAATAAAACAAGACAGAAGTAAGGATCGTCCACCAAGATGGTGGTATTATTTCGCTGTCCCTGATCAATCAGTGAAATCAAAACCAAATCAAATAGAAGTAAGATCAATCAGAAAAAAAACTTTCCCAATCTTTGGTAAAGTCCAATCTATAGAATGGAATCATAATAATTATAGCGAAAATTTAGCTAACGAATTCACACAAAACACTAACATAAATTCTTTAGCTATGGATATTGGGAATGTAAAAATAGAATCTATCAATAAGGATTTTTCTGGATATACATTCACTGGTTATACAATTGAAATTGAAAGAAAGACTTGGAAAGACTGGGGAAATAACAGAAAAATATCACTCGATAATAATCAGTGGGAAACAATAAATAAAATTGCAGATCTTTGTAAAAATTCATAACATTTAATAATTTATTAACAATTAATTATTAAAATAAGAATTATTTAGTATGAGGCAATAATATGAGTTCTTTCCAAAAACAATTATTAACGATTAATAATGTACAAAAAGAACTATCCTGTTCAAAAAATTATGTACATGAACTATTAACAAACAAATTACTGAAAAGTAAACGTATTGGCAATCATACACGAATAATAGAATCCTCATTAGAAAAATATATTTCTAAATATGCTCTATCTTCATGAAACTCAGACTTAAGTCTGAGTTTTGCGGGGGTTTATGTATAGACCAATGGTGTGTGGTTATCCGTTGATAAACCCCCGCTAATTAATATCATTTAAGACTATTAATTTTAATTTTCCTTAATGTAAAATGAAGTATGGATTTTTTGATTGTCATCTCAAGTTTTATAGTTGTGTGGTCATTTATAGAAATCGGATTTCTAATTTCCTTTAAGTTAGCCACCAATAATAATATGTTAATTTCACATAATTTATTCATGTGGAACTTAAGAATAATTGCATTTGTGCTATTTTCAAGTTCTGTCTTTATGATAAATCATTTTAATTTTAACATCAAAGAATTCTTAATAATGTGTTTCTTATAAATTTGTAAATTGTTTTCCTTTTTCAACAAGATAGATATACCTTTTTATACAGTACTGATTGGTGGCTGTGCTCTTGTAATGATTACTCTAGGTATGAATCATGGGTTGGGATTATATCTTGTTCCAATAACTAAACACTTAAATATTGGCAGAGAATTATTTGGTTTATCCATAGCTCTACAAGTTTTATTTGCTGGAATTGGCGCACCTATTTTTGGTGGTCTTGCTGATAAATATGGTCCTGGGAAAACAACATTATTTGGGACTATTATTCTAATCATCAGTAGATACTGGATGGCAAATATTAATAATACTTTTGATTTGTTTGGCTCTTTGTTTTTATTAGGTTTTGGAGGTGGTGGTTTTTTAGGAATTGCGCTTGGAGCAGTAGCAAGATCGTCTAAAAATCATAATAGATCTCTGTACGTAGGAATCATAATGTCTGCTGGTTCTTTTGGTCAATTTATCATAGTTCCAATCATAAACATACTTATACAAAAATTTGGATGGGTAGATTCTCTTTATTACATGATATACCTATCCTTAGTGCTAATCTTATTTTGTTATTTTTTAAGTTTCTCAAAAAATAATCAACAAACTAATATTGACACAAAACAAACAGTTACCGAGGCACTAAAAGAAGCATTATCAAATAAAAATTTTAACCTTTTAGCACTTGGTTTTTTCGTCTGTGGATTTCATATTGTTTTTGTTTCAACACATTTACCCGCATTTTTAGAAGATCAATTTTTACCCGCTTGGGTTGCAGGATGGGCTTTGGCTCTAATAGGTTTGTTCAACATTATAGGAACTTTAATGTATGGATATTTAGGGGATAATTTCTCTAAAAAAAATTTGCTTACAGGATTGTACTCCTTAAGATCAATTTTATTTCTTTTATTTTTCCTATCTCCAAAAACTGAATTTACTGTACTCGTTTTCTCTAGTATGCTTGGAATATTATGGTTATCCACTGTCCCGCTTACTAGCGGACTAATAACCGATATATTTGGTCCAAGATATACATCAATGCTTTTTGGTGTTTCTCTTTTGTCACATAATATCGGATCATTTTTCGGATCATGGATAGGAGGTCGGATATTTGATATCTATGGATCCTATGATTTGATGTGGGTTCTATGTGTATTTATGGGGTTTGTGTCAGCAGGGTTACATTTTCCTATAAATGGATCTGCTTTAAATAAAAAATCAAAATTAATATCAGCTAACTGATTATACAACTCTGAATTTTTCTAAATTTTTCTCCTTAATTTCCAATCCTAACCCAGGAACGTCAGGAGGCGAAACCATGCCATTCTTTAAACTCAAATCATATTCGTATATTTGTCCCCAAAGAGGATCAGTAGTACTTACATAATATTCAAGAATTAATCCATTTGGTATTGCACATAGTAACTGAACATGAACATTTTGATTACCGTGTGGTGCGATAGAAAGATGATTAATATCTGCTAATGCAGCTATTTTCATAAATTCTGTACTTCCTCCTAACACAAGAGCGTCAGGTTGAATTATAGTTGCGCCATTTTTTTCTATTAATTGGTTGAATCCATATTTGGTATATTCATTTTCACCCGTTGCAATTGGCACAGCACTTTTTGATGATAGTATTTGATAACCATTGTAATCATCTGGCAACAATGGTTCTTCAAACCAAAATATATCATATTTCTCCATCTTGTCTGCGATTTTTATGGCGTCGTTCAAACTGTACGCACAATTAGCATCTACCATTATATCTACATTACTCCCAACTGTATTTCTAACAGTTTGAATTCTTTTTATATCCTCATCAACAGACACTCCACCTATTTTCATTTTTACAGCTGTAGCTCCAAGTTTTAAATTATCTTCCATTTCTTCAGCAAGTTCTTTTTCTCCTTTGCCGTCTTCATAATACCCTCCAGCAATATAAGCTCTTACTTTATTTGTGTAACCTCCAAGTAATTTATATGCTGGCATTTGCGCTAATTTAGATTTGAAATCTAAAAGAGCAAGATCAATTCCAGATATAACTCTGGTTGTAATTCCTCTTCTTCCAACTATTTTTGGTTCCCAAAGTAATTTCCATATCATTTCATTATCCAACGGATTTAAGCCAATCAACTTGGGTTTGAAATATTCAACAATTTCTTTAACTATTTTTTCACCATCTTTAATTCCAGCACTCAATCCAATTCCTTTTATACCTTCATCAGTGTGTACCTCTATTATATTCAAAGATACACTAGTGTACGTATGTAAACCATTCGTAATAGGCTGTGGCAAATCCCATTTATAAATTTTAGTTTTAACATCAATGATTTTCAAAATATTATTCTCCCAACATTTCTGTTATTAATTTTGAATATTTTTGAATCACATCTTTGTACAATATTTCACCTTTTTCTTTTGATGCATCTTGTTCAGTGTCTAATGCATTATTTTTTATTGAATTCACATCAACCAAATCAGGAAACAAATGTAAAGCAACAGAAGATTCATATTCGCCTGCATGACCAGGAGATGCTTTATCTTTAACAATGCTTCTTAAAAATTTCAAATCATGCATTTCCCAATAGCTAGTAAATCTTATGTCAATTTCTGTGTCTTTATTTAATAATTCTTCATAATCATAATGCGTTTGCACATTTGAAAAATCTGCATGTTCATGTATCCCTTTCATTTGAAGATTGATATTCCTCATAGCAGTTGCCATTGGTTCAACATTTCCGCCATGACCATTAATAAATAATATTTTTTTTACTCCACCTCTAACTAAACTCTCAGCTATATCAGTTAAAACTCCAATAAAAGTATTTACTCTCAAAGTTATTGTTCCTGCAAAAGCCATATGATGCTCTGCAATCCCCGCATTTAGCGGCCTATAAAATAATACTTGCTCCGAAAATTCATTTGCCAAATCTTCAGCTATGTAACTAGCAGTGTTAATATCCATTCCTATAAATAAATGATTCAAATGCTGTTCCACTGACCCTGTTGGAATAACTGCCATTGGTTTATTGTTGCTTATAAATTTACTTGCTTGATTTCTATTAAAAAATTCTAAATTGTTCATTATATAAGTTCCTGTATTACTAATTTGATTATAACACCATTAACATTAAGTCCATTTCTTTCTTGTTAGCAAGAGAATACCATTTTTTTATTCCAATTTCTTTAAATCCTAACTTCTTCAATACATTTCCTGATCGAATATTATCAATAAAATAACCTGATTTAATTTTAGGAGAATCAAGATTGTCTAAAGCGTAATTTAACAAAGATTCGCTAGCTTCTGTTGCATAACCTTTGCTCCAAAATTCTTTTCCAAGAAAATAGCCTAAATCATAATAATTATCCTCTTTGTCATAAGTTAATCCTACTCTACCAATTATTTGATCATTAATAAAAATATTCAAATCTAATTCATATGAATTACTTATTAATAAATAATCTTCCAAATCATTGTAAGTGTATGGATAAGGGACATTTGTTAACCATCTTGCTACATCCCAATCATTAAGTAAGGATACAAGTGAATTTTTCTCTGTTTCAGTTATTGCTTTTCTCAATACTAGTCTATTTGTAGTAATTTCAATCATTCAATAACTACTTTATCAGTGTGTGCCTTCTTGCATTAATAATGGATCCATTCCTTGCATACCTCTCAAAAGATTCATTTCTCCTCTATGTCCATTAAAATGACCTAGCATATGTAAGGATATTGATTCGTCTATAGATTCAGTCCCCGTGCTAGATTGAACTTGTCTTTCAAGATCTTTATCTGTCAATGATTGTAGTAAGTTATCCGTAGCTGCCCAAACTGTATCTTGATAATCTTTAAATGCATCCATGTCAGTAATAGTAACTTTTTGAGCATCTTCATCTGACTGTCCAGTACCAAATCCGTCAAAAGGTAATCCTGTTTTCTTTGCCCAATCTTCACTCCATATTGGATCAGTTTCCTTTATTCTAAAATGTACAATCAAATCTTCTATCCGTGTTGTATGCCATAAGCACCAAGCTATAGAATGACTTCCAGATTCAGGTACAAAATGAATTTGTTCATCGGTACCATTACAAGCATCTCTAAGCGCTCTGTGAACAAAGTCTAAACTCCATTTTATATGTTTTATTCTACTCATATTTTTTCCTTTAAAATTAATTATTATGATTATAAAATAGAAACTATGAATAAACCAAATTGTATTGTAAATATTTGCTTCGAAAAACAAATGCATTCATCTGATAAATTTTGCCAAAAGCATTATGGCTTAGATTTAAAAGGTCATATAGGAATATGCACTACAAGAGGTTGTCATCATATCATCGACAGGAATCTGTACAGAACATGCTCTGATTGTATTAATTAATTCTTTACATTATTAAATTTCGATTAAATTAGGTAGATTAATAAATTTGGTTAACATATATTAACTTTGGATTATTTATGTGCTAAATATCATTATGAATACAGAAATATTAAATTTAATAAAAAACAGAAGAAACACAAAAAGATTTACTGACAAAAATATAAGTAAAGCTGATATTGAAACGATATTAGAGTCAGGGACATGGGCTCCAAATCACAGAAATACTGAGCCATGGAGATTTGTAATAGTTTCTAAATTTTCAAAAATTAAAGAAAAAATATCAACCCAATTAGTAAGTTTACAGGAGTCAAAAAGTAGCACCTCTTTATCGCAAGAGCAAAAAACTACATTAATTAATACTGTAAATTCTGCCCCATGCTACATATATGTATTTAGTACTCCTGGTGAAACACCTGAAATTACCGAAGAAAATTATGGAGCAGTTTGTTGTGCTATACAAAATATGCAACTAACTGCAACTTCTATGGGGCTCGGAATAGGTTGGTCAACAGGGAAAATGGCTAAAATTAAGAACTTGCATTCTATTTTAAATATAGACCAAACATTTAAAATTGTTGGAGTTCTGACACTAGGATACCCTAAAGAAAATTCAGAAAAAACACGTGAAGACTTTAATAAAATTACAAAATGGTTATAATCACATTTATTAAATAAAAAAATGTGATTAAATTGGCTGATGAAAAATTCATGCAAATTGCAATTAATGAAGCAAGCGAGGGCTTCAAAGTTGGAGAACAACCATTTGGATCAGTTCTAGAAAAAAATGGTCAAATTATTAGCGTTGGAAGAAATCTGATTAATTCAACATTTGATATTACAGCACATGCAGAAATACAAGCAATAAAATCAGCTAGTATATCTGAAAAAACACTGGATTTTTCAGGAGCAACAATATATGCAACATGGGAACCATGCCCTATGTGTTTAGGAGCTATTATATCTGCCAAAATAAGCAAATTAGTAATTGCTGGTAGAGCAGAACAACATAATAAAAAATATGGAAATTATTCCGTTGAAGAATTCGTAAAATTATCAGAATATAATAATAAACTTAAAGTTATTACGGGAATGCTTGAAAAAGAAAGCAGGTCAATTGTAGAACAATGGACCAATAAAAATAAATAACTATATTTCTACAATTGTATTTGGTGAATCAGCTTTTTCAAAAAGATCTATGGCTTTTAAAATAGTGGCAGTTTGCCCGTTTATATCATTGGGAAGCCCGACTGTTCTGCCCACATAATTATTAGTAATTAATACCCTTGGAATATTCATTTGAGTAGCTAAATGTTGAAAAGATTTAGATAACAAAGTAACAGTAGGAATACCTTTGTTTTCAAAAATTCTAGCAACATGTCCAACGGACATGTGACATACGGGTCAGGCAGGAACCAATAAAACTCCATCAACTTTTTGAGATATCATTATATCTACCCATTGTGGTGCAGCTTTTTTGATTAAATTAGATTGGCTACAAGCTCCTACAAAAGAATAAAAATTATCTGTAACCGATTTAATTAAATTATTATTTTTCAATTTTGTTAATATCTCATATGGAAACACGACGTTTGGATCAGTTAATGCAGCACTAATATCATAACCTGGTTGCCTGATAACCAAGTTTTTTCTTAAGGTATTATTAGGTATTGAAGACAATATCACAGGACTTCTGAATATTTTCCCTATATTTTTGATTGCTTCTTGTTGAGTCATCCCTGGAGGGTCCATCGGATCGTCATCTTTGCAAAATAATCCTCCTGTCGAAATCATAGACAATTTACTTTCTGATAATTTTTTAGAAAACTTTGTCCATGGAAAATCTTCGTAAACATATCGATCAGGTTGTTCTAAAGGTTTGTAACCTTTTATTTGAGCTTGGAATACAAATTCTTTCAAGGAGTCAAAATTATTAGCGTCTAAGTTTGATGCTAAAATATTAAGAAGATTTTCTAAAAATTGAGCAAATTCTTTTTCTGAATATTTGTCTCCTCCTAAAAATTTAAAAAAAAGATTGTTTCTTTCACCATAAAATAATGATTTTTTAAATTCTAATAAAGTCTCTTCACTTTTTTTGTTGTCTTTCATGATTAATTTAGTACTTTTTAAATTTTATTTTACTGGTTTGAATCCTAAAACACGTGTTGAAAATTTGAATTCCCCAATCCACAAATGTGTTCCATCCCATCCAATAGTATTTGCCATTTTTATCGAATTGCTTGCTTTTGTTCCATCACCGGACCCTAAAATAGTCCTAGGGGATTTACCATCTAATGCATCTTGAATACTTTCCCATCCTAAAACTTGATGTTTTCCTTGTTGAGTTATAAAAAATCCAATTTCAGTAAATACAGCACTTTGAGGAAATGAATCATGCCTCGGTATATTTTTCAAATTACCTGACTCTAAATCTGCAAATTTAATTGCTTTAACACTAAATCGATCTGCAGGGTATCCTGCTATTACTAGCCATTCTTTATTTGCATCTAATCTTCCAGGTCCTTTAGGAATATCTAAAACATAAAGAGGCTCATCATCTTTTGTAGGAATTCCTTTCCAAATCCAAACTTTTCCAATTTCACTTGAAAGAGCAAAATATTCACCGTTGTATGCTACTCCTCTAAGATCTTTTAATTCAGCTGAGCCAATTTTATTTGAAATAACAATTTCAGGAAGTGCTCCAGTCCCATCAAAATTCTCCCATCCATAAATTCCCTTCTGCCCTGCCAAAAATACAGTGTCTCCGTAAATAGAAATATCCCATGGAGCATTAGAAAATCTTCTATAAAACAAATCAGGCTTCACACCCGATTCGCCAGGTATTTTATTCCATACTGATAACGAGCTATCAAAATCTGAAGCAATAAATAATTTCTTACCATTTGAGGCAGGAACTCCATTTTGAATAATCCAGTTTTCATAATAAGGATTTACTTCTGGGCTACTTGAACCTAATGACCAATCAGGTTTAACTCCAGGTCCAGAAGGGAGTTCATCGTAAACTGAAACTCGCCCTCCATTGTATTCAACCACAAAAAGTTTACCATCTACATAAGTTACATCATTTCCATCTCCACCTCTCCAACGATGTCCCTCTCCTGGTAAAACTTTAATATTATTTTTACCTTCTTCATTTGTTTTTGGTAATTTATCCCACCATTGCAATGCTTCTCCGTGGCCAGATATAGCAATTAATTTATCATTAACTATGGTCCCGCCAACCCAAGATTCTAAACACGCATTAGGTGGTTGATTATTTTTTGTTGGCCAGTTTGACCATATATGGCTACTTGAACCATTACTGCAATCAGTTTTTCCATTTTCGTCACCAATTAAAATATAATTTCCATCAGAAACTATCCCTCTTGGAGTTCCAACACTTGCGTGTTTCAAGCTTAAATCAGGCCTAACTGAACCTGAAGCAGGAAATGAATTCCATATCAAAATTTTACTACCGTTATCTCCACCACTAGTTACAGATATTATAAGTTTTGTACCATCTGTCCATACACCCCAAGGCCAAGCTCCCTGTGTGCTTATCAATCTGTCTATATTGATTTCAAAATCTGCTGATTGACCAGATGTTGTAGGGA
>Ga0310344_10004458_pt1 | contig 10420 bp, 8 predicted proteins | sample HC15DNA20200_MG_FD_203801 | JGI IMG/M metagenome (GOLD analysis project Ga0310344, IMG submission 203801) | Marine microbial communities from station ALOHA, North Pacific Subtropical Gyre - HC15-DNA-20-200_MG | ecosystem: Environmental > Aquatic > Marine > Oceanic | place: Pacific Ocean: North... | reverse complement strand
CTTTTTCTGGATTTAAAAAAGTTAATATCCTTGCTTTTTGATATGGTTTGAGAAAAGAAATAGCCAATGGTAATAATGCAATAAATATTAATAATGAATAAGCAAAAAATTTTGCCCTTACACCAGCAAGCCAAGCTACCACGATACCGCCTGCAGCGATTAAAAGAGCAGTTCCAAGATCAGGCTGCATTATAACTAAAAGCACTGGAGCAACTAAAACAATAATTGGAAGAAATAGAAACTTTAACCTATTAATATTTTCTATTGAGACACGGTGATAATATTTTGCTAAAAATAAGATTAAACCTATTTTCATCAACTCTGAAGGTTGAAGATTCATAAAATAGAAATTTAACCATCGTTGTGATCCTGATGATGTTAATCCAAAATATTTAACTCCTATGAGAAGAATAAGGAAAACAAAATAAATTAAATAACTGGTGCTGTGCCAAAATCTTATTTGAACAAAAGATAAAATCAAAAACATTAAAAAGAAAACAAAAAACCTGAGGATATGACTTTCTGTATGATATTTGAATTCTCCACCATCTGTAGAATACATTGCAAACATACTCACAATTCCTAAAATGAAAATAGAGAGAACTAAAACATAATCAATAGAAGCAAGTTTATCTCTAAAATTTAAAGATGATTGTATGGATCTTGGTCGAAACATTAAATAGAATCTCCTAGTAAATTATTTATAGATTGTCTTAAGTCATGACGTTCTAAAACTTTTTTAATAACTTTCTTTGCTATTGGAGCCGCAGCTTTACTTCCTGTGCCTCCATGTTCCACAACAACGCTAATTGCATATTTTGGGTCACTTACCGGAGCATAAGCAATAAACAAAGCATGGTCTCGATTTTCATATTTCAATTGTTCTTGTTTAACTTCTGCTTCCCGCTGTGCCTCTGTAAATTTTCTGATCTGGGATGAACCAGTTTTACCTGCAAAAGTAAATCTTTTATCCTCTAATCTAGATCTATAAGAAGTTCCTCCTGGTTCATTTGAAGATGCATACATTGCATCTTTTATAATTTTTATATTTTCTTGATTCTTAAATAATGGTTTTAATTCAAAGTTAGATACTAATAAGTCTGTAGGTAATGGTTGACCAGGATTTTCATTTTTAAATTTTAAATAATCTTTTAAATTATTTTTTTTTTTATCAAATAGTATTCTAGGTTTAATTTCAAAACCTCCATTAGCAATTTGGGCTGTCATTAAACATAATTGAATTGGTGTACTCTGAAAATAACCTTGTCCAATTCCTGAGTGCAATGTTTCTCCTAAATACCAATTTTGACCAATATATTTTTTCTTCCAAGAAGTATTGGGTACCACTCCTGAACGTTCTTCAGAAAAACCTTGTAACACTCTTTTTCCAAGACCAAATTTTTTTGCTGTCTCTGATAAACGGTCTACGCCTAATCTTTTTGCAACTTCATAAAAATACACATCACATGATCTCTTAATTCCTGTTCTCATGTTCATTACGCCATGACCTTTCTTTTTCCAGCAATGAAATTTTTCACCAAATAATTCAATTTTACCTTTGCATCTAACGGTGTCTAAAGGCCTAATTATTTTATTTTCCAAAGCGCTTAATGCTACAAGTGTTTTAATAGTTGATCCTGGTGGATATAAACCTGATACAGCTTTATTAGTTAAAGGTTTTCTATCGTTATTAATTAAACTCTTCCAATAAGCTCGATCTATTCCATGAATAAAGGCATTTGGATCGTAAGCGGGTGAAGAAACTAAAGATACAATGTCACCATTATAAATATCCATGACACATACCGATGCAGCTTTGTCTGATAGTATTTCAGCTGCATATTTTTGAACTTCTAAATCTAATGTAGTTTTAAAACTTTGTCCTGCTTTACCTGGATCAACTTTAATTTGTTTAATTCTTTTTCCAAAAGCATTCACTTCATATCTTTGAAAGCCAACTTCACCTATTATTTTTTCATCTAATCTACGCTCCAATCCTGTCTTTCCTACCGCCATACCAGGAACAGACATTTCTTTTAAATATTTTTTATTTTTTAAATCTTTAGCGCTTACTTGGGAAACATAGCCTAAAACGTGAGCAGAAGAATTATCTTTATACATTCTTGCAACTGATACAATGGGTTCTATTCCTTGTAATTCATGCAAAAATAAATTTATTCTTGAAAACTCAGACCAGTTCAAATTATCAGAAATAATAATGGGTTCCCAAGGTTTTTGTTTTGCAATTTTTTTTCTTAAAGAAAATATTCTTTTATCACTTATATTTAATATTGTTTTTAATCTAAAAAATATTTCTTCAATGCTTTGGGCATTTTCAGGTATTAAATGTATTTGATAAACTTGTCTATTAGAGGCTATCTCTTCATTAAAATAATCTTTGATTATTCCTCTTTCAGGAGCTAATTTCCATTCTCTAAATCTATTTTTATCAGATAAGGTTTTATATTTACTGCTTTCATTAATTTGAAGTGAGATCAACCGACCCAGAACTCCAACTAAAACAACGGCTTTACTAACAGATAACAAAAACATTCTTCTACTTATTAACTTAGATTTTATAACTGTATTGCCAGAACCAGAAGAGCTAAGCATTTTTTCCAGTCGTTATAATTGAATTGTAATAAGTGAATAAAAACCAAAAAAATGGAAAGAAAAGTAAAGTGAAAAAAGTATTGTATGATACTTCTACTGCACTTACCTCTATCTCAGAAAAGTTAATTAATAAAATAAAAAATATTAAATTTGAAAAAAAGATTGCGATAAAAAAGGTAAACCAATCAGTTGTAATTCTAGTATTAACCGTCATGTTTTTCACATAAGTTGCTACAAGCGACACCACTAAGTAAGACAAAGAACTTATGCCTAAAGGAAATCCCATAACAACATCGTTGATCAAGCCAGCAAAAAAAATATGTCCACTTCCAAGTGCCTCAGGCCTTTTTGAAACCCAAAAATAAATTATGATTAATTGAATGTTAAAAGATAAAATTTCAAAATAATTCTCAAAATGACTGTCTATTTCACTAACAGATAAATAGTATAAAAGAATGAGTGGACCAAGGTTTATTATTTTTCTTGTAATCTTAGAGCTCAACATTTAAAAAACCTCTTTACGTTGTTTTGAAAGGTCAACTTTTACAAATGAAAGCTGGCTAGACTCAGAAAAAAGAACCACTTCTCCTTCTTCTGCTGTTTTTCCAATTGGAGATCCTGGTAAGAATATTCCATCTTTTCCAGAAGTAAATACATCTATTCCTTCTTCAACGACGTAACCTTCTGGTAGATATTCCAATACTGGCTTAGATCCCCCGCTACCTTTTAAAATCGCTTGAACTCCGTCTTTGCCAAAAGTTACAGGTATCCTACTGTTTAAATCATTTAATAGTAAAACTCTTGAAGATAAATAATTAGTTTCAACTACTCTTCCAACTAAATAATCCTTATCCATAACTGGCATGCCTTTTAAAATACCTGACTTAGATCCTCTATTAATAATAATTGATTTTAAATATGGACTGCTTTTATCAATAAGAACTTTTGAAAGAACGAAATTTTCTTTAAATAAAGTTTCATCAGACTCTAGAATTTTTCTTAAATTTTTATTTTGATTAGTTAAATATTCAACACTAAGCTCTTTTTGTCTATAAACTTCTAGTGCTTGTTTTAATTTTTCGTTTTCACTTTTTATATTAAATAAATCTGTAATCCTCCCTGTTGCTTTAGGAACAAATCTAGATGGAGATGATGCTACTAACGAAACTCTGTAAATTCCATCATTAATAATAGACCTTACTGGTTTCATAAAACCAAAACCGTAAACATCTAAGAAGAAGATAATACTTGCTATGACTATTAAAAAAACTAATGAAAATTTTTGTGCAGCACCTCTTTGTAAAAGTGCTGAACGAAACGCTATACCAAAATCATCTCTACTAGAGGACATTTATCTTTTTAGATAAATTAATACTCAGATAACATTGTAGAAAACAATTCTTCGTTTTCTAAAGCTCTTCCTGTACCAACAGCTACGCATGATAAAGGATCATCAGCTATCGTTACGGGTAAACCAGTGTCTTGTGAGATTAATTTATCAATATTTTTTAATAAAGCTCCGCCTCCTGTGAGAACTAATCCCATATCGATTAAGTCTGCGGATAATTCTGGAGGAGTATTTTCTAAAGCTTCTTTAATTCCACCTAAAATTTGACTCAAAATTGGCATCAATGCTTCGCAAGCATCTTTTTCAGTTAGCTCAATTTCTTTTGGAGTTCCTGATCTGATATCTCTACCTTTCATTAGAAAAGTATTAGGTGTTGATGGAATAGCTGTGCCAAGTTCTTTTTTAATTTTTTCAGCCGTAGAATCTCCAATTAATAGATTTAATTTCTTTCTCATGTAATCTATGATTGATCGATCAAGAGCATCACCTGCAACTCTTAGTGATTTTGAATAAACCACACCACCTAAAGACATCACAGCTATCTCTGTTGTACCACCACCAATATCAACAACCATTGAACCAGTAGCTTCTGATATTGGCAATCCTGCACCTATAGCGGCAGCAATCGGTTCTTCAATTAATTGAACTTTTCTTGCTCCAGCTGCTAAAGCAGAGTCTTGAATAGCTTTTCTTTCAACTGGTGTTGAGCCTGTTGGTACACAAATTAAAATTCTTGGATTTGCAAAAGCATTTTTCTTGTGGACTTTCTTAATAAAGTGTTTGATCATTTCCTCAGTAACTACGAAATCTGCAATTACACCGTCTTTTAAGGGTCTTATAGCTGAAATATTTCCAGGTGTTCTACCTAACATGGTTTTTGCTTCATCTCCCACAGCAAGCACGGATTTTTTACCTCCATCTTCAATCACCGCAACTACTGACGGCTCATTTAAAACTACTCCTTGATCTTTTAGAACAACTAATGTGTTGGCTGTTCCAAGATCGATGGCCATATCTTGCGACCACAATGATGATAAACCTGATAATCCTTTAAACATATTTATTTTCTCCTTTTATATTTGTGCGCTCAAACTAGGGTCTGGCGCTGTTTTTTCTCTTTTAATTATTAATTTATTTAATGCACCAAGATATGCGTTTGCAGATGCCACTAATGTATCTGTGTCCGCAGCTTGCCCAACTGTAGTTTTTCCTTTTTCTTCTATTCTAACACTTACAGTTGCTTGGGCATCCGTTCCTTCTGTTACGGCATGAACGTTATACAATAAAAGTTTAACATCATGCGGGTAAAGTTTTTTAATGCATTTAAATATTGCATCAACTGGACCGTCACCAGTTTCAGATGCGTTTTTTACTTCTCCAAAAACTTCTAAAGTCATCTCGGCTTTTTGTGGCTCTCCTGTACCAGCAAAAACTTTTAAAGATTTTAATTTAATTACATTGTCTTCTGTAACCAAACTATCATCTACTATTGCTGCTATATCTTCATCGTAAATGTGTTTCTTTTTATCAGCTAAAACTTTAAATTTACCAAAAGCTATTTGAATAACATCGTCAGTTACTCCTACGTAACCAAGATCGTTTAATTTATCTTTAAATGCATGACGCCCTGAATGTTTGCCCATTACTAAAGATGTTTTATGAACCCCAACACTTTCGGGTGTCATTATTTCATAAGTGTTTCGATTTTTTAACATTCCATCTTGGTGAATGCCTGACTCATGCGCAAAAGCATTTTTTCCAACTATTGCTTTATTAAATTGAACAGGAAAACCTGTCGCATTTGAAACTACTTTGGATGCCTTACTTAAAAGTTTAGTGTTAATATTTGTTGAGTATGGCATAAGATCTTGCCTCGTTCTCATAGCCATTACAACTTCTTCAAGAGCAGCGTTGCCAGCTCTTTCTCCTATACCGTTAATTGTACATTCTATTTGTCTAGCGCCAGCCATAACTCCAGCTAAAGAATTGGCAACTGCTAAACCTAAATCATTATGACAATGTGTTGAGATAATTGCTTTATCTATGTTTGGAACTTTGTTTAATAATGTTTCTATAATTTTTTTAAATTCTGATGGAACGCTATAACCAACAGTGTCAGGAATATTAATTGTTTTAGCTCCTGATTTTATTGCAAGCTCAACTGTTTTACACATATAATCCATATCTGTGCGTGTACCATCCTCACATGACCATTCTACATCATCAGTAAATTTTCTAGCATAAGAAACGCTTTCTTTAATTGCATCTAATACTTCTTCTGGAGATTTATTTAGTTTATGCTTCATATGAAGTGGGCTAGTAGAAATGAATGTATGAATTCTAAAATTTTTAGCGTACTTCAATGCTTCATGACAAGCATCAATATCTTTTTTTGTTGCTCTAGCTAATCCAGCAGGAATTGATTTTTTTAAACTTTTACTAATTTCAGTTACAGCTTCAAAATCTCCTGGTGAAGCAATTGGGAAACCTGCTTCAATTATATCAACTCCAAGTTCATCAAACACTCTTGAAATTTGAAGTTTTTCTTCTAAACTCATTGAAGCGCCTGGAGACTGTTCTCCATCACGCATAGTTGTGTCGAAAATTATTATTCTATTTTTATCGCTCATAAGCAGAAACGTATATTACAATTAAAACTAGAATATGCAAATACTTATACAAAATTAACTTTAATTTTTTGATCAGATTGGGCTAATTTTTGTCTTTATCAACCAACTTATTTTTTCCAATCCAAGGCATCATAGCTCTAAGCTCTTTACCGACTTTCTCGATTTGATGATTGGCTAAATCTTTTCTCATTTTTAGAAAGTTCTTCTGTCCTGATTTATGCTCATCCATCCATTGTTTAGTAAATTTACCTGATTGAATGTCTTTAAGAACTTCCTTCATTTTTTCTTTGGTTTTACTATCTACTATTCTTTTGCCTGAAACATATTCTCCATACTCCGCTGTATTAGAAATAGAGTAATTCATGTTTGCAATACCGCCTTCATAAATAAGATCTACAATTAATTTTACTTCATGAAGGGTTTCAAAGTAAGCCATTTCAGGTGGGTAGCCGGCTTCAGTTAAAGTTTCAAAACCATTTTTTATAAGTTCAACTAAACCTCCACAAAGAACTGTTTGTTCACCAAATAAATCTGTTTCACATTCGTCTTTAAAAGTTGTTTCAATAATTCCTGCCTTGCCGCCGCCAATAGCAGAAGCATAGGACAAAGCTAAATCTCTTGCTTTACCTGAACTGTCTTTGTGTACAGCCATAAGACATGGAACTCCTCCACCTTTTTGATATTCACTTCTTACAGTGTGACCAGGCCCTTTAGGCGCAACCATAAAAACATCTAAATCTTTTCTTGCATTAATTAAATCAAAATGAATATTTAAACCGTGCGCAAAAGCTAAACTTGTCCCTTCTTTCATTCTTTGTTCAATATGATTTTTATAAATTTCAGACTGAAGTTCATCAGGTGTTAACATCATAACAACATCCGCCCAAGCGGCTGCATCTGATAATGACATTACTTTAAGTCCTTCACTCTCAGCTTTTTTAATACTGGAAGAACCTTCTCTTAAAGCAACAACAACTTCTTTAACTCCACTATCTTTTAAATTTAAAGCATGAGCATGTCCTTGGCTGCCATAACCAAAAATAGCAATTTTTTTGTTTTTTATTAAATTTATATCTGAATCTTTTTCATAAAATGTTTTCATATTTTTTTCCTAGTTTTGTATAAAAATTTCTTTTCCTTTCGTCATTGCAACTGCACCCGTTCTTGAAACACTGATTAATCCTAAGGGCTTTAAAGTTAAAGTTAATTTATCAATTTCTCTTCTTAAAGCAGTTACTTGAATAACGAAAGACTTTTTTGTTTTATCTAATATAACACCATTATATTTTTTACATAATTTCTTTGCTTTATCTAGCTTGTTTGAGGTTCCCACTACTTTAAGAAGTGCTAATTCTTTAAATAAAATCTTTGGATCATTTCTAGAAAAATCTGCTACTTTATGAACAGGAACAAGCTTACCAAGTTGAAGTTTAATTTGTTTAATAACTTCAGGGGTTCCTTTAGTTACAATTGTTATTCTTGATACATGTTTTTTTTTATCAATTTCGGCAACTGCTAGAGACTCGATATTGTATCCTCTCCCAGAAAATAAACCTATCACCCTTGCTAAAACACCAGCTTCATTATCAACCCAAACGACAATTATATGGTAATCTTCTTTTCCAAATTTAATTGGTTCACTATAAGCTGATTTAGATTTTGCCATTAAACTAAAGTTTTCCCTTCATCTGAAACATCTTCTTTTTCATCTTCTTCCCCTAAAAGCATTTGATTATGAGGCTTGCCAGACGGAATCATAGGATAACAATTCTCTTGTTTGTCTACTACACAATCAAAAATTACAGGTTTATGAGAATTAATCATTTCTTTAATTTTTTCATCTAATTCATCAGGTGTTTTTGCTCTAATTCCAACTGCACCATAAGCCTCGGCTAATTTAACAAAGTCAGGCAAAGCTTCTGTGTAACTTTCAGAATAATTTTTATCATGTAGTAATTCCTGCCATTGACGAACCATTCCCATGTATTCATTATTTAAAATAAATATCTTTATCGGCAAATTGTATTGAACTGCTGTCGACATCTCTTGCATATTCATAAGAATTGAGGCTTCTCCTGCTATATCAACTACTAATTTTTTAGGATGTGCAATCTGCACACCAATTGCTGCTGGTAATCCATATCCCATTGTTCCAAGTCCTCCAGAAGTCATCCATCTATTGGGTTTATTAAATTTATAATGCTGTGCTGCCCACATTTGATGTTGACCTACCTCGGTTGTAATAAAAGTATCTTGATCTTTAGTTAATTCATAAAGTCTTTGAACTGCATGTTGAGGTTTAATTGTTTTTTTGCTATTTATAAAATTAAGAGATTTTTTTTCTCTCCATTTTTCAATTTGAGACCACCATTTAGCAGTTTTTTCTTTATTTGAACTTAAAAAGTTTTTATTTTTTTCTTTAAATCTTGTTATTGTTTTTTTTAATAATTCAGTTACATCGCTAATGATTGCTAAATCTACTGGTACATTTTTACCAATAGATGATGGATCAATATCGATATGAACTTTTTTAGATTTTGGTGAAAACTCATCTATCTTACCTGTGATCCTGTCATCAAATCTAGCTCCAATATTAATCATTAAGTCACAGTCATGCATTGCATTATTTGCTTCGTAAGTTCCGTGCATGCCAAGCATTCCTAAAAATTGGGGATCATCACCTGGATAGGCGCCAAGTCCCTGCAGAGTTGAAGTAATTGGAAATCCAGTTAGAGAAACTAATTCTCTTAATAGTTCGCTAGCTTGCGGACCAGAATTTATTACGCCGCCACCGGTATAAAAAATAGGTTTAGAGGCTTTCTTAATCATTTCAATAAACTTATCTACATCTTTTGAGTTTATTTTATTTGATTTTATTCCATTAAATTTTTTAGGCGATTTATTTTTCTCTACTTTATAAACTCCTTTATTAAATTGGATATCTTTTGGAATATCGACTAATACTGGTCCGGGTCTACCTGTTGTCGCTACATTAAAAGCCTTATGTATAATCTTTCCTAAATCGTTTACATCTTTAACTAACCAATTATGTTTTGTACATGGACGAGTGATCCCTGTTGTATCGCATTCCTGAAAAGCATCGGTTCCGATTAAATGAGTTGGTACTTGTCCTGAAATACAAACTATCGGAACAGAATCCATGTATGCATCTGTCAAAGCAGTTACGGCATTTGTTGCGCCCGGCCCAGATGTAACAAGAAGCACTCCGGGTTTACCGCTTGATCTTGCATAGCCTTCTGCGGCATGGCCTGCGCCCTGCTCATGTCTTGCTAAAATATGTTTAATCGATTGATGGTTTTTTAATTCATCATAAATAGGAAGCACAGCTCCACCAGGATAACCAAAAATAAATTCAACATTTTGGTCCTCCAGTGATTTAAATACAATTTCTGCTCCACTTAATAATTTAGGCATTCATACAATCTAGCCTAGAAATGATTTCCGTCAAGTTTTAGCTGATGACTTTTAAAGTTTTTTTTAAAAGTATAGAAAAATCTTTAGAATAAAGCTTGTTCCAGTTCTTCATATGGCCTCGGGCCCAAGTATTTTGTCTCTTAGCATATTGCCTTGTTTTGATATTTATAAGTTCTTTGCATTGATCAAATGAAATTGATCCTTTGAAATAACTATTTATCTCTTGAACACCGATTAATTTGTTGGCTGAAAGAGATTTATTTAATTTAAATAAATTAAATTTTTTTACTTCTTCCAAGCATTTATTTTTAAACATTAATTCCGTTCTTTGAGAGATTTTTTTTAGCAATTCTTCTCTTGGCATATCAATAAAGATCTTCTTAATTTCAAAATT
>Ga0310344_10004455_pt1 | contig 10422 bp, 10 predicted proteins | sample HC15DNA20200_MG_FD_203801 | JGI IMG/M metagenome (GOLD analysis project Ga0310344, IMG submission 203801) | Marine microbial communities from station ALOHA, North Pacific Subtropical Gyre - HC15-DNA-20-200_MG | ecosystem: Environmental > Aquatic > Marine > Oceanic | place: Pacific Ocean: North... | reverse complement strand
CAGCCGCGCCGCGGTGCGCGTGCTGGGGTCGGTCGCGCTGGTGCTGCTGACGCCGGTCGGTCTCTGCTCGGCATGGGCCGTTCTCACCGCGAAGGACGATCCCGGCAAGTCGGCGGTCAACTGCCGCGCCGCGCAGGTGCTCGCGCCGCTCGGGGCGCTGCCGCCCGCGACGCTGTTCGCGCCCCTCGACATGGGGCCGGACATCCTCGTGCAGACGCGCCATCGCGTCATCGGCACGGCGCATCACCGCAACGCTGTAGGCATCACCGCCGTGATCGACGGCTTCGTCGACGCGCCGGACGCCGCGCGCGGGGTAATCGGCCGCACCAGCGCCGCCTATGTTGTCGCCTGCGACAGCCTTACCGAGATGCGCGGTTACGCGAAGGAAAATCCGCGCGGGCTGGCGGCGGTGCTGGCGCGGGGTCGAGTGCCCGGCTGGCTGGAGCCGCTGCCGGTGAGAGCGCCGCTGCGGCTCTACCGCATCAGGCCGCAGTGAAGGCCATCGCCACGCCGTTCATGCAGTAACGCTGGCCGGTGGGCTTTGGCCCGTCGTCGAACACATGGCCCAGATGCCCGCCGCAGCGCGCGCAATGGACTTCGGTGCGGGGATAGCCGAGGTCGAAGTCCCGGCTCGTTCCGACCGCGCGCGGTAGCGGCGCCCAGAAGCTGGGCCAGCCGGTGCCGCTGTCGAACTTGGTCTTCGCGTCGAACAGCTTCTGCCCGCATCCCGCACAGGAAAAGACACCCTTGCGATGCTCCTTGTTGAGCGGGCTGGTAAAGGGAGGTTCGGTCGCCTGCCGGCGCAGCACCTTATAGGCCCAGGGGCTGAGCTTCGCGCGCCATTCCGCATCGCTCAGCCGATAGGGAAAGGCCGCCTGCGCCTCGCCCGGCAACGCCTGCCATAAAGCCAGCGCGCCCGCGCCGCCCGCCAGTCCTGCCAGAAAATGCCGCCGGTTCATCGGGCAACCATGCCCGATTCACCCTGTCGCCGGCCTGAACAGATTCTTCCACCAGCGCCCGCCCGACTGCATCACATGGCGGCGGAACAGGACCACGCCCACCCGGATGATAACCCCGACGAACAGCGCCTGCCAGAAGAGCGCGACAAGGTGCGGCCACAGCGCCGCCTCCTGCCCCGCGCGCACGATCATGGCGAAGGGCGAACTCCACGGAAAGATGCAGGCGGCGATCTCCGCACGCGATCCGGGATGCTCGACCGCATAGCTCGCGAAGAAGAAGATCAGCATCTGCCCCATGGTGATCGGCATGTTGAGCGTCTGCACCTCGCGCACCGTCGCCGCCTGCGCCCCGATGCCCAGGAACAGCGAGCCCAGCAGCGTATAGGCCATCGCGAAATAGAGTATGGCGAGGATCAGGAAGGCGGGCCAGCCCACGGCAGGCTCGGGCAGCGCGGCGGGCTGCCCGCCCAGCGCCGCGAACACGGCGAAGGCGGCGCTGCCCCAGAAGGCGATGCCCACGAAGCTCATCGCCAGCATCGCCATCAGCTTGCCGAGGAAGATCGCGTCGATGGGCACGGCGGCGGCGAGGATCTCGATGATCTTGTTGGTCTTTTCTTCGACCAGATTGGACAGGATCATGCCCGCCAGCAGGATGGTGAGGAAGAACATGATGACCTGCGCCACCCGCCCCACCAGCAGCCGCCCCTGCGCCTGCGCGCCCAGGCTGGTGGCGACCTCCTGCCGCGCGACCGGCACGAAATGCAGCGTCCTTTCGGCCAGCGCCGCCGTCGCGATCAGGCTGACATCGCCCTGCAACCGGTCGAGATCCTCCGCCTTGCCGGTCAGCAGCGGCCGGGCGAGCGTGCCGGTCAGGATCGCCACCGCGCCGCTGTCGGGCCGGGCGAGCAGCCCGCGCGGATCGTTCGTGGGGGGGAGCAGGCGGATGCGCGCGATCGCCTTGTCCCCCATCCGCTCGGAGAGGCGTCCATGCGCGCGGCCGATCGCCGCGTTGTCCTGCGCGGGCATGGCGACGCCGATCACGGGGCGCAGGTCGGTGCTGCTGATCTTGTCGCCCAGGCCCCCGAAGGCGAAGCCGATGAGGATGGGCAGCAGCGGCCCCAGCAGGAAGAAGAGGAAGGTGCGTGATAACACCACGGCGGCAAAGTCCCGCCGCGCGATGACGAAGGCGGCACGCCAGAGGGCGGTCATGCGTCCTCCTCTTCCTCGACCGGTGCGTCCATCGCCCGCGCCGCATCCGCCCCGGCGATGGCGACGAAGGCGTCGTGCAGGCCCGGCCGCTCGATCGACAGGCTCTCGATTCCCGCCGCATCGTCGATCAGGGCGCGCAGCAGCGGCTCGATGCCCTCTTCGGGCAGCGCGAAATGCCATGCCCCGTCCTGCGCCATCGTGTCGGGCGGCAGCGCGCCCCGCCATGCGCCGTCCACCATGCGCGTGCGCAGCCGCACCTGGGGGCGCAGCCGGTCGCGCGCTTCCCCCGGCGTCCCCTCGAACCGGATCCGCCCGCCCGCGACGATGGCGATGCGCTCGCACAGCCGCTCGGCATGGGCGATGACATGGGTGGAAAAAAGGATGGTGACGCCGCGCCGCGCCTGTTCGCGGATCAGCGCCTCCAGCTTCTCCTGGTTGATCGCGTCGAGACCCGAAAAAGGTTCGTCCAGCACGATGAGGCGCGGCTCGTGGATGATCGTGCCGAACAGTTGCACCGTCTGCGCCATGCCCTTGGAAAGCTGGCGGATCGGCTTGTCGGCGGACGCGCCCATGCCATGCCCCTCCAGCATCGCCCTCGCCCGCCTGCGCCCTTCGGCGAGCGGCAGGCCGCGCAGGGCGCCCATGAAGGCGATGGCCTCGAAAGCCTTCATCGACGGATAGAGGCCGCGTTCCTCGGGCAGATAGCCGACCTGCCGCGCCATGCGCAGCGGCTGCTCCGCGCCCAGCAAGGTGCGATGCCCCTCGTCCGGATCGACGATGCCCAGCAGGGTGCGCAGCAGCGTCGTCTTGCCCGCGCCATTCGGCCCCAGAATGCCATAGATGGCGCCGGCGGGCACCGCGATGTCGATGCCGTCCACCGCGCGGAAGCCGCCGAAATTCTTGACCAGCCCCTGGCCTTCGACCGCGTTTCCGGAATAGGGGGCTGCCGCAGGGGCCGGGGTATCGCCGATCATCCCGTCCTGATAATCCGGACCCGTGCCCGTGCCTACAGAAACCTTGGAACAGCGGTTGAAAAGCGAGGCCGCGCGACTGGGCTTCGCCGCCTGCCGCATCGCGCCCGCCGATGCCGCGCCGGGCGCGGGGGAGCGGCTGCGCGCCTGGCTCGACGCGGGGCATCATGGCGACATGCTCTGGATGGAGGAACGGGCGGAGCAGCGCGGATCGCCACGCGGCCTCTGGCCCGACGTGCGCAGCGTCGTCATGCTGGGGATGAGCTATGCGCCGGGCCGCGATCCGCTGGCGCTGGCCGAAGCGGCCGACCGCGCGCGCGTGTCGGTCTATGCGCAGGGACGGGACTATCATGATGTCGTGAAGAAGGGGCTGAAGGCGCTGGCCCGCTGGCTGGTCGAACAGCAATCGACGGCGCTCAAGGTCTTCGTCGACACCGCCCCCGTCATGGAAAAGCCGCTCGCGCAGGGCGCGGGCCTCGGCTGGCAGGGCAAGCACAGCAATCTCGTCAGCCGCGCCCATGGAAGCTGGCTGTTCCTGGGCGCCATCTATACCGAAATCGCGCTGGAACCGGACGCGCCCGAAAGCGACCATTGCGGCAGTTGCACCGCCTGCCAGAGCGCCTGCCCGACCGACGCCTTCCCCGCCCCCTATGTCGTCGATGCGCGGCGCTGCATCTCCTATCTCACCATCGAGCATAAAGGGCCGATCCCGCACGATCTGCGCCCCGGCATCGGCAACCGCGTCTATGGCTGCGACGATTGCCTCGCCGTCTGTCCGTGGAACAAGTTCGCGGACATGGGCGCGGCGAATCGCGCTTTTATCGGCCGCGCGGAACTCGCCGCCCCGGCGCTCGCCGACCTGCTCGACCTCGACGACGCGGCGTTTCGGGAGATTTTCTCGGGCTCTCCCATCAAGCGGATCGGGCGCGACCGGATGGTGCGCAATGCCGCCATCGCCGCGGGCAACAGCGGCGATCCCGCGCTGATCCCCCGCCTCACGCCGCTCGTCGCCGATCCCGACCCGGTGGTGGCCGAAGCGGCGCGTTGGGCGGTGGAGCGGCTGACGGTCTGATCCTGTCGCCTTGCTGTCGCTTCGCCGTCGCGTCGAAGGCGCTTCGGCGGCGCGCGGGTGGCGCGTCGCAGGCGCGTAAATCCGGGGAAATGGCGGATTTGCGTCCCGGAACAGGCCGGCAACGGTGTGAACTTCGGCCGCAGCCGGAAGGCGCTTCGGCGACGCCTATTTCGCCTGAAGCGCCGCCGCGCAGCCCGCCGGATCGACATCGACCCCGGCCGGTGTGCGGGCATCGACATGCGTCACCACCGGCTCCTTTCCCTGCGCCGGCGCATAGAGATAGGCGTCGAGCACGCAGCGCCCGTTGGCGAATTGCAGCTTGCGCACCGTCGTCTCCCGAATGTCGAGGCGCGGCTGGCCGAACAGGCGGGTCAGCGCCCTGGCGTCCGATCCCAGCAGCGGCCCCTGCTTCAGGAAAGCGCTGGCCGGCGGCCCGGCGGGCGGCGGTGTGTAGCCGGTCTCCGGCACGACGCCGCCACAGGCCGCAAGCCCACTGAGCGCAAGCAGCGGCAGGAGCCGGAATGGGATCATGGCCGTGTCTTTCGCCCGAGCAGCATGTGCACCGCCATAGCCGCGCTGAACACCGGCGCAAGCAGGTTGAGGACGGGGACGAGGAACAGAAGCGCCGAAACGAGGCCCATAAGCCACCGGCTGCCGCGGCCGATCGGCGGCAGTGCGGGATGGCGCGGCTCGACCAGTTCCGCCATGTCCCGCCCCAGCAGATAGGCGTTGAGCGCGAGGAACAGCCCGACCGTCCCGGCGCCCGTCACCAGCAGCAGGATATAGGCGGGCAGCGCCAGCAGGTTCCAGCCGACGGTCCGCCCCGCCGACCGCAGCGCCAGCCGGATGCTCGCCGCCCATCCCACGGGCCGAGGCGTAACATGGGGATAGTCGGCCCGCTCCACCGCCTGGACAATATCGTCGGCGAACAGGCTCATCACCGCCATCGCGGCGGCCCGGAACAGCAGCCAGCCCGCCGCGACCAGCGCCACCGCCGTGGCCGTCGCCTCCGCCATTCCCCCACCGCCCCAGCCGAGCCACAGGCGCAGTTCGTGGACGATCGCCCACAGCCCCGCCGCCAGCGCCACGAACAGCAGCAGCGTCAGCAGCAATGTCTTGCCCAGCAGGCGCAGCGCCGCGCCCTGAAAGATCGAGGGGACGGCGCGCAGAGCAGCGGTCAGAACCATGAACCGTCTATCCGCCTGCCCGCCCCCGCCGTCAATCAGCGGCGTTGCGCCCGCCTGCCGCCGCCGGTAGAGACGGCGGCATTTCCGCCCTCATCCGAAGGACATTGCGTGACCGCTTCCGCCCCCACCCTCGACGTCGTCGCCATCGGCAACGCCATCGTCGACGTCCTCGCCCGCAGCGACGACGCCTTCCTTGCCGAACATGCGCTGACGAAGGGCGGGATGCAGCTTATCGACGCCGCCATGGCCGAAACCCTCTATGCCGACATGCCGCAGGCGCGGGAGATCAGCGGCGGATCGGCGGCGAACACGCTGGCGGGCCTCGCGGCGCTGGGCAAGACATGCGGCTTCATCGGGCAGGTCAATGACGACCAGTTGGGCGCGGTGTTCGCCCATGACGTGCGCGCGCTCGGCGTCCGGTTCGACACGCCCGCCATGCAGGGCGACGTGCCCACCGCCCGCTGCCTGATCCTCGTGACGCCGGACGCCCAACGCACGATGAACACCTTCCTCGGCGCGTCGCAGTTCCTGCCCGAATCCGCCCTCGATCTCGACATGATCCGCTCGGCGGGCATCCTCTACCTCGAAGGCTATCTCTGGGACCCCGAACAGCCCCGCGCCGCGATGCGCGCCGCCATCGACGCGGCGAAGGGCGCGGGGCGCAAGGTCGCCTTCACCCTGTCCGACAATTTCGTGATCGACCGGCACCGTGCCGATTTCCTCGACCTGATCGAACAGGGGCTGATCGACATCCTCTTCTCGAACGAGGGCGAAATCCGCTTTCTGGCGCAGCTCGACGATTTCGACGCCGCGCTGGCGCGCTTCGCGGACAAGGTGCCGGTGCTGGTGTCGACGCGCGGCGAACAGGGCGCGGTCGCGATCGTCGATGGCGTGCGGCATGAAGCGCCCGCCGCGCCGGTCAGCCAGATTATCGACACGACGGGCGCGGGCGACCTCTTCGCCTCCGGCTTCCTCGCCGCGCATATCGACGGCCGTCCGGTCGCCGACTGCCTCGCGCTCGGCGCGGCGACGGCGGCGGAGGTCATCTCGCACTGGGGCGCGCGGCCCGAGGACGATCTGGTGGTGGTCCGCGACCGCCTGTTCGCCTGACGATGCGCGGGAGGCGGCTTTCCTACGCCGCCTTCTGCTTGCGAAACAGGGTGCGGTCCTCGGGGCCGAAGCCCCAACGCCAGATGACCACGCCATAGGCGCCCAGAATCGCCCAGACGCCGAAGACCAGTTCGACCCATTCATAACGCGGCGGCAACGACACGAACGCCGCGCCGACGATGCAGGCGACGCCCGCCGCGATCAGCAGGGGCCAGCGCCAGGCGTTGACCGGCGCGTCGAGCAGGCGCGAGAGCAGCCGCGCCTTCACCAGCGCGCTGATGCCAAGCGCGATGCAGAGCGCGAGCGCGGGCGCGGCGGCGATCCACATGACGGGCAGCCCCATGCGCCGCGCGCCTAGGATCAGCGCAAAGCTGAACGCCGCCTGCAATCCGATCATGACGAGCGAGATCATCAGGTTGCGGTGCCGGGCGATATAGACGAGCGCCGATTCGCTGACCACCGCCGTCGCCGCGACCACTTCGGCGAGCAGCAGGAAGGCGAGCGCGCCCGTCCCGCCCACGAAGTGCGGCCCGACAAGGCCCATCACCGCCTCGCCCGGAATGCCGAGCGCCAGCGCGATGCCCGCCTGCGCGGCGATGATCCAGAAGCCGACCTGACTGACTTGCCGCGCGATGGCCCCAAGGTTGTTTTCGGCGAGATTGCGGGTGATGACCGGCCCCAGGATCGGGTCGAAGCTGGTCTTCAGCTTCTGCGGCAGGGACGCAACCTGCTGCGCCACATAATAGACGCCGATCACCGCCGGACTGACGAAGAGGCCGAGGATCGCCATGTCGAGCCGCCGCGATCCCCACTCCACCCCGTCGGCGGCGGCCAGCGGCAGGTTGCGCCGCGCGAGCCGCCACAGACGCAGACGATCCGGCCGCCAGCCGCGCGGTACGCCATAATGGCGGGTCATAGGGATGAGCGAGGCGACCAGCGCCGCGATCATCGACACGGCGTAGGAGAGGATGAGGCCGTCCCGCTCCGAATAGAAGGCGAAGGCGAAGGCGCCGATGCTGATCGTCCACGGCTCGATCACGGCGCGCGCGCGCACGGTCGCGCCGACATCGAAGCGGTAGGCGCAGGCCGCGAGCGCCACGTCCGATCCGGCTACCGCGATGACGGTCAGCGCCAGCAGCCGGTCGAGACCGTTGATCGCGCTGTTCGGAAACATCGCCTGCGGGAAGGCGACGAGCAGCGCCGATCCCAACAGCGCGGCGAGCAGCGTCACGACCATCGCGTCGGTCACGACATGGGCATGGGGCCGATCGGTTTGCGCCAGCGCGCCGGCAAGGCCGCGCTTGAGGCCGAGCGTCGCAATCTGCGCCACGAACTCGACCACCAGCACGGCGTAGGCGAAGCGCCCCAGCGCATCCGCCCCATACCAGCGCCCGGCGATGAACAGGAAAGGCAACCGCGCCGCCAGCCGCAGCAGGAAGCCGAAGATATTGGTGCGCCCGCCCTTCGCCAGCGCGGCGATATCGTCCCGGTCGTCAGGAAGGGTGCGATCCGTCGCCGTGAGGGGCTGCTCTGCCTGGGTCATCGCTGCGGACGGCTTGTAGGGTGTTTCGGACGAATGCGCGATGTTATTCGGGACGCAGCGGGCGGGCCAGCAGCGCGTCGATCACCTGCCCCAGCGGCGCGGCTTCGGCCAGCAGCGCGCAGACGGCTTCGACCACGGGCATTTCGACCCCGGCGGCGCGGGCGGCATCGCGCAGCACGGGCGCGGTGTGCGCGCCTTCCGCCACAGTGCGGCGGTTGGCGAGCAGGTCCGCCGCGCTCCGTCCCTCGCCCAGCCCCTTGCCTAGCGAGAAGTTGCGCGAATTGGTTGAGGAACAGGTGAGGACGAGGTCGCCCAGCCCCGAAAGCCCGCCCAGCGTCTCCGCCCGCGCGCCGCGCGCGAGGCCGAAGCGCGTCATTTCGGCGAACCCGCGCGAGATGAGCGCCGCGCGCGCATTGAGGCCGAGGCCCGCGCCCTCCGCGACGCCGCAGGCGATGGCGAGGACATTCTTGACCGCGCCGCCGATCTCCGCGCCGATCACATCGTCGGAGAGATAGGGCCGGAAGGACGGACGGGCGATGCGCGCAGCCAGCCGTTGGCCGAGATCCCGGTCCTCGCAGGCCAGCGTGATGGCGGTCGGCAACCCCTTCGCCACCTCATGCGCGAAAGTGGGGCCGGACAGGACAGCGATGGGCGAGGAAGGCTGCGCCTGCTGCGCGACCTGCGACATGAGGAGGCCGGTGCCCGCCTCTATCCCCTTGGAGCACAGCAGGAGCGGGACGCCTGCGGGAGCCTGCGCGACGACGGTGCGCAGATGCTGGGCCGGGCTGACGACGAGCAGCAGGTCGCAGTCCGACAGGTCCGCCATCGCGCCGGTCGCGCGGATCGTGGGCGCGAGCTTTATGCCGGGCAGGTAAAGCGGATTTTCCTGCCCGCCGTTGATCGCATCCGCGACATCCGGCTCCAGCACCCAGAGGGCCACATCCTGCCCGTCCGCCGCCATGAGCTGCGCCAGCGCGGTGCCCCACGCCCCGGCGCCGATGACCCCTGCCTTCATGCCTTTACCCCCGCTCCCCGCGCTTTTTCCGCCGCCGGGTCGAGCGGCCAGCGCGGCCGGGCCGGCACCGTCAGATCGTCGACCAGCCCCGCCGCATAACGCTCTGCCCCGGCCCAGGCGATCATAGCGGCATTGTCGGTGCACAGCCACAGCGGCGGCGCGACGAAGGGCAGGTCATGGGCGGCCGCCAGCGCTTCGAGCGCGGCGCGGATCGGGCCGTTGGCGGCAACGCCTCCCGCGACGACCAGCGCCGTGACGCCTTCGCTGCGCGCCAGAGCGCGGCGGGTGCGGTCAAGCAGGCAGTCGATCACCGCCTGCTGAAAGGAGGCCGCGATGTCTTCGGCGCGATACTGGCCCGATTGGGCCGCGCGCATGACGGCGCTCTTGAGGCCCGCGAAGGAGAAATGCGGTTCGTCCGTGCCGACGAGCGGCCGGGGAAGCGGCACGGCTTTGGGATCGCCCTGCGCCGCCGCCTTCTCCACCAGCGGCCCGCCCGGATAGCCGAGGCCGAGCAGCTTCGCCGTTTTATCGAAGGCTTCGCCCGCCGCATCGTCGATGGTCGTGGCAAGACGCGCATAGTCGCCCGGCCCCTTGACATGGAGCAACTGGCAATGGCCGCCAGACACCAGCAGCAGCAGGTAGGGAAAGCGCAGACTGCGGTCGGCAAGACGCGGGGAGAGGGCATGGCCTTCCAGATGGTTGACCGCGATCAGCGGCTTGCCGGTCGCGTGGGCCAGCGCTTTCCCGGTGACGAGACCCACCATCACCCCGCCGATCAGCCCCGGACCCGCCGTCGCGGCAATGACATCGACATCGGCCAAGGACATCTCCGCATCGGCGAGCGCTGCCTCGACCAGCGGGGTCAGCACCTCGACATGCGCGCGCGCCGCGATTTCCGGCACCACGCCGCCATAGGGGCGATGCGCCTCCTCCTGCGTGGCGAGCCGGTGCGCAAGGATGCGCCCGTCCGCGCGCACCAGCGCGGCGGCGGTTTCGTCGCAGCTCGATTCCAGGCCCAGGATGACGGTCATTGCCGCTTCCATCTAATGCCGCCGGGCAGTAGAGCAAGCCGCATATGCTTTTCACCGACCGACCGTTGCGCCTGGGCACCAGGGGATCGCCGCTGGCGCTGGCGCAGGCGCGCATGGCTGCGCAGGCGCTGATGGCTGCCCATGGCTGGGGCGAGGACGCCATCGAGATCGTGACCGTGCAAACCAGCGGCGACCGCATCCAGGACCGGGCACTGGCCGACATCGGCGGCAAGGCGCTGTGGACCAAGGAACTGGACCGGGCGCTGGTGTCGGGCGCCATCGACTTTGCCGTGCACAGCATGAAGGATGTCGAGACGATCCGCCC
>Ga0310344_10004454_pt1 | contig 10423 bp, 11 predicted proteins | sample HC15DNA20200_MG_FD_203801 | JGI IMG/M metagenome (GOLD analysis project Ga0310344, IMG submission 203801) | Marine microbial communities from station ALOHA, North Pacific Subtropical Gyre - HC15-DNA-20-200_MG | ecosystem: Environmental > Aquatic > Marine > Oceanic | place: Pacific Ocean: North... | reverse complement strand
CTGCGCGGGTCCGATCGATCGACCAAACCAAGTGTCGTTACTAATGTTAACGATGAAATCTGCCTTAGCCGCGTCAGCCGCGACCATCCGCGCGTAGACGACTTCATAACAAATCGCGATAGCTACCTTGAGACCCATCGCGGCGACCAAAGGCTGCCGTTTCGGACCTTCTCGTGTGATAGACATGGGTAGATCGAAAAACGTGATGACGCCTCTTAAGACCCTCTCGAACGGAACAAATTCACCGAACGGCACCAATTTCCGCTTGATGTAGTGCCCCGAACCATCGCCAACAACAACGGCAGCGTTTCGATGGACATAGCCATCATCCGACCCGATTTCTACCAAAGGTATGCCCAGGATCAATGCTCCTTCCGTTTTATTGCCCATGGCTCGAAGGTACGGCAATGCCCGCATATAGGGCACCGTGATGGCTGCTTCGGGCCAAATCACCAGATCGTTTTCCCAAGCGTTATCAGATAACCCTTCGTACCGATCGAGTATTGGCTGCGCGCTTTCGGGAAGCCATTTTGTTTCCTGAGCAACGTTGCCCTGGACCAGAGCAACACTGAATTGCTTTGTCGGTGAGACCCAGTTCTGGTCGGCAATTACCCAGGCAACGAGCCACGGCCCCGCAGCAACCAATAGTAGACCAGGCTTGTTCCAGGCCTCAAAAATTAGGAGTCCCGATAAAAGACCCACGATGCCAACAACCAATACCCCACCAATCGGAGCGAATGAAGCCAGCGGGGTGTCCAACAACGCGTACCCGGCGAAAAGCCAAGGAAACCCTGTTAAAACCCACGTAAGCAACCATTCACCCAATGCCCAAATGGAGACAAAACTCACGACATCGATCAGGGGGCGGCCGGTGCGTGTGTAAAACCAACACCATCCGTAGAAGCCCGAAAAAACAGCCATACCCGCAACAAAGATCGCGACAAGCGTTAGTGCCAACGGAATCGTTGCCGCACCATGCACATGAATGCTGACGTATATCCAAGACGTGCCAACCGCATATTTCCCGATGCCAAAAAGCCACGCCCAAAGGAAAGCACGTCGGCCAGTCACGGCGTTCTTGATAATGCCGTATAGAAGCGCCGCAGAAACTAACGCGATCACCCACCAATCGAAGGGTGCAAACGCAAGCGGATAGATCGCGCCCGCGAAAAGTGCCGCGGCGCTCATCAACTTGCTACTAAAGGGTTTCAGCTTCGTGGGCAAGTGAGATGCAGTAGCCGAATTCGCCGGCTGTCCGCGTTCAATACTTTGAACGCGAATCCTTCAACAATTACCGTTTCCTCGCGCTTCGGCAGGTAACCAAACTCTTTCGCAACGATGCCTCCAATCGTGTCGAACTGCTCCGCGTCAAAATGAGTCTGAAAATAATTATTAAAATCTTCAATAGTCGTGATGCCTTTAACAGTGAAGCTGCGTTCGTCCAGTTCCTTGATAAAACTGTCATCATCGATGTCGTGCTCATCTTCAATATCACCAACTATTTGTTCAAGCACGTCTTCGATCGTGACCATTCCCGACACGTGCCCGTATTCATCAATCACAATCGCCATATGGTTCCGGGTTGATCGAAATTCTTGCAGTAAATCGTTCAAGCGCTTGCTCTCTGGAACCACCGGAGCTGGACGAATGACGTCTTTGATATCAAATTCGTCCCAATCATCTTCCAGCGTCCACGGCAGAATATCTTTCGCGTGCAAGATTCCTTTGACGTCGTCCAAATCGTCGCCGATTACCGGATATCGAGAGTGCTTTTGTTCGATGACGAACGGCAAAAACTCCGCCAATCGCGCCTCGGCGCTTACGCTTGCCATCTGCGAACGCGGAATCATGATATCCCTAGCTTGCATATCGGCCACTTGTAACGCGCCATAAATAATGTTGACGGCGTCAGCATTTAAGAGGTCACGGGAAGCAGCTTCGCGCAAGAGATCCTGGAACCCTAGGTGCTCAGCATCAAGTTCCGGTGAAAAGAGCTCGTCCAACCATTCACGCCATCGGGGGCGTTTTTCGTCAATTTCAGTCATAAATTTCGTAGGGATCTGCTATGCCAAAACTTCTTAGAATTTCAATTTCACGTTCTTCCATTAGCGACGTTTGAACCGCATTGCCATGCTTGAATCCACGCAGATGCAATACTCCATGAACGACCATGTGGGCATAATGGTCCGCGATTGATTTTGATTGTGTTTCCGCTTCGGCCTCGACTACCGGGGCACAGATTGCAATGTCGCCGAGGGAACCAGGTAGCTCACTAACAAATGAGAGCACATTGGTCGGACGGTTCTTTGCACAAAATTGGAAATTAAGGGCTCGGCCCTCGTCTTCGCCAACCACCCGAATACACAGGGCACCCGTCTCAGTCTCCATCGCCGCTTTCGCGTAGTCGCCAAGACTCTCCTCGTTAGGGACGTTCATATTAGTCCCGACTTGAACGTCAATTACCTGAACCACCTATATCGCTCCGTTGCTCAAGATCGGGGTTGCGTGTTGAACGCAAGGTGTCCTCCCGTGCATACGCTTCAACAATGCGCTGTACTAGGGGGTGGCGAACGACGTCCTTCGACTCGAAGTGAGTAAAACTCAACCCCTTAACGTCCTCCAGCACACGTAGGACATGGATTAAGCCCGACCGCTGACCGCTTCCTATCGGAAGATCGATTTGAGTCACATCTCCCGTAATAACAGCGGTCGAACCAAAACCAATACGCGTCAAGAACATTTTCATTTGTTCGAGTGTCGTGTTTTGGGCCTCATCAAGAATAATAAAAGAACTGTTGAGCGTTCGGCCGCGCATGAAGGCCAGGGGTGCCACCTCAATGACGTTCCTTTCGATGTATTTATTGACCCGTTCAACGCCAAGCATTTCATATAGTGCGTCGTATAGAGGACGCAAATAAGGATCAATTTTTTGGGACAGATCTCCCGGCAAAAACCCCAGCTTTTCTCCGGCTTCCACCGCTGGTCGAACCAGTAGAATTCGACTGACGCTCCTATTTTCCAACGCTTCAACCGCGCACGCTACGCCTAGATAGGTTTTGCCAGTCCCGGCAGGCCCTATGCCAAAATTGACATCGTGTTGACGAATTCGCTCGACATACCGTATTTGATTCGCACCGCGGGGTTTGATCGGTTTCCGGCGAGTCGAGATAACGGCGCCCTCGTGCTCGGCTTCTGCTTGACGTCGAGCAACTAAGTCTTGCACGCCAGCCTCTTGCAGGAACAAATGCACTGTATCTGGGTCAAGCGTATTGGCATCGCGGGTCTCAACATAGAGCTGTGACAACAGCGCGCTACCTGCTTGTACTCCCTGTTCGGGCCCCGTGAGCTGAAACGCGTTTCCTCGGTTCCGTATATCAATTCCTAAACGTTTCTCTAGATGCTTAAGATTTTGATCGAAAGGACCACAAAGCGACGCCAAACGGCGCGAATCGTTAGGTTCTAGGTTTAAGTTTGTGGTCAGTGCGACCACGCGCGACTCATCACTCAAGTCGGTTTGATGTCCATTCCCTGAGCCGTCAAGCATAGCGATGCGATTTCGCCTGTCAAATCGGCATTCGATTCAAATTGTCGTATAGATCAACGCCACAACGAGCTTAGATTTCGCGATTGAGAGCCGCTCATTACCCGAAGTTGGCGATTCTAAGAGGCATTACACCCTAATCCGCCCACGCAAAGAATTGGGTAGCGCTTCTTCGATCACGACGTCAACAAACGTACCGTTGACACCGTCACGGAAATTCACCACGCGATTATTCTCGGTACGCCCTTGGAATTCTCCAGGGTCCTTTCGAGAGGGCCCTGTCACCAAAATCCTTTCCACACCCCCTACCATTGCGAGGGCATGGCGCCGTGCCTGCTTACGAAGTTGATCTTGCAAGATCGAAAGGCGGTGTCGTTTGACCTCCATTCGCGTCGGGTCGGGCAGAGACGCCGCCGGCGTCCCGGGTCTCGGGCTGTATATGAAGCTATATGACAGATCGAAATCGAGCGACCTAACCAGTTCCATCGTATCTTCAAAATCTTCATCCGTCTCACCCGGAAATCCCACGATAAAATCTGACGAAATGTAGATATCCGGTCGTGCTTTTCGAATCTTGCGAACGAGCGACTTATATTCCAGCCGTGTATGGCGCCGTCTCATCTTGGCGAGGATACGATCCGATCCGGATTGAACCGGCAAATGCAAGTGGCTGGCAAGTTCTGGGACATCGCGATAGGTGTCAACCAAGCTATCGGTAAATTCCACCGGATGCGACGTCGTGAAGCGAATACGATCAATTCCTTCGACAAGGGCCGCTTCACGAATCAGCTCCGATAAGTCGGCGACACCGTCATCCGACTGGCCGCGGTATGCGTTCACATTTTGTCCAAGAAAATTGATCTCCCGGACGCCTTGTCCAGCGACTTCACGGACCTCTTGAAGTACGTCCCTCTTTGGCCGGCTCACTTCATTACCGCGAGTGTGTGGTACCACACAAAAACTACAGTACTTATTGCACCCTTCCATAACGGAGACATATTTCGAAGCTCCGCCTGCACTGGGTCTTGGAAGATGATCAAATTTTTCAATCTTGGGGAAGCTAATATCAACGACAGCTTTCCTCGACTCCCTAAACTCATCGATCATCTTGGGAAGGCGGTGGAGCGTTTGAGGGCCAAACACTACATCGACGAAAGGCGCTCTCGTGGTTATTGCCGCGCCCTCCTGGCTAGCTACGCAACCACCGACGCCGATGATCAGGTCCGGACGTTCGACTTTAAGTCGTCGCCACCGACCCAATTGGTGAAATACTTTCTCTTGAGCTTTCTCTCGTATTGCACAGGTGTTTAAGAGAATGACGTCCGCGTCCCGTTCCTCCTCTACGAGTGTCGCTTGATGCGTATCCCCAAGCAGGTCGGCTATTCGAGACGAGTCGTACTCGTTCATCTGGCAACCTTGGGTTTCTAGAAAAAGCTTCATCGGGCACCTAACCACGGACCGTAATTCGGCGGGCGATTATAGGGCACCTTGAAATCCTCGGCATCGACTATACTTATAGAAAGACGAGACCTGCGAAATTTTCAATGGCAGACGATCAGAAACATATCTATCGAATTTATTTCCACAATCAAGGGCAGATCTATGAGGTCTACGCCCATTCGATTTATCAGAGCGATCTGTACGGCTTCGTCGAGATCGAAGATTACGTTTTCGGTGAAAAATCACAGATGGTCATCGATCCTGGCGAAGACAAACTTCGCAACGAATTCGCTGGGGTACAACGGAGCTTTATACCCATCCACGCCATCGTCCGTGTCGACGAAGTGGAAAAGGAAGGTACCGCCAAGATCACAGACGGTGCCGGTGCAACGGTGACGCCCTTTCCTCTTCCAATGCCCGACAAGAAAGGCTAACCGTATATTCGCTAACACAAAATGTGTTTCGGGGGGCCGAGCAACACTACAATAGCCGCTTAGTATTACTGCGCTAGGGAAAAGATGGCTATCGTAATTATCGGTGCCGGACATGCCGCCGGTCAGGCAGCAGCAAGTATCCGGCAAGAGGGCTTTGACGCCGAGTTAATTTTGATCGGTTCGGAACCTCACATTCCCTACCAAAGACCACCGCTTTCGAAACAATATCTTGCAGGCGAGCAGCCACTCGACAAAGTCTTGCTGAGGCCAGAGAAATTTTACATCGACCGCGCGATCGACTTGCGAACGGGAATCACGGTCGAAAACATTGATCGCGATGGTCAGTTCGTCGCCTGCAGTGACGGATCCCTGGTAGCCTACGATCAGCTACTTCTGGCCACTGGCAGCCGCGCCCGCCGACCCGATTTGCCCGGAGTCGACCTCGGCGGGATTCACACGCTTCGCAGCATTGCTGATGTCGACAAAATCCGAACGGATATGGAAAGCGCGTCACACTTGGTCATCATCGGCGGCGGGTATATTGGTCTCGAAGTCGCGTCCGTCGCAAGATCCAAAGAAATGCAAGTCACTATCCTGGAGATGGAGGATCGTATTCTTCAACGCGTCACTCACCCGACGATGTCCGCGTTCTATCACGAATTACACCGGGCCAACGGAGTCAACATCAAGACGAGCTCCCGTGCCACCGCTTTCGTTGGTGACGGATGGGTCAAGGAAGTGGTTTGCGCAGACGGAACCAGCATTGACGCAGATTTGGTCATTGTTGGGGTCGGCGTCGTGCCCAATGTGGAACTGGCCGCGGAAGCGGGCCTCACCTGCGACAACGGCATCGTTGTGGACGAGCGGTGCGCTACTAGCGATTCAATCATTTTCGCGGCAGGGGATTGCACGAATCACCCGAATAAGTTGTTGGACCGTCGTCTGCGCTTAGAATCGGTCCCCAACGCAATGGAACAATCGCGTGTCGCGGCGAGTAATCTCACTGGGGGCGATAAGAAGTACGCGAGTATTCCCTGGTTTTGGTCTGACCAATACGACCTTAAACTGCAGATGGTCGGGTTCTCGTCCGACGGAGACGAATCGATCACGCGTGGGGACCCGGAATCCCACGAGTTTGCTATGTTTCACTATAAAAGCGGCAAAGTCATAGCGGCAGAAGCCGTCAATTCGCCGCGCGAATTTCTGGTGGCAAAGCAACTCATCGGAAAAACTATCGACCCGTCCGCGTTGTCAAATCCAGAAGTTGATTTGAAGTCGCTAGTCGAATAGCCCAAGCGCCACAATCACCCGTCATCATCCGAACATCGTGGCCGCCCTGTACTTTGAATTCCCCTTGAGCCGCCTGCCCAGCCAAACCGCCCTGAAGTTGGTTTTACGCGACACCAAGGCGAAACATGTTGATCCGGGCAGATGACTAACATAGATGTGAATGAGCACAGTAAGCTTGATCCCCAACTTGAGGTACGACTAAAGGAAAGCAATCTTCCGAAAGAAGGCTATGTCTTTTGTCTAGCCTGTTCCCACGTGCTAGCGCATACCCAGGATCGGTTAAAGGTCGCGGGCTCACACGAACACATCTTTAGCAATCCCCATGGTTTCATGCACCACTTTGCCTGTTACCAGGAAGCGCTGGGTTGCGCGATTGAAGGGCCCTCCGTCGCCGCGGATAGTTGGTTTCCCGGCTATCTTTGGCGTCTTGCTATGTGCGCGGGCTGCGGTCAACACATCGGATGGCTGTTCGAACGAAATGACCACTTTTACGGCATCTTGTTGGATAAAGTTCAAACGGGTTAACGATTTCAACGTCATGCGCTTTCAATCTAACCCTTCAGCTCTATTTGAGCGGGCGGTAACACCAATGCCACGGCTCGTATACGACCCCGTACGGATTGTTGCGCGGGTAGGACAATACAAATTGGTATTCGTCAGCGGATGCGGCAAGCCAGATAAAAGTTTGCGTTTCCTCAAACGCCTCGGTTAACGGATCAACACCTGGGCTTGTTACATCAACAGCACATCCACCTTGATGTTCGCTGTACCCAGGAGCTGCGATACGGGTAAGGATCTCATCGATCGATTCGCCCGAATCCACAATGTCCCGAATTAAATCGACCTGATACTCAAATGATCGGTATGCGGATACCAGCTGCACCGTCACCCCGTCTAATGTCGCCGCCTCGACTAACCTAGTCCATGCGTCGGCCGCAGCTGTACGTAGCCGCTGTGGCCGGTTAAAGATATCAACCCCAATATCCACCAAATCCACAGGTGTCCGTTGTTGGGCTAGACCCGTGCTCGCGGCGTAATCAGCCGGAATGCCGAGTTGGTGATGCAGATCCGCTATAACGTTTGATTCAGTCACTGGTCAAAAACGCATTCCCCGGTGTCAAACTTCAAGAACCCACACCCTGGGTCATCTCGCAACCTATGGAACCCTCCGATCTCAATTCACTAATGTCTTCTACCGAAAGTCCAAGATCCTCAGCAAGCACCTCGTCTGTGTGTTCACCAAGAAGTGGAGCGGCTTCGATATCCACGTGGCTCTTCGACATTCGAGCCGGCCAACCGAGTAACCGAACGTTCCCGTGAACCGCATGCTCAACCTCGTGCACAAAATCTCGCGCCAATAAATGGGGATCGGTAAATAGTTCTTTCGTTTCATACACTTGACTCGCACAAACGCCCTCGTCAGCTAGTGCAGACATGCATTGCTTTTTCGTGTGTAACCGCGTCCAAGACTCGATTTCGTTAAATAGCAGCTGGCGGTTTTCATGACGGGCATGCGCAGTACTGAAACGTGGATCCGAAAGTAACTCCGGCTGGCCCAACGTCCGACAGACCGCATTCCACATCCTCGGGTTGACGGCCATCACAAAGACGTAATCGTTGGGGCCACCCGGTGCACACGGATACAAGGAGACGAAGGGATTATCACCATTGCCAGTGCGCGGCGTAGCAACCTGACCGAACCTTGTCCTTGATACAGCTGTGCGTAGGTAGTACGTCATGGCCTCCTGCATCGACAATTCAATGAGCTGGCCTTCCCCGGTTCTTAATTTTTGCGCATACGCGGCCGAGATCGCTAGCGCGGCCTGTACCCCGGTTCCAGCATCCCCCATCGTGGGTCCCGGTCGCATTGGAGGGCCGTCAGGTTCACCCGTAATCGAGAACGCACCCGCTGCTGCCTGCGCCACCATGTCCATACACTTGTATTCGGAGTATGGACCCGTAGTACCAAACCCCTTAATCCTCACGTAAATGATATCCGGATGGACCGCTTTCATGACCTCGTAGCCAATGTCCAGTTTTTCGACGACCCCGGGACCATAGTTCTCCACAAACACGTCGTAACGCGGCACCATAAGCAATAATAATTCCCGACCTTTTTTTGAACTTAGATCAAGTGTCACGCTACGCTTATTGCTGTTCCAATTAACAAAATACTCCGAATCCTCGCCCTCGGTTGTGCGCAGTCCCCTACCTGGGTCGCCAACGTCCGGCTGCTCGATCTTGACGACACTAGCACCTAACCACGCGAGCGACTGCGTACATGCGGTCCCCGCCTCCCACTGAGTCATATCAAGAATCCGCATTCCACTCAGGGCCGCCATGATCTCTCCCTACATCGTCTACATAGCAACCTAGGTCGGCTCATTCTTATTAGCAAGTCTTACCACCCACGCATCGACAAAAACACGGATCGACACGGCCAATCACGGCCCTTATGTTACGATGCCGCGATGCAGCAACCCGAAAAAAATGCCGCATCTCACGCGAAATCCGATCGCGCAATCATAGAAATTCAAAAAGAATATCTTCACTTTTCGGCCGCGCATTTCACGATCTTTTCTGCGACGGAGCGAGAAAATCTTCACGGCCATAATTTCCAAGTGGAGGCCATACTAGAAGGCAACATCGGCGACGACGGCCTGTGCTTTGACTACAACGAAATCAAGAGTCGACTCAAGACGCTATGCGACGAGCTCGACGAGAGGGTGCTCCTGCCAGAGCAATCTCCCTATCTAACGATAGCTCAAGAGGAAGATTACGTGGTTGCCACCTTCAACAACGAGCGTATCCCATTCCTACCGCGAGACGTTTCGACATTGCCACTGCGCAACATCACGGTGGAAGAACTGGCCCATTGGTTCTTATCTGGAATCGTCAGCGACACGATATTTAGCGCATTACCCATTGATACCCTTAACATCCGCGTAGCTTCAGGACCAGGCCAATGGGCATCATCAAGGTGGGCTCGTTGACCAGGGTTTTGCTCATTACTGGAGGCAGCGCGGGGATCGGACTCAGCACGGCATCCCGCTTTTTAAAAGACGATTACAACGTAGTCTGTCTCTCACGACGTCCATGCCCACTCGAAGGTGTAGAGCATCTTCGGTGTGATCTCGCACAACCCGATTTCCTTGAAACGGTCCGTCCCGCGCTCGAACCGTTACTGTCTCAAGCCGATAGCATCTCGGTTATTCATAACGCATCACGACTCTCGAACGATATCGCCACCGACACCCCAAGCGACGAATTCCGTGACGTCTTAGAGATCAATATCGTTGCGCCAAACACGCTAAATCGGTTCGTAATTCCCTTCATGAAGCAGGGCTCCAGCGTTCTTTTCGTAGGGTCGACCTTGTCAGAAAAAGCGGTCCCGGGCAGTTATAGCTACGTGACAACCAAACACGGCATGATCGGGATGATGCGCTCACTTTGTCAGGATTTAGCAGGGACCGGGATACACACTGCTTGCGTTTGCCCGGGATTCACCGATACCGAGATGCTCCGCGAACACGTGCCTTCAGACGCCATCGAGGCGGTCAGTAATATGTCCGCGTTTGGTCGCCTAATCGAACCGACAGAAATCGCGGAAACGCTCTTCTGGGCAACGTCCAATCCGGTGATCAACGGCAGCGTCCTGCACGCTAATCTGGGCCAAATCGAAACTTAGGATCTAGTCGTGATGCCCAACTACGCTCAA
>Ga0310344_10004449_pt1 | contig 10426 bp, 7 predicted proteins | sample HC15DNA20200_MG_FD_203801 | JGI IMG/M metagenome (GOLD analysis project Ga0310344, IMG submission 203801) | Marine microbial communities from station ALOHA, North Pacific Subtropical Gyre - HC15-DNA-20-200_MG | ecosystem: Environmental > Aquatic > Marine > Oceanic | place: Pacific Ocean: North... | reverse complement strand
TGGTTCGCGGGCACCCTCCCAATCGTATGGGTCGTTCAGAAATGCCTCTGCAATGTCGAGGGTTACAAACCAATCTGTCAAGTCACCATGAGCTTTGGTGCCCACGAAGTCTAGCCCATTCTCTTCTATTATGTCTCGAAAGGCATGATAGGACCTAATCTGTAATCTAAGTTTGTCTCTTGTCAGTTTGTTGTCGTCATATTTTATATCCCCCACATATTTCTCCAACCACTGCAAAGCATCTTCTACTCGAGCGTCGTTGACCTTTTCAGAGTAGCGAACAATGTCATATTGCTCGAAATGTTCGACGTTAATACCAAATGTCTTTAGCCATTGGTCCTGGTTCGATACAGCTGTATACATACCCATGGCACGTCCACCAAATAATCCGAATGTTTGACCATCGAGACGTGAAATACTGGTTGCTGACCTGGTGTATGAGACAATCTTTTTGAAAACTGTGTCATCTTCAATGTCGCCCCATATGCGGATATATCGTTCACCGATTTGATCCATTAGGCCGGCAGCTGCCAGCATTGCTACCATCCCGGGTTCCGAGGGATGTAAATTACTAAACAAGATATACGGGCCAGGAGCAAACCGACTAGCTATTCCCGTCAAATGTGGATATGCCCATATAGCATAGTTGAATATAGTTAGCTCGACGCCAGCTTGAGATAACCTGCGAGCCTCTTTTTGCGCTATCTCCGCCGTCCAAACTATCTCCTCAGCTTGTACTACATCGAAATCCGCTTTTGATTCAAGGGTGGATGCTAAGCGACTTTGGTAACGTAGATTGGTTTCTAGTAAGTCTTCGTGTACATATTTACGACCATCCGAAAAAGTCATTAATCCTACTTTGCGTTTCATCTGTCGCCTCCAATCATCTCTGTAGTTTAGCATAGGCCGGGGGTTCTGATTGTATGTGCTTTGGTTGAATTTGCTTTTATTCGGACGCGTAGAGCTGTAAATTGGCGGCAACTGCATATGGTGGTCAAATCAATAGCTTGGTGCTATGTGTGTATGAAAAAGTCCTAAAAAAACTGGCTCGTCTGCCCTTGTTCGCTCTTTCTGATGAGGTTAAAATTGTAATAGTCATTATTTATGATAATCAGACAAATACAGGAGATGTAACATGGAAAATGTGTTGGAACGAATTGGGAGCATGGGCATTATACCGGTGGTAGCTATCGATGATATCGCACATTGCTCCGAATTGGGATATGCCTTGATTGAAGGGGGTTTGCCTTGTGTCGAAGTTACCTTTCGGACTGCTCTTGCGGCGGATGCGATCGAAGCTCTAAGTACAGCTCACCCCAGCTTGCTTGTAGGCGCTGGTACTGTTCTGACGGTGTCACAGGCGCAAACAGCGATAGATGCTGGAGCGAGTTTTGTCATGGCCCCAGGTTTTGACCATGATGTGGTGGACTGGTGTCTAGACAAACAAGTTCCAATATTCCCAGGTGTGATGACACCTACCGATATTAATGGAGCGCGAAACAAGGGTGTGAAGGTCGTGAAATTCTTTCCTGCAGAGGCATCTGGTGGAGTCAAGACCCTTAAGGCAGTTAGCGGTCCGTATGCTGATATGCAGTTTGTTCCTACTGGGGGTGTCAATCCAAACAATTTATCCGACTACCTTACTCTACCTTTTGTATTAGCGTGTGGTGGTACTTGGATTTTGAAGAAAACTAAGATCGTCAACTCGGATTTTGATGCGATTACCGAGACCGTTCGGGAAGCAGTGCAAATCGTGATGCAAACACGGTCAGGGTAGGGTAAAAACGTTAAACTTGTGACATAAAGTATCCCTTACATTTGTCATCTTTAAGGCGTTGTTGTGCGCTCAAGCAAAATCTGTTTCTCATATAGTTGTGAGATCGTTAATACATTTGGGATACGGGCATAGGTAATATTCTTCCGAGTACTGATTGGTTTATGTTCGTGCAGAAATATGGTGGATACTGATTTAGATGAAACTAAAGTGGCTTTGGCTGATGTGCGGAAATCATTTTAGGGGGCTCAGTTTGGTGGTACTACGTGCATTCATTGTCTAACGATTGGGAAAACCCTCATATTGTCGGTATAAACAAATTGCAGGGCCGTGCTACGGGCGTCCCCTACGCCGATGTGGAGACCGCCCTGAAGAGGGATCCTACTTCTTCTCCATGGGTACGTGACCTAAATGGCGAATGGGTGTTTAAGTTGGTTGCAAATCCCACGGAAAGCCCGCACGAGTTCTGGAGACCCGACTATAACACCAACGGATGGGGTGTAATACCGGTTCCGAGTAATTGGAACATGCAGGGTCATGACAAGTCAATTTATACCAACGTCCAAATGCCTATTCCAAATACCCCGCCTTGTGTACCCAAAGATGACAATCCTACAGGTCTCTACCGTAAGAAATTTGATATGCCCGTCGATTGGGATGGCCGCACAATTATCATAAGTTTTGGTGGTGTTGACTCAGCGTTTTACCTGTGGGTTAACGGGCAGGAGGTTGGGTATAGTCAGGGTTCTCGTTTGCCAGCGGAGTTCGACATTACTGATTGTGTGGAACCTGGCGAAAACTTGATCGCTGCTCAAGTAATCCGCTGGTCGGATGGTAGCTTCTTGGAGGACCAAGATCACTGGAGAATGGCGGGGATTTACCGTGATGTGATGGTCTTTGCTCTACCCAGCACATACATTTGGGATGTGTTTGCGAAACCAAAATTGGATTCCGAATACAGGGATGCCGAACTGACAGTGACCGCCAAGATTCATGGCGAGATGGAACGCGCGGCTGGTTTCCAAGTCGAGGTGCAACTTTACGATGAAAAAATGGAGCCGGTCTTTAGTGAAACTGTCAGTGCGAAAGTAGTTGCGGATCCCAATGAGTTGCTGAAAGCCACGATTAGACAGGAGGTGGCGGCTCCCGAAAAATGGAATCATGAAAAACCATATCTTTACATTTTAGTTTTGGCCTTGAAAAATCATGATGGCATGGCCTTGCAATACTTTTCGCATCGCATCGGTTTCCGTTCTGTCGAGATAAAGAATAGAGAACTACTCGTCAACGGAAAGATGGTTTATATCAAGGGGGTGAACCGACATGACCATCATGAGAAACATGGTAAATATGTCCCCTTCGAGGCAATGTTGACTGATGTTTTGATGATGAAACAGCACAATATCAACGCCGTGCGCACTTCACATTACCCCAATGACCCGCTGTTCTATGATCTTTGTGACGAATACGGGTTGTACGTCTGGGACGAGGCAAATATTGAGCACCACTCAGTTTACAACGTGTTGTGTCATAAGAGTGAATGGCTGAATGCTTTCATGGAGCGCTGCATCCGGATGGTTGAACGCGACAAGAATCATCCGAGTATTATCGTCTGGTCACTTGGAAACGAATGCGGTTACGGGCCCAACCACGATGCTATGGCCGGTTGGGTACGTGGTTACGACCGGGATCGGGCGCTTCATTACGGGGGAGTTGTTTACGAACCTACTGGTATAAACTACAAGCGAGGTCATCTGGCTAGCGACCTGTGCGCTCCCATGTATTGCCAAATATCGGACATCATAGCCTATGCCGAAGACCCTACTAATGATCGTCCCTTTATCATGTGCGAATACGGCCACTCTATGGGTAACGCCGTCGGCAATCTTAAGGAGTATTGGGAAGCCTTTGAGGGTTATCACGGTCTACAGGGCGGTTTTATATGGGATTGGATCGATCAAGGTATCAGTAAAGTCGATGAGAATGGCGTCGAATATTGGGCCTATGGGGGTGACTTTGGGGACACGGTAAATGACCGTAATTTCTGCATTAACGGATTAGTGTTTCCTGATCGGACTCCCCATCCTGCAATGGTTGAGTACAAGAAAATAGTTCAACCTGTGGCGGTGAATGCAGTAGATCTTCGTCAGGGCATGGTGGAAATAGTCAACAAGCATGATTTTTCTTCTATGGATGGATTGAGTATAAATTGGGAAGTGGCCGTGGATGGAAAAACTGAACAATGCGGTAAATTACCGTCTATCGACATTATGCCTGGTGAAGTAACCGCGGTGAGTATCCCTTTTAATGTGCCCGAATTAAATCCTGGAGAGGAGGCGTTTTTGAACTTGCGGTTTGGCTTGAAAAAAGCTGTGAACTGGGCTCATGTTGGGCACGAGATTGGGTGGGAACAATTTCTGCTTCCGTTTACATCTACGCTGTCTAACCAACACGAGAGCCGCTCTGATTCCACCGCACTAGTAGTCAGTGAAACATCAGAGTCTGTATCTCTGCAAGGAGATGGAGTTGAACTTGTTTTCACCAAAGCCACTGGTAATTTGTCTGGTTTGACCTATCAAGGTACTGAATTGATCGTATGTGGTCCCACGTTAAATATTTTCAGAGCTGCCACAGATAACGATGGCCAACAGTTTGGATCAGAATTCGAATGGATGGATTTAGATCGCCAATTGCGGACTCAGTGGGTCAAACACGGACTGGACCGGTTGGCAAACACGTGCAAGTTTCTGAGTTGGGAGCAGATTGATGTCGGCGTAGTAAAAATAGAGACCAGAAGCACTGTTAAAGCTAACGGTATGAAATATGGGTTCCATCATATCCTCAATTACACGGTATTTTCTAATGGCGATGTGCTTACCGAGCATGTGGTACATTGCGATGCGGAGCTTCCTTTTCTGCCGCGAATCGGGATTATATTGACAATGCCATTCGGATTTGAGGAATTTACCTGGCTGGGACGTGGGCCTGATGAGAGTTACGTGGACCGCAAGGCTGGTGTGTCTGTTGGTATGTACTCTGGCACTGTCGATCAGCAATACGTGCCATATATCATGCCTCAGGAAAACGGAAACAAGACAGATGTGCGTTGGGCCGCATTGACCAATGCGCATGGCATAGGTGTGATGGCAATTGGTAAGTCATTGGCTGAGACGGGCGTAAGTCACTTTACTGCAGATGATTTGTTCGGAGCTTGTCATACCAATGAACTTACTCGGCGGGATGAAACCTATTGGACCTTGGATTTGATGCAGTCCGGACTGGGCAACAATAGTTGTGGGCCGTTAACTCTGCCGCAATACCTCATCAAACCAAGGGAATTTGAATTCACCTTTCTTCTGCGTCCAGTTTCTCCGGAGCGCGGTGATATGCGCAAGTTGGGACGTTACCACCAATTTTAGCATTTTGGGGCGGACAACCGTTAGCGCTAATTACGCAGTCAACTTTGTCGTTGACTTTTATGGAATGCGGTCTGAAGGAACAGAGGTTTGCAGGAGGTGCGTAGGGCGCATCAAGACAATTTGTTCCTCAATTATCTTTTTACTCGATGCTTTTGTCTGACATCTGCTCAAATGACTCGCTCAAGATAGTCTGCCACCTAATATATTCTCTCACTAATGGTTGGTACAAATCGTGTTCGTTCGCACTGGGAGATATCACATTTCCTTCTGGGTGCGCACGTTCGTAGGCAACTTCTGCTAAATCTCCGAATATGCCGGCGGCTCTACCTGCTATCATCGCACTCCCCCACGTGCCGAACTCTGTTCCCTTGAGCGGTTGATATGGTACCCCCAGAACGTCCGCTTTTATCTGGTTCCACAAATTGCTGCGCGCGCCCCCTCCGATCACTCGCGCTTGAATTAGGTTCAGGTCTGGTATCAGGTCGCGTAAGATAGTAAGATAATAGGCATATTCGAATGCCACGCTCTCAAGCACGGCTCGTATGAAATGAGGTTGAGTGTGACCCCAGGAAAAACCAAGCCAGGCGCCACGCATATCTGGACTCGCGGGACACATTCTTCCGCCAAGATGAGGAGAAAAAAACAGGCCTTCAGATCCAGGTGGAACCTCGGCTGCACAAGCAATCAATTCTCGATACATATCGAATGGGAGATCTTGCTTCTCTCCACGGAAGTGGTTGAAGAAATGATCCCGAAACCAGCGTAGTGCGATACCGCCACCACCGACATATGCCAGGGGATGCCACAATCCAGGAATGACTGAGCGCATGGTTAATAAGGCGCGATTATTGACGTCTGCTACATATCTGTCTGTGCATCCTGCTAGGACGGCTGCAGTACCTGCTACATCGAATATCATTCCAGGTCTTACTACTCCAGCTCCCAACGCATTGGCGGCAGTGTCACCACATCCAGCAGCCACCACGGTTCCGGCCGCTAAACCAAACTCCCCAGCCATCTTCTCAGTTACTTCCCCAACAACATGCCAAGGCTCTACGATGGAGGGCAGCTTCTCCATGTCAACGTTCAGCAATCCACAAAGTTCGTCTGACCACTGGCCTTTTTCTGCATCGCTTAGACCCGAAAAGTGGATGAATGTGTAGTCAATAAAGGCTTCGTGCCCCTTTAAGCCGACTACCTTTCCAGCTACGTATCCGGCCGGCGTCACAAATTTAGCGATCCGTTTGTAGGTGTCTGGATGCTCCTCTTTCCACCAGAGTATTTTCGCACCGGGGTTACATGTAGGGGGACAACCCGACAACTGGGTAACAACGTCTCCGCACTGAGTATTTATGTGTTCGATATATGGCTTGCACCTCATATCAAGCCAAGAGTCAAATCGTGTTACAGGATTAAATTCCTCATCAACCGTACCTATGCCTGCCATCTGACTGCCAAAGCCTATGGCGACTACATCTCTCGGGTCAATTCCGCTTGTCGTGACACATTCCTTCACGGTCTGTGCAGCTGTAGAGAAAAAGTCGTCATTTTCCTGGTCAACAACGCCGGGTTCCGGATAGTAAATAGGTACCTCCGCGGAAGATTCGGTAATCAGTTTTCCATCGCTGTTATAGAGGGCAGATTTTGTGCTACTGGTACCTAGATCTACTCCTACTAAATAGGTGCTAGCCATGACTTCTCCAAGCGCAATGAATAGAAAGTTCTGTCTCTAGATTCATTAGGACTCAACCTGAATCAATGTCGCCATTTTTCGGGATATACACCAATGGTGGACGTAAATCTTCTGCAATCTCACCTAATTCGTCAAACGTTCGTGCATCAAATTCAAGGTCAAGTACCTCGGCAATTACCTGTGTCCAACCATGGAGAAAATAAAGCCAGCCATCCTCCACCATCACATTGCGACTATGCCGTTGTGCCATTGCTTGGTGCCAGAAATCTAATTCACCACGATAGTTTATTTCCCAAGCAATGCTATTCCTAGGAAACAATCCCGAGTTGGTCACCGGGGAGCCGGGAGTGTCCTTTCCCATTCCCGTAGCGTTTATGACGATACTGCCCTCAGGCATGTTGGCCATTATATTGTCGTTCACTGTTGGGTCAACGTTCTGGTTGTACTCGAATAGTATGTCTGTCTCCAGACTGTCGACCATCTTCTTTAGTTCAAGTAGACGAGCCTCAGACCGATTGTTCACAATCAGTTTCTTTGGTCTGTCATCGGGATTTGTTCTACTGATAAAGTGTAGGGAAATAGCCTTACCAGATCCGCCTGCACCAAAGCAGAGCACATGACCGTGCGATTTACCAAAGTATCCAGGGCCCAAAATGGCATCTAGTGACAATCCAGATGTAAGGGGATCTTTAGCGTGGCCCCAAAGTTGTTCCTTGCGTTTCGATATACTGGATACCTCTCCGGTTTGATCAGCTGAGTCGTGAAGTCCGTCAAACATATCCCTAGACGCTGTGAGGAGGTCGATTTTGTGTGTGGTAACTAAGGCGCCTAAGGAAAGAGGATCGTATTTGATTTGCGCTACGGTAGCACGATAAGATTCGGGATCGTCATGAATCCTATGATTAATCCCCTCAATAACGACCTCTGGGCGGCCAATAGCCTGCATCCATCGCGGAAAGACCTTCATGATAGATGATTGATGGGTAGTAACACCAACAAAATAAAACGTGGGCTTGGTTTTTGTAACTATATTGTGAGTAATGTCGTCCACCATTTGTGCTCGCTTTTTCTTTTGCGCAATATCTTTATTCCGGGATTTGGTGTGGCAAAATTGTCCGTAATACTTGAATGCCTAGTAATAAGCAATTCTTGAATATCCTATCATAATCTTGCTTTCTAGATTACTCTATGCTTGGGTTCCTTTCCTTGTAGAACTGCCAAGCAATCCCGCAGGGCATAGTGGCCCATAGTATCTGTAGCAATGTCTGTATGTGAAGCCATGTGCGGTGTGGTGATTACCTGGGGCAATGCAAGTAACCGGTTTTCCTTATCCGGTGGCTCATGTGTGAAAACGTCTAGGGCCGCACCACTTAAATGGCCATGTTCTAACGCCTTGGCCAGAGCTAATTCGTCGATGAGTTCACCCCGGGCTGTGTTGATCAGAAAGCTCCCTTTTTTCATTTTAGCAAGGAACGTTGCATCTACCATCTCTCTGGTCTCTGGCACTAGGGGCAAATGTAAAGACAAGAAATCACTTTGAGAAATTACATTATGTAAATCACAAAACTCAACCTGATGTTGTCTTGCGAATTTGGAGTCTGGCATTGGATCATAAGCACGTATCGTACATTCAAAACTGCTAAGACGTAATACCAACTGCTTGCCAACTGCGCCTAGGCCAAGGATTCCTATGACTTTGTCGACCAATGATACTCCGTGTAGGCGAGGCCAAATGCCACTTTGCATTAGGTTATTGCCGATAGTGATCTGACGCGCTAGGGAGAGTATCAGCCCGACTGTAAGCTCAGCCACTGATGAAGCATTTGCCCCCGGGGTATTCGTGATAACTACCTCATTTTCTCGGGCCGCGTCCAAATCGATAGCGTCTACACCGATGCCGTACCTTGCGATAACCTGCAGGGTTTCTGCGGCTTCAATCACACCGGCATCGATTTCGTCTAATCCGGCAATATATCCGTCAATATTGGGAATGATCTCTATTAGTTCCGGGGATTTCAACGGTCGTCCCTCGGAATTGTAAATTACGTGCCCAACTGCTTCTTCAAGTCTTACACGTAAGGATGGATCATTCTTGCCGTATGAAGTGGGTGTCACCAACACCCGGCATTTCTTGAGTGGCTTTTGGCTCATTTAGTGTCCTGTGATTTCCAGGATGGATTGTCTAAAATTGTTGGCGTACCGTTATGGTCAACAACAATCTTACGAAATCCGCGTTCTTCAATAGATCCGTAATCGTGACCCGCGTGGGCCGGATAGACAAAAAAAGTCACCAAATCATCGGTCAGACTGGTATTTACTGACCGATGTGCCCAACAAGGAGGTACATATAGGACGGACTGAGCTTTTAGTGGTTCAACCGCACAATCACCGTCTGGTGTTTCCATGACCATATATCCTTCTCCATGTAGGCAGTAATATATCTCTGCCGTTTCTAAGACCTCGTGAAAGTGTCCTTTTGTCATGAAATGCTCAGTACCTACTTTTCCTGGATGAACAATTGAGAGTCCATGTAATAATTCTCCAGACTCTTCGGGACGCTTGACTTCATAGACCTCATATATTACTCTGTCTTCCTCGGCGAGAATGCTATCGTATGCCAATTGATCAATAAATTGCCCTTGCATATCAGATAGCATGCGGACAATATGATTGTCATATTCACTGAGAATTGGTTTCTTGTTCTGCAAGATATCAAATGAAAAGGGATGATTTGAGTTGTTGGACATTTATACACCTGTTATTACACGCGAATTGGGTGATTCGGATTTATAAGTAGATAGTGGCACTATTTTCGTAAACCATAAACTAATTTTGTGGTTAGAATATTTGATGGGCGGAAAATATTTCCCCAAAAAGAAGTCAACCCCGACCTAGACCATAATCGTGCCTGCGAGCAAGTATTGTCCATATATCAACCTCCAATCACAAAACTCACGAAAGTAATGTCAAGGTTCTATCAGCACTTTTAGAGACTTACCTGCTTCTGCCTCCGTAAATGCGGCATTCGCATCATGTAATGGATGGCTAGAAGTTACAACTTGGGATAAATCTATTCTTCCAGAGCATGCTATCTCCGCAGCTCGATGACAATCTTTTGTGCTGCAGGCGGCCGTACCAGTTACGTGCAGTTCCTTATAATGAACTAGATTGGAATTGAATGTGATAGTGGGGCGGTCTTTTGGCAAACCGCCAAAAAAATTGATGCGTCCTCCAATGGAGGCCAATTCCAATGCGGCCTCTTGTGCCTTGGGTGCAGGAGCAGCGACGATGACAACGTCAGCTCCTGCACCCTTGGTTGTCTCAGAAACTACAGAGGCTAGATCTTGCTCGGCAGGGTTCACTGTCCGATCGGCACCAAAATGCATGGCTTGCTCCAAGCGATCAGAGTCTAACTCGCTGACTATTACGCAACCTGCTCCTCTGAAGCGTGCTAGCATAAGGTGCATAACACCAATTGGACCTGCACCAATCAACAAAATGTTTTCACCAGGCTTTATTTGAAGTGCATCCTGGCCGCGT
>Ga0310344_10004448_pt1 | contig 10426 bp, 8 predicted proteins | sample HC15DNA20200_MG_FD_203801 | JGI IMG/M metagenome (GOLD analysis project Ga0310344, IMG submission 203801) | Marine microbial communities from station ALOHA, North Pacific Subtropical Gyre - HC15-DNA-20-200_MG | ecosystem: Environmental > Aquatic > Marine > Oceanic | place: Pacific Ocean: North... | reverse complement strand
GAGTTGCGTAACTTAGACTTCCACCTGCCGTCCAAGTTGTACCATCATATTCTGAAGTAGTAGCTACATATGTAGTGCTAGCAGTCCTACCACCAATAGCTAAACCTGCTGTTAAAACCCCACAGCCTTGTCCACCCAATCTTGCAACATCTATAGTAGTACCTGCTGACCATGTAGAACCGTTATATTCTTCGCAAGTGGTTTGACCAAAGGAGCCGTTATAACCAGCATATTTTACAGCAGAATTTTGTACTCCAAAACCACCAGGTTGATAGACACCATTGGCAGTATCTCCTGTATTTGTCCAAGTTGTACCGTCATATTCTTCAGTCTTAAGTTCATAAGTAGGATGGTTATAACCATTAACTATCATCGCAGCGTATAACTCACCAACACCAGCTCCTATATATCTCTGGTTATTAATATTTGTTCCCGCTGACCATACACCTTCTCCGAAAGCACTACCTACAAAATGAAATTTACCAGTACTTGATTCATACCATATGTCACCTACAGCTTTAGATGAGTTGGTCGTTCCATCTAACTTGACTTTTGCAAATTCATTTGATGAGCCAGTACCCCATTCGAGTTCAGCATTAGTAGCACTGTGATTAGCAGAAGCAATCTTAAGAACTTGACCTGCTGTTCCTGTAGTTGAAGGAACTTTTAAAGTGATGTCAGCAGAAGGGTTAGCCGCTGGCCCGTTGATAATCGTTCCGTTTCCAGAACTATGCTTGAGTTTTACACTGCTCATGGTTTTGGATTAGCGTCCTTTACGGCTTTGATGTGCTTGGCCCAAGTGCCAGTTGCATCAAGTTTACCTGCTACTAAATCGTGATACAACATATCTAATTGCTCTTGTATTGCAGTAAAGGCTTCTCTGCGTTTCTTTTTATATTCATTAGCCGCTTGTTCTTTAGCTACTGCTGCTTCTTCAGCATCTCTAGCAGCTTCTTCTTTCGCTGTGTAAGCTACTTTCTTTCCATCAAGTAAACGATATCTAGTCATGCTTTTACTCCGTATAATGTATAGTCGATTTCAGACCAGTCACCAGTACCAGGGTAAAGTGTGAACCCACTGCATTGAGTATCTGCATCATAGATACCAGTACCTTGAACAGTTCTTATTTTATTATCTTGATCTAAACGACAACCAGCCCAAGTACACCAATTACCCATTGTTCCACTACTTCCTAAAGGATACATCCATAAATTAAGTCTAAATCCTTCTCTAGTGCTATTACCAGCATTTTGCATTAGCTCCATATAATTTTTATCATCATCTGATTCTGAATAATATTGATCGTTTGGATAGGTATACATCTGACCGTAATCATAGGTAGCAACGTCCAAATCTGCGTTACTTGCTCTCCAACGAAACCATAAATGTGCTTGATCAGTAGCAGGCAGCATAGTACCAATAAGATTAAATGCTGTATAAACAGACATATCTAAAGCATCTGATGAGATACTAGCTATTGCTGTTGTCTGTTGTCCTTCTTGTATTTTTACTACTTCCCCTCCTGTATCTGTTCCCCAAGTAGGAGCAGCCGAAGCACCTCCTGATTTTAAGACTTGACCACTTGTTCCATAATTAGCTCCACCGATTCCTAATTGACCAGCAGAACCAACTTTAAACTTAGACGCTCCAGCGATACTTAAATCAATCGAGTCTGTCCCAACTGCAATACCGTCATTCCCGTCATTGGTTAAACCTGGGGCTGCGGCTGAATTAGTTCCTTGTAATTTAAGAGCCATGATAAAAGTTTAAACGATTGTCCAGCTACTGTCAGCAGGAATAGTGACTGTTTTACCTGCTGCAATTGTTACATCACCAAAACTACCAGCTCCTCTTGCTGCTGTAATCGAATAGTCATGCGTCACAGTTAACTCGTTTTCCCAGAAAACAGCATTTGCTCCACTGTTTCCACCTGTTGCACCCCCGCCACCACCAATGTCTGACCAAGCTCCATTGACTCTTCCTTCAAATTTATTTTGTTCATTGTTATAACGGAAATCCCCATTAGTAGGAGATCCAGGTCTTTGAGCATCAGTACCAGCAGGAACTTGAACCGCTCCAGTGCTATTAAAAACAACATCACCTGTAAAGGTAGGAGCTGCTATAGGAGCTAAACCGAGATTCGGAGAATCAATTCCACCTACAGCAGAAACAGCTACCCAACCATTATTATTTCCGTTTCTTTTGTAAAGAGTACTATCTCCTGTGTCTGCATACCACATGTGATCCGTGGTATAGCTGGGATCTGTACCCTCACTATTATTTGATGCTATTGCTTGAAACAATAAGTTAAGGTCTGTTCTCACAGCACTTCCAGTGCCGTTAGCAATGTCGTAATCGTGTTGTGCCATTAGGTTAATTTCCTATTAGACATAGTTTAGACCCCTCTACCCCATCCTGATGCTAACCATGTGAAATTTCTACTAACTATATTTCCACTTGAGTTCTTGATTGTGAATTTAAAGTCAGATCCAGTGACCGTTCCCATCTCTACATAATCACCAGAAGACATATTGTTTATATTCACCCCGACACTTGGTAAATAAGCAGTTGTACTTCCACTTAAAGCAGTCGTACCAGTGAAGAAGGGCTTATCAAATGTAATAGTTGTTTCTGCGGAACTTTCACTTGCAACAGCCCCGACACTCCGTTCAGTCCTGTCAACCATTGACCCTTTATAACCAAGCTGATCCACAAGAATACTTTCATCAGGATTGTCTTCAGGTCTTGTTAATGTTGTTCTAAATTTAAAACCACGACCAGAGAAATTTCCAACATTTATAGTCTTCCATACACCCCAAGTCGCTGATTCACTAGCAGGATCATCATTAGTTTCACTGACTTCTAATTTTGCCGTTGGATCGCTTACGTCATAACCATCAAAATCTTCCCAAACATCTATATTTGCAACTAACGAATCAATTAAAACTGATGGAAGGAAACATCTAATTGTAAGGATTCTTTCTAACTCAATAGCAAAAGCACCTCCAAGGTCTAAATAATCTTTAAATGTATAAGTTCCTGACTCATAAATATTGCCAATAAAATCAAAACTAGGGATTGCATCTACATCTTCAACTAAATCAAAATCTCCATCACCTGTCAAAGTTAAAGCATCATATTCAAGACTGTAATAAGTTTGATACTTTTCACCTTGGAAAGGAGGGTTGGTTGTATCTTCCCTTTGAACAATTAACTCTTGTTTGACTAATTGAGTAGGAGGAACAACAAGGACACTTGTTTCATTGAAACTTTTCCGACCACCTGAATCAGCGAATTTGACCATCACTTCGCCAGGTAACATCGGTATTACGACAGAAGAAGTCGCACCACTTAAAGACTCAATCAGGGCTGTTCCTTGACCCCAGTTAGCAGATCCATCCGTAATTGTGGAATGTCTGATGTGTACCTTTCCACCATTTTTAACATCTGCTTCTGTTGCAGCGTCCCAACTCAATCGAGCTGTGTTTTCACTGATTGCTTCTATCGTTAAGTTCTGAACATCACCAGGGAACGAAGTTTTTCCAGCAACCGTAGTACTTCCATTAGCAAAAGGACTATTTTGCCCGATGAAGTTAGTTGCCATAACTTCAACTTGCAACGTGCCAGCCTGTAGCCCTTCTATATGCAGAGAAGGAGTCAAGGTTGTTGCTTGAACCCAATTATCTTCTCCCATTCTGTAATTGACTAAATATTCAGATACGTTCTGAGCAGGAGGAGTCCAACTAACATCAACAGCCGTTAAAACATTGTTATTTAGGTCTTCATACATATATTCCTTGAACGTGATATTGGTAACAGCTTCAGGAGCAACAGAAAGATTGCTGATAGCAGGGGTTTCAATCTTCGTATTGTTTTCTATTGCGCTATAAATACTCTCGTTATAAAGAAGTGCTGTCACTGTGTAAGCACCAGCATCCCCTTCTGTTACTGCAACGGCCCTGAATTTCTGTGGTTGTAAATTGGTTGTTTCTATCAACCAAATGGAAGGAGAAACAGGAGCCTGACTAAACGAACCAGAGATTGAAACTGTTGTTCCTGAAATATTCGTAATCGTTTTCTTCTCTATTAATCCCGTAGGAAGCAAAACAGAAATAGTAGGACTCTTACTTAAGTCAACAGAAACATCTTCAGCACTATCTATAACAACAGAAGTCGTTGTAGCAGAAGAAACTCTTCCGCTTCTTCTTTGACCAGCTTTTACAGGATCAGCAACCTCAAATACCATTCCAGGACGTATGATAATTCCACTTTCCATCGAAACACCGAAGGAAACTGTCTCGGTAAGATTTTGTTCAGCTAGGAGTAACCAATTTGCAGCTCTTAAAGCTTGACCTTGTGAATAACAACCAATAGCTCGAAACTCTTGATTGATGACCCCGTACTTTGCTATTGCATCAGCGTTCTCTGCATATTCCCATTGAACCTCACCAAGCATTGTGTAATCTTGCCAAGCAACAGAACAAGTTGTATGCCTTGCTTTTTGTCCTGTTCCTGAATATTCAAAATTACCTTCTATAACATTTTCTGGCCCTAATAGATATTGAGGATCAGCAGGTTTGTCTTGTAAAACAACTAAACTTCCAGCGGCGTAATAACTAATACCTCTAAATAAGGAGGTCATTTGTTGTATTACATTGTATATTTCTGCTCTTGAGTTTAAATAGAAATGACAGGCAAAACGTGGTTCCTGACCGCCTTTCCCATCATTAACAAGAGCGTTACAATACTGAGATATGTTATAGAAATCCCATTTATCAAGTGAACTTTCCGCTATAGAAGCTCCATACCTAGTTGAAATCATTAGGTCATATAAACACCAAGCAGGATCAGCACACCAAGTAGCAGCTCCAAAAGTACCGTCCCAAACGCCTGTATAAGTAACTCGTCCTAAATGTGTTGTTGTATCGACTGAAGCATTACTTGGTAATTTGACTTTTATTCCACGTACTAAATACTTTCTTTCAGGAATACTACTGAATTGAGTTGAATCAAATTTCAGCCAACATAAAGCACTGTTTGGATATTGAAGACGTTCATCTTTTATTTTTGTATAACTAGTCCACCAAGTTTGATTAGCGATTTTCGATGATGCACTATCGGCTGATGTTCTCTTGAATTTGATGTCAACAGGGAAAGCACCCGTTAATGGGATCATAAAATCTCGCTTATAAACACTGCTTGACTTGCCGTTGATTGTTTGTGCTTTTACGGAGTTATAACCACCACCGTTGTATTGAATTTGAATATCAATGCTAACGCTCGTACCAACGATATCTCCATCATCTTCAAATCGTTGAAGAGCAGGGATCCTCATTGTTACTCGGACTCGATCAACATCCCTATCTGTAATTGTCCTAACGATTGGGACGTTATAAGTAACTTCAGCATTAACAGCAACTTCCGCCTCTACCTTTGCTTTGTCGTCACCTAGATATGTTTGTGTTTGTGTTCCGTTCCTTGTGGCTACTTCATAACCTGTGAAATTTTCGGAACCATCTGCATTTAGAACAGGAGTGTTATTAAGATAAATACCTTTTGCACCCCCTTCTATCCCATCAATCTCACCTTCAGAAATAAGGTCTAAAACTCTTCCATACTGAACACTCTGAAGACTATCAGAAGCTTCTGTTGGTGATCCGCCTCTCCCTTTATTCCCACCACCACCAGCTCCACGAATACCTAATCCAAGCCCTGCATTATGAACTCGAATATTTTCAGCAATAAATGTATGTTGATTTTCAACCGTTAAGTTATAAACAGTGGCAAAACCTATTGGCTTTTTGCCTGTTATTGGAACTAAATGATTATTTTGATTGATAACACAATCATCTGTATCTAGGGTTCCAATCCCTACAAATGCGTTGAATTGATTTAAGACCCAATGATTAGGGGTGGCAGTGAAAGAAGAACCACCCCAAAAGCTATATTCCCAAATTTCCTCATTCTCATGCTTATGTACTTTTAAGACCTTTGCTTCATGGACATCACCCTTGTCATCAAAACTAAGAACAGTATCACCAACTTGTATTGAAGCTATTGGTTTTTGACCATCAGGAATTGATATACGAGTCGAACCAATAAAACACCCACCCCCACCAGAACCAGCAGGAGTCGTAATCAACTTTGGAGGTAAATTTTGTCTCATTTAAACAACATCTAAACCTGCGGAAATGACTGCTGATCCAGTAAAACATCTCCCATAAACAATAGGAACAGGGAAACCTTGAGCAGTTGTATTTGTAATTCCACTAAAAGAATAATTCTTAATTTTATTAGCTTCTCTTTCAGGAGCCTGAGGAGTAGGTGAAAGCATTTGAGCAACACCTGACAACATCATATAAAGTCCAAAGTTTCCAATTGCAGCAGTACCAGCCCAATATCCAGATGTAACACCAAAACCTAAACCACCAGCACCAAAAGTAGCACCAGGAAGGATAAAGGCAGTTGCTACCATTAGAGTTCCCAACAGAAACCGTCCAAAGCCACCTTCACCTGCACCAGTTACAACAGGGGTGATTTTGAATGTATCTTGTTCGCTCCAAGGCTGATTTAATCTCTCGATATTTTCTTCTTCTATTGTCTCCTTACCTAAAAGAACACGATAATAAACACCGTCTTTATGGCTTTCACTTAACCATTGTTCTAACCCTGCGAAATTTGCACATAAAGCTCTAATCGCTTCAGCAGGAGTGCGAACATCTAACTTAAAAACGCCTTGACCACCAAGACGCTTCTTCAATTCTCCGTAAACCTTAACGACTTTCATGCCTTAAAGCTTTTGCTGTCACTTTCTGATAATAGCCGCCATACACATCCCTAGACGATAATCTTCCTTGAACGTGATGGAGAACTACATTGTCACCTAAATAAATAGCAGCATGATTAGGGACAGGAGACTGAAGTTGCATTAACAATGCATCACCAACAACCAAATCACTGACTTTGATCTCATGGAAACCTTCTTTCTTGAAATTGTCTAAATATAGATTTTCACCTTTATACCACCACTCATCTCGCCTTTCATAATCTCTAAGATTTAAATTCCATTCTTTGTTATACCAGTCTCGGCAAAGTGTATAACAATCAATTATTCCATGCACAAATTGACGGCCCACATAAGGCAGCTCAAATCCAGAAGGTTCACAATACCCCCATAACTCTGTATTCGGATTAACAACGTGCCAAGGGAGCCTAGATTTTTCACAAGCAACTTTATCTGCTGATGATGGTGCGTGATTTGTAACAGGATGACTATGCACAACAGCAATAATCTCTCCTTTTTCCTCTGCTTCTACATACGATATAGGATCTAAAACGAAATGCTCATCAGGTGTTTCAGCAATATTCTTGCAAGGGAAATAACGTTTTCTACCTTTTACAACGACAACTAAACCACAACTTTCTTTAGGTGCTTCAGATTTGGCATGTGCCAACGCTTGTTCTTTAATCTCGTTTGGTAGCGTCATTTAATACGTCCAGCTCCAGGGAATGACCCAAAAGGTAAAACCCCATCATTTGCTTTTTTAATTTTATATAGACTTGGCCCTACATAGTTATAAGCAATTTCAGATTGTGTACCTATTGAATAAAAAGAATAGGTAGCAGAAGCATCGGAACTAATTGTCTGATTTAAAGTTATAGATTTATAAGGAACAGAACCTATTCCCCCTGGGATCGTAGTGACATAGGTCACTTGTGTTAACACTGTGGTAGGTAAACCTGTCCCTGTTACATACTGACCGACTGAAACAGAAACATTACTAGCTGCCTTCAAGATATTGGTTGAATTACCAGGTAATCTCTGAGCAGAAAAACTTGCTTCCGCCGTTCCAACAACTGATAAATCTGCAATTTGATTAAGAGTGACAGTTGTACCACTAATAGAAGCAATCATCGTTCCTGCCTGTAATCCTGTCCCACTAATTGCCATGCTTTGATCTAATGCTGAAGCATCAGTAACAATGATCCGAATTAAATCGCTCTGTAAAGTTCCATCTACTGTGGCTGAACTTGATGATGTTGCGTTTGCACTTAATGTAATCGTTGCACCTGCAACATTTGTCACAGTTGTATTATCAGGGATACCAAAGCCTTCAACAATGTCTCCAACTGCTACCGTTTCTGTCGCTGGATTGGTTAAAACAAGTTGATTACTTCCATTAGAGATAGCACCAGTAGCTTCAAAGTTTGCAAACCTTTTATTACATGAAGTAAGCCTTTTACCACAACGATCAGCCGCCAAACTTCCTACTGCATTGTCGTTAACATCGAAATATTTATTTCCTGTATAAGTACATTCAGAACTTCTATATTCCCACTGACAAATATTGGGAAGTAATTGTCTCTTAGGAACAAACATTCCAGCAAGATCAAACTTAGAAGCCAATTCAAATACAATTAAATTTCTATTTTCAGAAGATTTTCTATCGAGATACCATATTTCTTCAGGCCAAGTTGCAGCAGGATCAGCCGCAGGTTGACCATCTAAAAACTTCTTCAATGTTCTAATTCTTCTAACTTCTGCTCCACCTAAATCATTCCCTGGTGTTACTTGGTTTACATCTATTAACAAAGCAGAAATAGAAGAAGTAAAAAGAGGGAAGCTGTTGGCAACAGTCAAAGTAGGTCTAGGAAGAGAACCTCCTGATACAAATTCAAAACCTTCTGCCTTTACGGGCATCCTTATATAAGAATTACCATTCCAAGTGATATTGCTAACACCATCAGTTGCTACACCGCAATGCCATCTTGTTATCGCAGTTGTCCCATGCAATTCCAATGTAGGTCTAAGTTCAAAAAGCTCAATAATCGTGTCAGGAGCTAGAGAATCTAAATCTGCATAAACAGCACTAACAGCAGTCCAAGTGACTCCACCGTCTGTTGTTGTTCCATTAACATCTGTAGGCCAATCAGGTTCAGAACTTCCTGAAGTTCCTGCTGTTGTGCATTTAAAAACAAGACCTGTAGGGACAAGAGCTACTGCCCTTCTTATGTCCCCAACGCTATATGAAGTGGTAGCAGCCCAAGCAGTAAAAGCCATTTATGGAGAGAACGTCTGTCTAAAAGTTGCGCTGATATTGCTCCTTTGAAAATTAGACATTCTACGAGTCCAACTGTCACAAACATACTTTCCCGAAGTACTGGTATCAGGGGGAGTCCAATCAAAAGCAGCAGCATCCGCAGCCCTAGCATCTAGGAAAGTTTCAATCACATCTGCATCTGTATCGCTAACACTAAACTCTAATGAATACTTTTTAGGGTTTTGATTTAAACCAAAGGTAGTTCGTTGTTCATAACCACCAAACCTCACGACCCTAACATTAGGATCACTAGATTTTGACACTGAATAGATGGGGTTGTAGCTGGGGAAAGCTGCCATTGTTTAAACTCCTGCGAGAAGACCACCTGGCCTCCGTTGCCTAACTAATTCAGCTTGCACAGCAGCCGAAAGCATTTCACCTAATTGCCTCCCTTCTGATTCGTCACCTTGAACTTCCGTTCCAGAAGCATCAACATTAACAACAACATTAGTTGTTCCCCCACCTTTCCCTAATTCATGGTTAGGGACAATCCTACCGCTACTACTTGGGACGAATAATTCTGGCCCTTTTTCTCCTACTAAAGAAGGTCTTCCAACAGGAGGTCTGCCTCCATCTGCAAACTTAAGGATTTTCCCAAGGAAGCCAAAAATCCCTTTCCCCTCAGTGAACTCACCCATCATATTCCCATAAAAAGCTTGATTAATAGCCATATCAAGGAACTTATCAGCCACATTATTCAGCATGTCAGCCCATGTTGCTGTTCCTTTTATTAAACCTTTGATTCCACTTGTTATATCACCTCTTATCTTGTTATTAATGCTTTCCCAAGCATCATCAATCTTCTTTTGCAACGTATATTTCTCTCTTAGTTCCGCATTTGAATCGAATAATAATTTGATTTCCTCTCTCGCATGTTCGGGAATCTTTTCCACTAATTTCTCATATTCTTGTGCTAATAGTGTCTTTTCTCTATTACCAGCCAAAGATTCTGTCAATAAGATTTTTTCTTGATTAAGACTTTTTAAAATTTCGTCTCTTGCTTCTTCTTGTTTCTCAGTTAGCTTAGTGATTTTTTCAACTTCGGGAGAAGATTCAAAAGCAGTTTTATCAGCTAAAGTCTTTTTATCTTGTGCAATTGATTTATTTAAATTAGCAATTTCTTCTTCTAGTTTTTTAATCTTTTCATCCTGAGATCCAGGTTTGAATTTGGCAAAGACACTATTTCTCAGCTTTTCTATTCTCTTTTGTAGTTGTAAGGCTCTTTCTTGTTGTAATTCTATTTTGTCATTTAGGTCAACTGTTTTAGTCAATTTTTCATTGAACCTAGCTTGTCCATTAAGGGCGTAATAAATACCACCTCCAAG
>Ga0310344_10004447_pt1 | contig 10426 bp, 7 predicted proteins | sample HC15DNA20200_MG_FD_203801 | JGI IMG/M metagenome (GOLD analysis project Ga0310344, IMG submission 203801) | Marine microbial communities from station ALOHA, North Pacific Subtropical Gyre - HC15-DNA-20-200_MG | ecosystem: Environmental > Aquatic > Marine > Oceanic | place: Pacific Ocean: North... | reverse complement strand
TCGGCAGCCGGACCGCTGTTGCACAGGTTTCCACCAACACTGGCTCGGCTCTGGATCTGAGTTCCGCCGATGATCCGACAACTGTCAGCCAACGCCGAGTAGGCGGCGGCGATCTGCGGATCACCGTAAATCCGGTAACACGGCACAGCCGCTCCCAGTCGGAGACCGTCATCACCGAACTCGAGCACATTCAGATCGGGAATCTTCTTGACGTCGACGACCAGGTCGGGTTCAAGACGCCGTGTGCGTATGTGGTCGATCAGATCTGTTCCGCCAGCCAGCGGCTTGGCCGCGGCAGGATTCCCGGACAGCAGCGCCACCGCGTCGTCCAGCGACATCGGGGCCTCGTATTCGAAGTCACGCATCTCGTCGGTTGTCCCGTCAAAGGGTGCCGGTGAAGAACTGGATCCTGGCGAACCAAGGACCGCAGAGCGTCCACAGAGTACCGGCGAGATCGGGCCGCTTCAAGCAACCGGCCGAGAGCTCGGGCATCGGCTAGGGCTTGACCGATGCCCTCTGCTGCCCGCCGACATTCAGTCGGATCCGCTGATTGTACGAACCCAGCTCGAGATACTTTTCGGCGAGGTTCAACCTCAGGCCGTTGAAGCTCCAGTAGTTCGACGGCGTCTCCAGCGATGCACGGACCTGGCCTGTCCGCTTGTCGAGGGCCTGCAACTTCAGCAGGTAGTAGCGGAGGTTGCCCTCTCGCAAGTACTGCCGCGAAGCCAACAGCAACAGCGGAGCGTGTTCGAGCTTGTCGAGAACGAGGTTGAGCCCGGCAACCTGTTTCCTCCACCGCGGCGGCCCACCGGCAGCCGCACGCGAGAAGGCCAACAGCGGACCGTTGACACGAATCGAATGCAGGTTGACCGAGTAGTAACTCCCCTTGATCGGGCGGTTGACCGCCACGTACAGATTCTCCGAATCGTGGAAAGCGTAGATACTGGTGGCACCTTTCAGGTCGCCGGTGGCGATCTGTCCAACCGCGGCCAGCTTGCCGGTCCTCAGGTCGAGGCGATCAAGTCGCCCTGTACCGGCCAGCAGCACCAGTTGATCCTCCCCGATCATGCCCAGTCGCGTGCCGGCAACGAGCTTGTGTTGCCACAGCGTCTTGCCGCTGACCACGTCGTCCTGCTGCACCGACAGGTGGCTCCACTTCAATCCGAACACATTGAAGCTGCCGCCATTGCGGATCCAGGTGATCGTGGTCCCCTCAAGTCGCAAGACCCCTTCCAGCTTTCGAGCCAGTCCGGCGACCTCCAGGGGGTGCCCGTCGCGGGCCCGCAGCGCCACCGGTGGGCGTGAGGTGTAGCCAGCCTTCAAAAACGGCAACGTCCCCAGTGCGATCGGCTTCCCGGTAGTCGGCTTCTGGGACCGGACTGGTCCACCGCCCAGGTAAATGATCTTGTCGCTGCCCATCACGGGAATTCCCGAAGCCACACGGTCACGTTGCCAGAGCACTTCGCCGGTTCGCGGCTCGAGAGACGTCAATCGGCGGCGTCCCGAAACGCAGATGATCTCGCGGTTGACGACTCGCAATGGCCCTCGCCGAGCATTCCTGACCACGAGATTCAACTGCGTCGCCGCGGTCTCGGCCGGTACCAATACCGGCGGACGCGGCCGAATTGACGTTGATCTGGCCAATCCCGCATCGAGCGAGTGCGACCAGAGAAGTTCCCGGGTGGTCGGTGACAGAGCCTGCACGACCCCACGATGAAAAACGACCACCTGGTGGCCGACAGCCCGAGCCGGCAGATACATCGAGGTGCCGCTCCGTCCCGACTGGGGCAGCGGCACCGACCAGGACACACCACCATCCTCCGCACGTTCGACAATCAACCTCTGCCGACTGCTGTCGTAGACGGTACGATGCGAGTCGAACCACGGGAGTCGCTGCCGATTGAGTTCCAGATCCTGGCGTCGTACAGACCGTGAAGACCCGGCCGCACGTACGATCTCGACCTCTTTCGGCCAATCCGCTCGACGAGCCGGGCCGCCCAATCCTCGCTTGCTGCGAAAATCGACCAGGGCCTTCCGTGCCCTCGTCCCCACAGCCGGATCCGCGTCTTCGGCCAGCCGCAACCAGGTCACTTCCGCCTCGCCCACACGCCCGTTCCTCGCCGCGACGGTGGCCAGATGAAAGCGAACCGATCGCGAGGCCGGATGGAAGGCGAACACTTCAGCAAAGGTCCTTTGCTGAAGTCGTTCCTTGCCGATCACCGCGGACGCGTCGGCCGCAAGCTGCTTGTCCAGCCGGGCCCGCAGATCTTCGGGCAGCTTCGGCCACAGGTCGGCCAGTTGCCCGCCAACCCACCGGTCCAGGCGGACGCGGACCGGATCCTGAACACCCTGGGTGATCCGGTGCGTGCCAAACCGGCGGGCCAGTTCGCGGAAGCCGGCAACCGCCGACTCCCATTCTTGTCGTGCCACGGCCCGCTCGACCCTCAGTCGCTGGACCATCCGCTGCCGATCGATCGAATCGGCCAGACCCGCCAGTTGCTCAATCCGCTTGTCGACCCGGTCTTCTTCGACAGCCAGTTCCACTCTCACCGCTCCCGCCAGCGCCGTTCTCAGGGCATCGCGGTACCGGGCAACCAGTTCCGGCTTGAGTTTCTTGCGGTCAATCGCTTCCAGAAATCTCATCGCCGAAACGTAGCCACGCCCCAGCAGGGCCAGTTCCGACTGCTTTAGCAAGGCCCAGCCGTCGGCGGAATCTTTCTCCAGTGCGGCCTCGATCCGCACCACAAGCGCCTCCCGCTGTTCGTATGCGGTCAGTCCCTCTGGCCCCAGCGCCAACACCAACCCCTGGGACATCACCAGGTTCCCCAGCACCGCCCCCTCATCGGACGATTCGGGCAAGTAGGTCCGGCTGGACACATTGCCGTCGGAAAGGGCAAGCGTACAGATCTGCCCTGACGAAAGAGGCAGGTGAAAGTGGTCGTCGGTGGCCACACCGCGACCGCAGGGGCGGCCCTCCGACGGTTGCAGCTTATGGGTCCAGGCGGCTTTACCATCGGCCATGTCGAAGGCCGCAACCGAATCCGACCCAACCAGCAGCAGCCGGTCAGCAAATCCTCCGGCCACGTAAAGGAAGGAGCCCTTCTTCTTCTTCCAGAGCAACCGTCCGGTGAAGAGATCCAGGCAGTTCAGCACCGGTTCGGCGTGCGGAGTGAACACGACCCGGTCTCCACAGATCACCGGAGGTGCAGCGGCCCATCCCGAGGCCATCCGGGCTCCGGGAGTGTTCGCCCCGGCCCCCACTCTCATCATGCCGGGCATGCCAGGCCCCGCCGATCGGGACTCCGGCTGCGGGCCGGCGTAGCGATGAGCCCAGAGAATTCGCCGGCTCGAGCATTCGACGCCGACCAGCCATCCGACCGTCGTCGGACAGACGGCGACACCGTCGGAGACGGCGACATGGGACGAGGCCCATCGACGGTTGGGATCTCTCAGTGCCGGACCGTCAACATAGGCGATCCTCCGCGACCAGACAGGTTGTCCAGTCGCGGCCTCGAGCACATGAAGCCTGACCTCGTTGTCCTGTTCACCAACAACATACAGCTTGCCATCCTGTGGAGCCGGAGCCCCCAGAAACCGGGTTCCCGACAGCGGCAGGTCGAAAGGCTCATCCATCTTGGCTCCACCCACTTCCCAACTGGGCCGGCCACTGACCAGGTCGAAAGCGGCCAGTGTGTTCCACTGTCCGGGTTGCCTGGCGCCACTTCCCCCAAAGGGATTGAATCCACCGAATCGCATCGAAGGCGGAGGATTCCGCAACAGCATCCCCTCCTGAACCAGGAACACCTGTTGACCGTCGCTCGATGGAATGCCGTGCAGGGAGTGCTGGAACAGCAAACCGGTCAGCGGATGGTTCATCGCGGCCCCGTTGACAGGTCCGAAACGAACATTGCCGACCCTGCCGCCACCAACCCGCGCCACCTGCGGTACGAACCCGCCCGCCATCACGCCGTTTCTCGACACGATCCCCCGCCGCCCCACCATCAGACTCTCGACGGCCACGTCCGGGCGGGTTTCCCACAGCACCTGGCCGGTGTCGATGTCAATCACCTCGATCCCCCGGAGCGTGCGGAAGATCGCCTTGTTGCCGACCACCAGTGGAACGAACGCCGGGATCATCGATTGCCCGAGATCCCCGAGGTCTTCGACCAGTTCACGAACCACCGCGGCGACCGCATGCCGATGGGTCATTCGGCGGTGCCATCGAGAGAGCAACAACGGAGATCCGCCGTCGGCACGCCCCCGTCGGCCGGGACTGCCAAAGAAAACCGGCCAGTCCCGCAACACCGGCTCGGCGACTATTGCCGGACGAGCCGGACCCAGCCACTGGGCACGGCCCACTTCACGACCACCCGGCAAAGTCAGACGCCCCGCGTCGGACAGGCCAGCCAGCATGGTCTTGACCCGTTCGGGCTGCCCCACGCGATGAAAGACCCAGGCGGCTTTCAATCGCCACGGGGTCGCCGATGCCACTGGATCGCTCGCCTCCAGCAAACGGTCCAACCAGAATGCCGCCAAGCCCAGACGACCACGATCGATGTGGCGAGACGCAAGACGGTTGGCCGCCTGGCGACCGGCCTTGGTATGAAAGAACCGATCCGCCACCTCGACCATCTCCGACTCGCCGCCGGATGTCTCAGCCTCGGCCAGCCGCCTGGTCGCCTCGGCACCAAATCGTGTCCGAAATGTCTCGCGGAATGACTCGGGCAGTTGCCCCAAAAGCCGGTTCGCCTCGTCGCGAACAGTGATCCACCGCCCCTGCTGACCGCGAAACAACGAATCGGCCTCGAACTTTGCGCCCGCCGGAGGATTGAGCAACACCGACACCGCCTCCAAGACCCTGGCGTGTTGGCCGGACTTCATCCAGCCGTGAGCCTGCCGCAACAACTTGGCTTGGCGTGGATCCTGGGGCGCCAAAAGGTCAACTCGATCCCGCGCCGTGGGATCACCGTTTCCGACAGGTTTCTTGGGTTGCTTGGGTTTCCTGAGATTCGCCGGCGGAAAACCCTTGGGAACCGGAGGCCTAGGTTTGCCTGCGGCCGGACGACCGCCAAAGACCTGTCGCAGCATTCGCTCAACAGCCTCTGCCGCCGCCCGCTTGGCAGCTTCCTGGGGAGTCTCGTTCTTGGTCTTCGACGTCTTCGTCCCAGCCTTCGGCTTTGGTGCCAGCTTCTTTGCCGTCGGCTTGGCCGTCTTTTGCTGCGCCGCACCGTGATCGATGATGCTGCCAAACGTGACAGCGGCAACCAGCAACGAAGCTAGCCCACGCAATCTGTTCGACGAAGAACGACGGAACATGTATGCCACGGTTCCAGACCAGAAGAAGGACATCGGGTCAGTGATGCCTCCAGTATAGCCGCCACCACAGGACGGTCCCACCGGGCGAATGGAACCACGCAGAGTTTTGTCCGGGGTCACCACAGGGATGATTCGGCCAACGACCGGGGCGATCCGACGCGTGTCAGTCCCGACCACAGCCTCAGGCCGTCGCCGGCCCCTTGCCACGGCGATTCTTGCTCTCCCGTCGCCGTTTGTTGCGACACATGCGACAGATGCGCCCGAGATAACGACGACGCCCCTTCGCCGTCTGTTTCTCGTAGAGGACGTAGAACGGTTCGACCGCTGGCCAGCGGCTGTTGCAGTCCCGACAGACACGAACCGACAGCGATTTTCCACGTGATCGCGTACGGCTCCGCCGCCGCCGGGCCAGTTCCCGCAGCTCCGACTCCTGTTGATCGCGGTACTGTTCCCATCGCTTCTGGCTGGCCGCTGCCGCCTTCTTCGACACTCGCCGCTGCTTGGCCTTGGAGAACGCCATCTGCATCACCTCGGCCCACGACCGCTTGACCCCCAGCTTCTGCAAGTGGTAGACGACGCGGCGACGGGTCACCAGCGGCGTGTTCTCACGGTTCCATAGCAGGGCGATCTGTTCTGGAGTACACCGCGACGCATGAGCCAGCAGGAACGTGTGGAAGCGATCGAGTTGGGCAGCCGTCAACCGGACCGCATCGCGGGCCCGGCGAGACCGGCCTCCGTCGATCAACTTCATCCGGCCCAGCTTCTTCTGCACGGCGTTCCGCGAATACCCGACCAGGACATTCGGGTCGGCGGAAAGCTGCGCCGCTGTCCAGCCCTCGCCGATCAGTCGCTTGAGCTCGGCCTCGGCTTCAGCAGTCCATCGCTTCCGTGGAATGCCATCACCGACAAAATCCAACCGCGCAGCCTTATTCTGGATCGCCGCCGGAGACCGGGAGCCAATCTGCATCTCGCTGGCCGAGAGCCCCTGCGCCAGGAGATCCCGCAGCTGTTCGATCTCGTGTTCGGTCCAAAGTTGCCCCGGCATCCCTCTCGCCCGCGTCTCGACCGTCGTCGGTGACCGTTGAAGTTTCTGCTTCCAGCAGCTATCTTGACGCGGCTGCATGGTAACGAGCGGAGCGGAGTTTCCCAAACGAACCGATCGAATTCGGTTGATCTATCCGCAAAATTCTCCATGAAATTGCCCGCGAGAGAGCTTGGCCTGGTGCCACTCTGCTCGCCTTGAACTCTCCCTGGCACGCACTCGAATTTTTCCGCCATGTCCACCAACGCGCAAATCGAATTGGTCGGTCGAACCGACGAAGAGACCGGATCAGCAGCCTGCGAGCGGCTTCGTGCCGCCGGCCAAACTCCGGGCGTCCTATACGGGAACCAGGATGACACGGTCTCGGTCAAGATCGAGACCGGATCTCTGCGTCCGCTGATCGACCGGGGCGTCCGCGTGCTCGACGTGGCGATCGACGGCGAGAACCAGAAAGTGATGTTTCGCGAGGTCCAGTGGGACACGTTCGGCACTCACGTGCACCACTTCGACCTGTTGAGAATCGATGCTGACCAGCGGATCGAGGTCGACGTGCCCGTCGAATTGCGTGGGACGGCTCCCGGCACCAACAGCGGCGGACAGTTGGAGCAACCCCTGCACACCATCCGAATCAACTGCTCGGCGGTCGAGGTCCCCGAGCGACTGATGATCCGAATCAATCATCTCGAGATCGGAGATTCGATCACCGTCGCAGACCTCGAACTCGAGGGCGACGCCGAGGCGACACTCGATCCGACGACGATTATCGCGAGGGTCGTGGAGATTCGCGACGAATTCGACGACGAGATTGGCGAAGAGGGCGAGTTGGAAGCCGGGCTGATCGAGCCGGAAGTCATCGGCCGCGCGGCGGACGACGACGACGGCGACGGCGACGACGAGTAACTGGCCATGAAGGTCATCGTGGGCTTGGGCAATCCTGGTCCCCGCTACCGCCGCACCCGTCACAACGTCGGTTTCGATGTGCTCGAGGAACTCGGACGCCGCTTCGGACCGATCCCGACTCGCAACCGCTTCGATGCCGAGATCGGCGAGTTGACGATTGCCGAGACCCGACTGCTGCTGGTCGCGCCGCAGACCTTCATGAACAACAGTGGCCGCACCGTCGGACCACTGCTGGACTTCTACAAGCTCGCACCCTCCGAAGTGCTGGTCGCCTGTGATGACCTGAACCTGCCACTCGGCCGACTGCGGCTCAGGGAACGCGGTTCGGCAGGAGGGCAAAAGGGGCTTGCCGACATCCTGAAACGTCTCGGCACCCAGGACGTGCCCCGGTTGCGGATCGGCATCGGTCAGCCCCCGCCACGATTCGACGCCTCGGATTTCGTGCTTGGACGATTCACCGGAGAAGAACAGGTCCCGATCGAGACGGCAGTGGCCGAAGCCGTCGACGGCGCACTTCTCTGGGCCCAACAGGGCCCCGCCGCCGCCATGAATCGGCTCAACCCATCGGCCGCTCCCGATGAAGACGCCGGTGCCGGCAACGAGTGACCCGGCCCGACTGGCTTCAACATTGCAAATCGCTGACGAGACGATACAACGGAGAGACTGCGTTTGGCCGCCCGGCCAACAGGCTCAGCGTTTCGGCGCACCTCTCCGGTTGCCATTCGCAGGACCACTCCCAAGACCAATCGGCGGGCCTGGCTCTTCTTACTTCCCGGCTCTCCCCGACCTCAGCCCAAGGAACGACACCCGTGGCGCAGAACTATTATGAAGGCATGTTCCTGGTCGACAGCGGCAAGTTTGCCAACGATTCCGACGGAGTGATGACCCACGTCCGGGAACTGCTGTCCAAAACCGGGGCCTCGATCCGCGAGGACCGAGTCTGGATGGATGGCAAACTGGCCTACCCCATTGACGGGCGACGCCGCGGAGTCCATTTCCTGGTCTATTTCCAGGGCGATGGAAACGCCAACACCGAAATCGCACGACAGGTGAGGCTCTCCGATCTTGTGCTGCGGCATATCGTGATTCGCCATCCCGAGATCATGTGGGACCGACTGGTGGCTGCCATCAGTGGAGGCATCGAAGAAACCACCACGACGGAAGAAACCACCACGACAGCTCCGGCCGAAGCAGAAACCGCTGAAGCAGAAACCGCTGAAGCAGAAACCTCTGAAGCAGAAACCTCTGAAGCAGAAACCGCTGAAGCAGAAACCGCTGAAGCAGAAACCGCCGTAGCAGAAACCGCCGAAGAAGCTGACGAGACAGACGCCACCGAGGATGCCGGCGACGAAACCGCAGCTGCAGAAGAGACCGGTGACGAGGCCTCGGATGAGTCCGGGGCAGAGGGGGACGCGGAGACCGACGACGGAGAGGCCGAAACGAGCGAAACAGCCTAGCTTCCCGTTTTGCTACGGGCGGTGCAGACAACATCTGATGTTCCGGGCAGGGAGTTCCGGGCAGGGGACAAGCCGGACGAACCGGCAAAGGAGATTCACGGATGGCGAATTTCAACAAAGTGATCCTGGTTGGAAACCTGACACGCGACCCGGAGTTGAGGCATATCCCGTCGGGGACAGCCGTCACCGATCTTGGGCTGGCCGTCAACCGCAACTGGACGGATCGCAACACGAACCAGAAAAACGAAGAGACGACGTTTGTCGATATCACCTGCTGGGGACGCACCGCTGAAATCGCGTGCGAGTACCTCCGCAAGGGACGGCCGGTCCTGATCGAGGGACGACTTCAGATGGATTCGTGGGATGACCGCGAAACCGGACAGAAGCGGACCAAGCTCAAGGTCGTCTGCGACAACCTGCAAATGCTCGGCGGACGAAGCGACGGAAACTCCGGAGGTGGAGGCGGAGGTTACTACGAGTCAGCACCTCAATCGGCTCCGTCCGAACCGGCCCCCGTCGCCGAGAACCCAGCCGCCAATCCTCCTGACGACGAGGTGCCGTTCTAGAACTGGCACCGATGCAAGAAACCCACTCCACGAAGACCGGGCTCCGTCCCGGGCAGTCCCATGAGTCGCAAGCGATCCACTCCTCACCTCGCCGGCACAACCAATTCCTCAGTCGAATTGCTGCTGGCCGAACCGATTCCCTCTCTCGGGCTCCCCGGTGACCTCGTGCGGGTCAAGCCTGGCTACGCCCGCAATTACCTGATCCCCCAGGGATTGGCGACAGTTGCAACCGAAGAGAACCGGCACGCGGTCGAGAAGCACCGGGCTCGGCTGCTGGAACTGCAAGCCAACGAGATCAAGCAACTGGAAGGGCTTGCCGACCGCATTGCGGCACACAGCGTGACGATCGAGGCCAACGCCAACGAGGAAGGCCAACTCTACGGATCGGTCAACCAGAACGACATCAGCCGTTCGCTGATCGAAGCCGAATTCAATATCGCGCCCGAACAGATCAAGCTCTCCGGTGTCCTCAAGGAACTGGGCATGTACACCGTGCCGGTGCAATTGCACGAACACGTCGAGGCGGAGATGAAGGTCTGGGTCGTGCCGTCGGCCGAGGAAATGGGCGAGGAGGAGTAGCCTGCGGGAGCCGTCCCGTGGAGAACGCGGGGGCGGCGAGATGTTCACGGAGGGGCATGCGATGGCTGTGGCGGCGACCAAGTCCGGGTTCGACCGACTTCCCCCACAGAACCTCGAGGCCGAACGCGGTGTGCTCGGCAGCGTACTGCTGATCAACGACGTGCTCGACGAGGTCACCGAGGTGATCACTCCCGAGCACTTCTACACCGACGCGCATCGCAAGATCTTCTCGGCCATCCGCAGGCTCTACGACAACAACGTCCACGCCATCGATCCGCTGACTCTCGCCGAAGAACTCGACAAGCACAGCGAACTCGCCGACATCGGCGGCACCGCCTATCTCGAGCAGGTCCTCGAAGCCGTTCCCCATGCCGGAAATGCCCGGTACTACGCCGGGATCGTCCGCGAAAAATGGGTACAGCGGCAGTTGATCTTCGCTTGCAACGAGATCCTCACCGAGTGCTACGACGGGTCCAACGACCCCGACGACGTGCTCTCCTCGGCGGAACAGCGAATCTTCCGCATCCTCGACGACCAGGGAGACCCTCGCAAGATCTTGATCAAGG
>Ga0310344_10004446_pt1 | contig 10428 bp, 8 predicted proteins | sample HC15DNA20200_MG_FD_203801 | JGI IMG/M metagenome (GOLD analysis project Ga0310344, IMG submission 203801) | Marine microbial communities from station ALOHA, North Pacific Subtropical Gyre - HC15-DNA-20-200_MG | ecosystem: Environmental > Aquatic > Marine > Oceanic | place: Pacific Ocean: North... | reverse complement strand
CCGCGGCGATCCGCCCTCCGCTGCCGGGAGGCTGCGGCCTACTCGCCGCTCAACAGAAAGTCTAAACTAACCGCTGGTACTAAACGTGGGGGTAGGTCAAAGAGGTCCAGGAGCATCTCGTCGAGACCTGTTTTTCCTTGGATGGGCGCGACGGGCGATGGCGGGCCGTTCTACTACCGGGTGCACAGCCCGGTCGTGCTGATCGAGTTCGACCATCATCTGGGCGTCGTGTTCGACAACAAGGTGCCGTCGCCGCATCACGTGCACTCGCTGATCCGGGCGCCCAATGGCGGCGATTACGGCGTCGACCTGCTGCGCCAGCATCATGAATGCTTCGGCCATTCGCACGGCGATCACCGGCCGCATAAGCGTTGATCCGCGCTTGATTATGGTGCGGACACGCGACACGATCCGCTGCCATGACCCGCCTGCCGATCGACGAAATTCTCCCGGAACTCTGCGCCCGCCTTGAGCGCACGCCGAACGCCGTCGTGCAAGCGGCGCCGGGCGCGGGGAAGACGACACGGATTCCGCTCTGGCTGTTGGACGCGCCTTGGCGCGCGGGCGGCAAGATCGTCATGCTGGAGCCGCGCCGGCTGGCGGCGCGGGCGGCGGCCCGGCGCATGGCCGAGACCCTGGGCGAACCCATTGGCGAGACGGTCGGCTACCGCGTGCAGCTCGACAACCGGACTGGCCCCGAGACGGTCATCGAGGTCGTCACAGAGGGTATATTGACCCGCCGCCTGCAGCGCGACCCCGCCCTGGAGGGCGTGGCGGCGATCATCTTCGACGAGTTCCACGAGCGCAGCCTGCAGGCCGATCTGGGCCTCGCGCTGTGTCTCGACAGCCAGGCGGGCCTGCGCGAAGAGCTGCGCCTCCTGGTGATGTCGGCCACCTTGGACGGGGATGCGGTTGCCGAACTGATGGGCGGGGCGCCGGTGATTGCGAGCGCCGGCCACAGCTTCCCGGTCGAGACCCGTTATCTGGGTGCCCCGCCGGCCGGCCGGTCCGGAGACAATTTCGCCCCCGCAATTGTGTCGGCCGTGTACCGGGCGTTGCGGGAGGAGAGCGGCAGCGTGCTGGTCTTCCTGCCCGGGGAAGGCGAGATCCGGCGGGCCGCGGCGCTCTTGGCCGACGCGGGCCTGCCCGGCGATACCGATCTGATGCCGCTTTACGGCGCGCTGCCCCAGTCCGAGCAGGACCGCGCCATCGCCCGGCCCGCGCCCGGGCGGCGCAAGGTCGTGCTGTCGACCGCCATCGCAGAGACCAGCCTGACCATTGAGGGGATCCGGGTCGTCGTGGATGGCGGCCGTGCCCGCCGGCCCCGTTTCGATCCGCAAAGCGGCATGACTCGGCTGTTCACCGAGCCGGTGTCCCAGGCCGAGGCGGCGCAGCGGCAGGGCCGCGCCGGCCGGCTGGAACCGGGCCTCTGCTATCGGCTCTGGGACAAGGCGGGGGAGGGGGCGCTGAAACCCTTCGCCGATCCGGAAATCCGCGCCGCCGATCTGGCGCCGCTGGCGCTCGATCTGGCGAATTGGGGCGTGCCGGACCCGGTCGCCCTGCGCTGGCTGACCCCGCCGCCGGCCGCCGCGCTCGATCAGGGGCGGGACCTGTTGACTTTGCTGCGCGCCCTGGACGGGCAGGGCCGGATCACCGCCCAGGGACGGGCGATGGCGGCACTGCCCCTGCATCCGCGGCTGGCGCATATGGTCGTCGAAGGTGCGAACGCCGAATGGGCCGACATGGCGTGCGACATCGCCGCCTTGCTGGCGGAGCGGGATATCGTGCAGCGCGAGGGCCGCGACCCGGCGCCGGCGGACCTGTCCCTCCGGGTGAACGCCCTGCAAGGCGACCGGACGCGCCTGCGGGTCAACCGCAACGCGCTGCGCCGCGCCCGGGCGCTGGCCCAACGGTGGCGAAAGTTGGCGCCGAAAGGCTCAGGCAGGCACCTGGATCTACCGCGGGAGGAACAGATTGGTGCCCTGGTCGCTCTGGCCTATCCGGACCGGATCGCGGAACGCCGCCCCGGCGGCGACCCCCGGTTCCGCTTAAGCAACGGCAGGGGCGCCGTGCTGTCGCCCGAGGACACGCTGCGCGACGCGCCCTACCTGGCGGTTGCCGATGTCGGTGGCGGGGCGCGGGACGCCCGTATCCGCATCGCCGCGCCGATTTCCCGGGCGACCATCGAACAGCTGTTCGAAGACCGGATCGTGGAGAGGGAGACGGCGGTCTGGGACCGTCAGACCGGTTCCGTGATCGCCCGCCGGCAGCGGCGTCTAGATGCCCTGGTGCTCAGCAATGCGCCGGCGCAATCGATCCCGGAGGCGCAGATCGCGGACGCCCTGATCGACGGTATCCGCGATGCCGGGCTGGACTGCCTGCCCTGGAGCCGGGAGGCCGAGGGCTGGCGTGAGCGGGAGCACTGTCTCTACCAGGCGACCGGCAGTGGCGACGATTTGTCGGACGGCGCCCTGCTGGCGACGCTCGAGGACTGGCTGCGGCCCTATCTGGCCGGGATTAGCCGGCTGCAGCAACTGAAGGCGCTCGACATGCTGTCGATCCTGAAAAGCCGGATGGACTGGTCGGCCCAACAGCGGCTCGACGAACTGGTGCCGAGCCACCTGACGGTGCCCAGCGGTTCCCGCATCCGCATCGACTACAGCGACCCGACCGCGCCCGTCTTGCCGGTCAAGCTGCAGGAGATGTTCGGGGCGACCGAGACGCCTGTGATCGCCGGCGGCGCGATCGCGCTCACCCTGCACCTGCTGTCACCGGCGGGACGGCCGCTGCAGATCACACAGGACCTGGCCGCCTTCTGGCGCAACGGCTATCCGCAGGTCCGGGCCGAGATGCGCGGCCGCTATCCCAAACACCCCTGGCCCGACGACCCGCTGACGGCCGCGCCGACGCGGCATACGAAGAACAGAATGAAATGACTCGGCGTTTGTTTCGCTGCAAGGCCGGACTTTCAGGTGGGTGCTAATTAGCGCCTGCTTATGACCCAAGTTGGTCATCACGTTCTTCGGTAGGTTACGGCTAGACTTGACGAGAAGCGGAAGCCCTTGTCACCTTAAAAACTCATTTCCTAGTGAAAGTGCTGCGACATCGCCGCGAGCGAGATTTTACTGCCTTTAAAGGTCCGATGACTTATAGGAACATGCTTCGTGCCGCGCTCCATGGAGTAAGTCCTTAAATTTTCCAGGGCTGCTTCGCAAATTGCTCCGCGAGGAAGTCCAGCATCGCGCGAATTCGGGGGACGCGGTTTCGTCCCGGCGGCGACAAGGCCCAAAAGATCACGGGTTCATCGACATGCACATCTTCCAACAACGGTACCAGCAATCCCGATTGGACCGATCGACCGACCTGGGTATCGGTCATCCGGATGATGCCTTCGCCTGCAACGGCGAGATCGAGAATGACGTCCGTACTATCCGTCTGCACATTGCCTGATACCCTGATGCGCTCAAGCTGCCCGTTGGACCAAAACGGCCAACTCGAAAGCTGTTCGAGCGCGCTGAGGCTAATGCAATTGTGGCCAAGCAGATCTTCGGGACGCCGCGGCGTGCCGTGTTTGGCGAGATAGTCGGGACTGGCGCAAATGATCCGCCTGCCTTCCGCGATTTTTCGTGCGACAAGCGAACTGTCGGAAAGTGTCCCCGCTCGCAACGCAATATCGACGTTTTCCGCCATCACGTCGATCCGCCGATCGTTAATGGCGATTTCAACATTTACCTTCGGGTGCGCGGCGAGAAATTTGGGGAGGACAGAAGCCAGTTGATGCCGGCCGATACCCGTCCCCGCATTGATCTTGATACGGCCCGATAGTTGCCGGCTGGCCCCGCCGACTTCCGCCTCCGCATCTTCAACGGCGGCCAAAATCTCTCGGCAACGCCGAAGGAACGTTTACCCTTCTTCCACCAGCGAAAGCCGCCGGGTCGTGCGCGTCAGCAATTGGACACCGAGCCGCGATTCCAATCGGCCGATCAGTTTTGAAATTGCGGACGGTGTCCGGCGCAAATCCTCAGCCGCCGCAGCAAAGCTGCCAAGCTCCACCACGCGCACGAACACGCGCATTTCATCAAGTTCGGCCACAGCATCCCATTTCATGAAATTAATTCATGAAATATGTGAATTACCTGTAATTTTTTATTCAATCAACCGGACGTACTGTCGCACGTCGATTTACCCCGCTGGATTGGAAACGGTAGCGCAATCAATGTACGACCCCTCGCTGACAACCTCCTACTTCCCAAAACAAACGGACACCGAAATTCGGGACATCACCATCGGCGGCTTGTTGAGAGAGATCGCAGCGGAACATCCGGACCTCATTGCGATGGTCGAAATAGAGGATGCCGCGGACCCGGGCCGCGAATGGACTTACGCCACGTTGCGGGCTGACTCGGAACGGTTGGCCCGATCGCTGGCCAGCAGGTTCGCCCCAGGCGAGAAGATCGTCGTCTGGGCGCCGAATGTCCCCGAATGGGTCCACATGGAGTACGCCTGCGGGCTTGCCGGGCTGGTCCTTGTCACGGCCAATCCCTCCTTCCAGCCGGACGAATTGCGCTATGTCCTCGAACAGTCGGGGGCGGTCGCGCTGTTCATGGTCGACGAGTTCCGCGGCAACCCGATGCGCGACATCGCGGAAAAGGCGGTTACCGGCCTCGACAATATCCGTGACGTCGTGGACCTGACGGACTCGACGGCTATGTACTTCGAGACCAGCACACGGAAGTCTCTGCCGGCGGTTGCGCCGGATGACGCGGCGCAAATTCAATACACATCGGGAACGACCGGATTCCCGAAAGGCGCGGTGCTGAGCCACAAGAATTTGGTGAACAATGCGCGCCTATATTGCGCTCGCAAGCAAGTCGGACAGCACTCCGTTTGGGCCAATTTCATGCCGCTGTTTCACACGGCAGGGTGCGCGACGGGGACGCTGGGCTGCCTGCAGGCGGCCAGCAAAATGTTGTTGATCAAGCGTTTCGATGCCGACGTTTTCGCCAAACTGATCGAACAGCAAGGAGTCACGACCTGTTTCGCCGTGCCAACCATGCTATTCGGCTTGTTGGAAGCGCTTGAGCGCACCCCGCGGGACATGTCGTCGCTGGAGGTCATCTCGACCGGCGGCGCCTCCGTACCGCCGGATCTGGTACGCCGCGTGCGCGACCGCTTGGGATGTCACCTGCTTTCCGCATTCGGTCAAACGGAGCATTCTCCGATGATTTGTCTGAATCCCATTGAGGCAAGCTTGGACCAAATCGTCGAAACTGCGGGGCAGCCATTACCGCAGACCGAAGTGTCGATCCGGTCACCCGACAGTAACGAAGTGCTGCCCGTGGGCGAAGTCGGGGAAATTTGCTCCCGCTCCTACGCGGTGATGATTGGGTACAACGACAACCCGGAAGCGACGCGCGCGGCGATCGACGATGAGGGTTGGCTCCATACCGGCGATCTGGGCACCATGGACGCACAAGGCTTTGTCCGGGTGACGGGCCGGGTGAAGGACATGATCATACGCGGCGGCGAAAATCTGTTTCCGGCCGAGATCGAAGCCGTCTTGATCGAGCACCCGCAGGTCATGCAAGTCGCCGTCATCGGTTTGCCGGATGAAAAATGGGGTGAGATCGTCGCGGCTTTCATCATGTCCGATACAGACCCGGATGAACGGACATTAAAGGCACATTGCAGGACCCATCTCTCCCCGCAGAAGACACCGGCGGTATGGATCCGGGTGCCAGAATTTCCGCTTACTGGATCTGGGAAAGTGCAAAAATTTGCCATTCGCGACAGGTTCCTGGCGGGTGACTACGGAGAAATCATCGATGGCGGTTAGAATTGAGAAAGACGGATCGGTGTGGACCGTCATCCATTCACGCCCCGACGCGCGCAACGCGATGGACCCAGAAAGCGCGGCCGAACTCTACGACGCTTTTCGGGCTTTCGAGGCGGATGACGATGCCGCTGTGTCCGTGTTCTGGGGCGAGGGCGGTGCGTTCTGCGCCGGATGGGATTTGAAGCACGCCGCTTCCCTGTACGGTGCGGACGCACTCGATCCGTACGATTTTCCCGAAGACGGCGATCCTCCCATGGCCGCCATGGGCCCCAGCCGGCTGAACCTTTCAAAACCGGTGATCGCGGCCGTCGCCGGTCCGGCCGTTGCCGGCGGCATGGAACTTGCGCTCTGGGCCGACATCAGGGTGATGGAGGAAACCGCCTTCATGGGAGTCTATTGCCGGCGCTGGGGTGTTCCGCTGATCGATGGCGGCACGGTCCGCCTGCCGCGCCTTGTCGGCGAAGGCCGCGCGATGGATCTGATCCTGACGGGCCGAAAGGTGGCGGCGGACGAGGCTCTGCGCATCGGGTTGTGCGAGTATGTCGTGCCCGAAGGCAAGGGACGCGAACAGGCCGAAGCGCTGGCTCAAGACATCGCGCGCTTCCCGCAAAGTTGCGCCCGCGCCGATCGCTGGTCGGTCAAGGCCCAGCACGGATTATCGCTCCAGGATGCGCTGCGGCAGGAATGGTGGAACGGCAAACCAGAAGTCACGAGAGGGATCGAGAGCGCGGCGCGGTTTGCCAACGGTAAAGGGCGTGGCGGGGATTTCGAAAATGTATGAGTTCAACCTGACCGAATCCCTCGCACCCGCGCAGCGCGACATGGCAACGCGCGACGTCACCATTGGAAAGCTGTTGCGCGAAATCGCCCGAGAGACCCCGGAAGCCCCCGCCTTGCTCGAAGTGACCCAAACCGGGGACACCGGGCGAATCTGGACCTATGCTGCGCTGCTTGAAGATAGCGAACGGTTGGCGCACGCCTTGGGCTCCCGGTACCAGCCGGGCGAACATGTCGTCGTCTGGGCACCGAACAGTCCCGAATGGGTGCTGATGGAGTATGCATGCGCCCTGGCCGGACTGGTGCTGGTAACGGCCAATCCTGCCTTTCAGACGAAGGAACTGCGCTACGTGCTCGAGCATTCCGGCGCCGTTGCGCTGTTCACGGTCGACTCGTTCCGCGGCAACCCCATGGCTCGCATCGCCACGGAGGCTGCACGCGGGCTACCCACGCTTCGCGAGATCGTAGACCTGGACGATGAAACGGCCCTCTACGCGGTCAGCGGCGATACTCCCGAGCTGCCGGCCGTTTCGCCGGGCGACGCGGCGCAAATCCAATACACCTCCGGCACGACCGGCTTCCCTAAAGGGGCTGCGCTGAGCCATCTAGGGCTGGTCAATAATGCGCGGTTCTACGCCCGCCGCTGCGGTGCCGACGCCGGTGCGGTCTGGATCAACATCATGCCGATGTTCCACACCAGCGGATGCGGCATGGTCACCCTGGGCTGCCTCCAAGCTGGCTGCTGCATGGTGCTGGTCAGCCTGTTCGACCCCGCGGTCGTTCTCGACCTCTTCGAGAGCCAGCGGGCCACGGTTATTCTGGGCGTACCGACGATGCTGGTCGCGCTGCTCGAAGCGCATGAAACGCGGCCTCGTGACACCTCCAGCCTGGAGGTCGTGAGCTCGGGGGGCTCGATGGTGGCGCCGGAGCTGGTGCGCCGCGTGCAGTCCGCCTTCGGTTGCGGATTCTCGACGCTGTACGGTCAGACCGAGCATTGCCCGGTCATCACCCAGCATCATCTGAGCGACAGTCTCGACGATATCTGCAACACCGCCGGCCAACCGATCCCGCAAACGGATGTCTCGATCCGCAGCGTCGGCGAAAACGCGGTCGTGCCCATCGGTACGGTCGGCGAAATCTGCGCGCGCGGGCCGTCGGTGATGATCGGCTACCACGCCAACCCAGAGGCAACAGCTGAGACGGTCGATACGGCGGGATGGCTGCACACGGGGGATCTCGGCACCATGGACGCGCGCGGTTATGTCCGCATCACCGGACGGGTCAAGGAGATGATCATCCGCGGCGGCGAGAACCATTTTCCGGTCGAGATCGAGAACGTCCTGCTCGAGCATCCGCACGTTGCCGAAGTCGCGGTGGTTGGCCTGCCTGACCAAAAATGGGGTGAGGTCATCGCCAGCTTCATCCGTTCCGACGGGGACCGTCCGCTCGATGCTGATGTGCTTCACCGATATTGCCGTCAGCACATGTCGCCGCAGAAAACCCCGACGGTCTGGTGTCAGGTCACCGAATTCCCGCTAACCGGGTCGGGTAAGATCCAGAAGTTCGCGCTGAGGGACAAGTTCCTCGCCGGAGACTACATGCCGTTGGAGAGATCATGAGCAAGGTCCTGTACGAAAAGGATGGCCGCATCGGTCGCATTACCTTGAACCGCCCGGACATGATGAACGCCATCGATAACGATCTACCGGGTGAGTTGGCGGCGGCCGTAGCCCAAGCCGATGCCGATCCGGGCGTGCACGTCATGGTCCTGTCGGGCAATGGCAAGGCCTTCTGCGCCGGCTACGACCTCAACGATCCGGACCAGTTCGTCCAGGAGATGCCCTGGGACCCCATGCAGGATTACGCCTTCATGTGGGCCAACACGGAGCATTTCATGTCGCTGTGGCGGGCGATGAAGCCGGTGATCTGCAAGGTGCACGGTTTTGCCGTCGCCGGCGGCTCCGACATCGCGCTGTGCGCCGACATCACGATCATGGGCGAGACGGCAAAGATCGGGTACATGCCGACACGCGTCTGGGGCACACCGACCACGGCGATGTGGGTCTATCGCCTCGGCGCCGAGAAAGCCAAGCGAATGCTGTTCACCGGCGACAAGATCGACGGGCGCGAAGCCGAAGCCATGGGCCTCGTGTTGAAAGCCGTGCCGGACGACCAACTCGACGAGGAGGTTGAACAATTCGCTGACCGCATGGCGCGTGTACCGATCAACCAGCTTGCCATGCAAAAACTGCTGGTCAATCAGGCGATCGAAGCGTCCGGCATCATGAACACGCAGCGTTTCGCAACGATCTTCGACGGAATCTCGCGCCACTCGCCTGAGGGATTAAATTTTAAGGCACGCGTCGAAGAAGTTGGCTGGAAAGAGGCGGTTACCGAGAGAGATCAGGGAACATTCGATTGGACATCCGCCCGTCAAATAAATGACGAATGTGACTGATCTAGCGTGATTAGATGTTTAGTCCCGAACGTCCGCTCTTGGCTAAAAGAGGGCGCCGCTGAAGTGGTCGACGCATGTCCGGTCTAGCCTGCTTTTGCGAAGTCAGAACTTGTGAAACCGGAATTGCACCTGACTGGGTCATCTCAAGTAGCCAATGGACAAGAACTGCTCCCGCTGCTATGGCGGCGCCTATACTCGCGCCGTCGAATGCGGTCTGAGTGGGTGCGGTAGAAGAACACACTCAGACCGCGTGCCGTCCCGTTACGGGCTCTTAAGCGAACACTTCCGCCAGGAAGTTCTCCAGGGTTTGCCACGACCGGCGGTCGGCATCCGCCTGGTACATCGCGCCCATATCCGGCGCATTGGCTTCTGGGTTGGTGAAGGCGTGCAGCGTGTTGCCGTAGCCGTGGATCTGCCAATCGGCACCACCCGCGGTGAGTTCTTCGGCGAGCGCCACGACGTCCGCCGGCGGCACCATCGGGTCGTCCCAGCCATGCAGGGCGACCACCTTGGCCTTGATCGCATTGCCGTCGGTGTTGCCCGGCTTGTTGAACAGGCCGTGAAAACTGACCGAGCCCTGGAAGTCTTCGCCGGTCCGGGCGAGGTCCAGGACGCAGAGACCACCGAAGCAGTACCCGGTCGCGGCCGTCTTGCCTGCATCGACTTCCGCCTGATCGCGCAGTACCTGTAAGCCGGTCTTCAAGCGGTTCTGCAGCATTGGACGGTCTTCCAGGAAGGGTGTCATCAACGCGGTGTTTTCTTCCGGATTGCTGCCCAGCACGCCCTTGCCATAGACGTCCATCGCCAGGGCCGCGTAGCCGAGGCCGGCGAGCTTGCGCGCGGCGTCTTCCTCGAAAGGGCTGCGGCCGGCCCAGGCGTGCACGATCAGGACGCCGGGACGCGGGCCGGAAACGGCATCGTCCCACGCGAGATAGCCTTCCAGCGCGGTGCCGCCATCGGTGTAGTCAACGGTTCTGGTTTGAACGGACACGATTTTTCTCCTTCTTTCTCTGCATTTGCGCGACGGTTATAGAGGGAAGTTACCCGGCCTGCGACGCGTAAGATAGTGCCCCGGACAAGCGCGGCATCCGGTGCCGGTCAGATCGCCTTGTTGTTCTTTTCCTCGGGCACGGAAGGCCGCGCGGGTTCGCGCGACGGTTTCTTGCGGCGGATGATGATGTCGCCGTTTTCGTTCACATAGGGCGCTTCATATTGCGGGATCGCCAGCAGCATCATCTCCATCGCCTTTAGCAGCGACTGGATACCGTCGCTGGCGAGCGCGTGCGGGTCCTTGTCCCGGTTCGAGTCCGCAAAGGCCGGTGCCGCGCCCAGGGTCAGCAGGGCGATCGTTCCGGCA
>Ga0310344_10004445_pt1 | contig 10428 bp, 10 predicted proteins | sample HC15DNA20200_MG_FD_203801 | JGI IMG/M metagenome (GOLD analysis project Ga0310344, IMG submission 203801) | Marine microbial communities from station ALOHA, North Pacific Subtropical Gyre - HC15-DNA-20-200_MG | ecosystem: Environmental > Aquatic > Marine > Oceanic | place: Pacific Ocean: North... | reverse complement strand
CACCTCAAAACTAGTTCTTCCTATAGAGCCGTAGTAGACCACTACGTTGATAGGCTGGATGTGGAAGCGCGGTAACGCGTGTAGCTGACCAGTACTAATAGCTCAATTGGCTTGATTTATGCACTGAAAAAAATTTTTGTAAGAAATTCACAGGTAATTGATAATTGACAACCCAAAGTTTAATATATACCGTTTTACTTATATATGGCTAAAGCTAACAAAACAAAAATCATACTTTTTACCGGTTATCACGACCACGCTATATTTTATTCTGTCGTTTCACCTCCTATAGGTCTCTATAGACTTAAGCATTACGTAGAAAAAAGGGGGATGGAATGCGAAGTCTATGATCTTGGTCTAAGCCAAGGAAATTTTGGCGACAAACTTGAGAAAATTTCACAAGGATTTTATGATGTTGTTGGTGTGAGCGTTGATACTGACAAAATGGGAAAGAATTTTTCTATGTTGTTAGATATGAGAAAGAGAATTGAACAATCCGGAAAAAAAGTAATGCTAGTCTGTGGTGGACAGGGTGCATCACATGATTATAAGTCCTGGATAAATGAAGGAAAATTAGACGCAGTTCTTTTAGGTTTTGCAGAAAAAAATTTTTATGATTTATGCTTAAGTTTTGAAAAAAATAAAGATAAAAAAATAAAAGAATATGCAAAAGATGTTTGTGGTGTTGCATTTCCTACAAACGAAGAAAGAACAAAATTTGTCAAATATCCAACAAAACCTTTAACAGAAAAAGAGTTTGAACAACTTAATTATCATGAAATAAAAGATTTATTTATTCCTTACAACAAATACTGGGATTACACGTATAAGGAAGGTGCTTCCGCATTGAATTTAAAAAAAGAAGGCGATGCTCATGGCGACATGGTTGATACGCAGAAATTTTTTGTTGAAACTATTCGACTTTACACTTCAAGTCACTGTCCTTGGAAATGTGGATTTTGTAGTTCTCATTCGTTTCTTAGGACATCAAATGCATCAATGGAGTTAGAAAACAAAAAAATAGAAAAAAAAGAAGGGCAGAATGTTTCTATGAATGATTTAGTGACATGCGGGCCTCAACCACATCCAGTTTACAGAATATATCCAAAGCAAATTTTTGATTTAATACAAATACATTGTGATAAATACGATCCCAAGGTTTTTTTATTTAATGATGATGCATTTTGGGATGGATCTAAACAAGGCTTTAAACACATAATGGATTTATGTGATTTGATTATCGATGCGAAGAAAAAGGGTAGAATTAAAAAAAATGTAATATTTAACTGTCAGGCTAAAGTGGGAGACTTTATTATAAAAAAACCTGCAAGAAAATTACATGACGACCTTATCATCAAGCTAAAGGAAGCTGGTTTTTATCATTTTGGTACAGGAGTTGAAACTTTTTCAGACAAACTTTTAAAAGTTCAATCCATCAATAAAAAAATATCTGAGGCAGACCAACATATGGTCATAAATGGCTTGTTAAAACATGGATTTAGTCCATCGGTAAATCTAATTTTATTTATTCCTGAGTCCACGGTAGAAGATATGTACAGCACAATGAAAACAGCAACAGAATATATGTTAAAGGGAGTTCAGATTGCGATGACACCTCTTCTTAGGCCTAACCCAGGATCAGGAATTCATGAACTTATAACAAAAGGTTTAACACCAATCAAAGCAAAATGGGTTGAGTGGAAAAATCCAGATACAGGAAAAATTTTTAAACACCCTCTCTATTGTATTCCTTTAGATAAAAAAATCGCTCAATTTATCGAAGATTTTGAAATCAAAGAATTTGAAGATATGGAAAGAATTTCTGGACCAGAACAAGAAAGAATTGTAAAGCTGGTTAAATGGAAATCAAAAGTGGTTCCAAGACCAGTTACGGCTTTATCTGTCTTTATTACTTTATCAAGGTTTTTAGGAAGATACGACTGGGTGGAGTATTTCGAGAAAGCAGTATTTGAGATTTTGGGCAGGAACAATTTCGTCACTAATAAGAATGATAGTTTGCAAGCAAAAGAAAGCCTAATTTTATAAAATTCATCAAATTAAAGAAAAACTTATTTAAATAAGTTAAGCTAGGTTATGGGCAAACTTAAAATTATAATAATAAACTTATTATTCTTTTTTTTCTTTCTTCTTATAATTGACAATTTAATTTATTACTTTTCACCCTATCTAACAAAGAATTTTCAAAAATACTTAAGTCAGAAATCTCAAATAAGATATATTATAAAAAATAATGATGAAATAGGCCTTATATTTGATGAATATATTTATTATTCAAAACCTAGATCGTATTCAGTTTTTCTTTCGGATGGAGTTACTCAAAAAGAATATAATGACAAATTTGGATACTCAAATCCCCAAAATTATTTATCATTTGAAGAAATAGAGGTTCTTCTTATTGGAGATTCTTTTACACAATATCCTGATTTTTCCAGATCAATGAGATCTTTTTTTAATGGAAAGGTTTATTCTATAGGTATGGGAGGACAAGGGATTTATCATTGGAAACACCAATACGAAAGATTTAAAGAAATATATCTAAAGTCATCAAATCCTAAAATAATAATACTAAACTATTATGAAAATGATATTGAGGATACATTAAGAGCCCTAAAGTATTTTGAAGCGGGATATACACATTCAGCCTATTATCCTATGAACGGATATAATGATAACTTTGAAAAAATTAATAGAGAATATTCTTTTTATGACGAAATTTATTCAATAACAAGATATTTTGTGGCCTCATACAGAATAAGAGAGAATTTATCAAAATTTTTTAAATTAGATAAAATCTTGAATCAAAATACCAAGGCCAAATTGGAAAAAATGAAAGTTTTGCCCAAAGCTCCATCTGCCAATGTTATTGGAACATTAGAATATGACCAGGGTTGTAAAATACAAATTGATAGAGCGAACCCTGATCAAAAATTATTTTCTGAAAATACTTTACCCGAAATAGCTGATCAAATTAAAAAAATGCTTGATTTAATTGATTTTAATGAGACAAAAGTTTTTTTCTCATACCTACCTGCTGCTGACACAATTTATCATGAAAAGTTAAAAAAAGATGAATTACTTAAAAATACATTTTTAACCCAAAACAAAAGCTCAGAAAATTTTAGAAAATTTTTTAATAATAGTAAATATCCAGTTAAATATATTGATCTTACATCTCAACTTGTTAAACTATCCAAAGATGTCCCTTTACATCCTTGTAATGGAAAAGATACACACTTCAGTAAATTTGGATTTAACCAGTATGCTAAATTATTGTCCGAAGAAGTTAAAAAGCATATTAATAATAATTAATTTAAAATATTAAATAAAAAATTGAAAATTCTATATTAATAAGATATCAAACAATTAATGACAAAAGTTAGTTCAAACAGAAATTTTGGCATTGTCTTTTTTGTAGTTTTTTTATTAATTTCAATTTGGCCTATTATTGATGGTCATTCTTTAAGAATTTGGTCTTTAATAATTTCATTTACTTTTCTATTTCTGGGGCTTCTTAATTCTAAAATCCTAAGCCCCTTGAATTTACTTTGGATAAAATTTGGTGAGATTCTTGGTAAAATTATTGCACCTTTAGTTATGGGTATAATTTATTTTATTGTTATCACGCCTATTGGTTTGTTTATGCGTTTTATCGGAAAAGACATTTTGGGAAAAAAATTTTTAAAAACTCAATCCTATTGGATTAAAAGAGAAAAAAATATTGGTTCAATGAAAAGACAGTTTTAATGATTGCTTTTCTAAAAGAATTTTGGGAGTTTTTAAGCGAAAGAAAGAAATATTGGTTGTTTCCAATTATTATTTTATTAGCATTTTTTGGAATACTTATAGTTCTTAGCCAGGGTTCAGCAGTAGCTCCATTTATTTATACAATTTTTTAAGTGACATCAATTTTAGGAATTTCAGCTTTTTATCATGACAGTGCAGCGGCACTTATCATTGATGGTAAAATTATTTCTGCAGCCCAGGAAGAAAGATTCTCAAGAAAAAAACATGATGCTAGATATCCTTATAATGCTGTAGAGTTTGTTTTAAATTATTCACATTTAAAATTGAGCAAAATAGATCACATCGTTTTTTTTGAGAAGCCCTTTTTAAAATTTGAAAGACTTCTTGAAACGTATTTAGCTTTTGCACCAAAAGGCTTTGCTTCTTTTTCAATGTCGATGCCAATTTGGCTTAGAGAAAAGCTTTTCCAGAAAAAGTTTTTGTTTGATAAATTGAAGCAACACGATGAAAATTTTAAAGATATTAATAAAATTCATTTTTCAGAACATCACTACAGTCATGCCGCAAGTGCATTTTATCCTTCACCTTTTAAAGAAGCCGTTATCCTAACTTTAGATGGAGTAGGAGAATGGGCAACCACAACTGTTGCTATTGGAAAAGAAAATAAAATTACAATGTTAAAAGAAATTCATTTTCCTCATTCTATAGGTTTGCTTTATTCTGCTTTTACCTACTATATTGGTTTTAAGGTTAATAGTGGAGAATACAAGGTGATGGGACTAGCACCATATGGCAATCCAAAATATAAAGAGCTTATTTTAAAAGAATTAATTGATTTGAAGGAAGATGGTTCATTTAGACTAAATATGAAATATTTTAATTATGCTACAGGTCTTACAATGACAAATGATAAATTTTCAAATTTATTTGGTGAAAAGGTTAGAGATCCCAAAAAAGAATTATTAACCCAATTTCATATGGATATTGCAGCATCTATACAAGCTGTCATAGAAGAAATTGTTTTAAAACTGACCACTTCAATATCTAAGGAAACAAAAATTAAAAATTTATGTATGGCAGGCGGTGTTGCTTTAAACTGTGTAGCAAATGGCAAAGTATTAAAGAAAGATATTTTCAAAAATATTTGGCTACAACCTGCTGCGGGTGATGCCGGTGGTTCATTAGGTTCTGCTTTAGCTTTATGGTATCAAGAACTTGGCAATAGCAGACATGTCGAAACAAACAGTGACGATATGAAAGGCTCTTATCTTGGCCCATCTTTTGATGATAATCAAGTCGAGACCACGTTAAAATCTTTAGGTGCAAATTATGAAAAACTAACTGAGGAAAATTTATTAGATTCAGTGGCCAATGAACTTAAAAATGAAAAAACAATCGGTTGGTTTCAGGGGCGCATGGAATTTGGACCTAGAGCCCTAGGTGCCCGATCCATTATAGCGGATCCTAGATCTGACAAAATGCAAAAAGAATTAAATTTAAAAGTAAAATTTAGAGAAAGTTTTAGACCATTTGCACCTTCAGTTTTAAGAGATGACGTAAATAATTGGTTTGATCTAAATTGCGATAGCCCATATATGCTTTTAGTTGCTGATGTAAAAAAAAATATTCAAGTTCCCATGAGTAAAGAAGATCAAAAACTTTTTGGAATAAATAAATTAAATAAAAAAAGATCATCTATTCCAGCTGTAACTCATGTTGATTATTCAGCAAGAGTTCAAACAGTTCATAAAGAAACTAACCCAAGGTATTACAAACTATTAGAAAAGTTTAAAAAAATTACAGGATGCCCAGTTTTGGTTAATACATCGTTTAATGTGAGGGGCGAACCAATAGTTTGTACTATTCAAGATGCTTTTAGATGTTTTATGGGAACCAATTTGGATCTTTTAGTTTGTGAAAATTTTGTTTTATTTAAGGAAAAACAGCCCAAAAACTTGCTTAAAGAATATAAAAATGAGCTCGAAGATGATTAAAATATTAACTTTTTAAATTACAACATATAGTTGTGTTTATAAGTTCATATACACTATAGAGAGCAAGCAAAACAAATATATCTTTACTGTTCAAACATTGAACAATAGTATGTTCAAATATTGAACATATGAAAGACAAGGAAGATCATTTTGACGTATTAAGACAGATTCAAAAAAAACCAGAGTCTACTCAGCGAGAACTTGCAGAGGAACTTGGTTTTAGTTTGGGTAAACTAAATTACTGTCTAAAAGCCTTACAATCAAAAGGCTTGATCAAAATAGAAAATTTTAAAAAGAATCCAAATAAACTTAACTATTTTTACGCTTTAACACCCAAAGGTATAGCCGCAAAAACTAAACTAACGCTGAATTACATGAAGCGAAAAATGAGAGAATACGACGAGCTTAAACAAGAACTAAAGCGAAAATAAAATGTGGACAGTATTAAAATTTGACAGAAAAAATCTAGCTTTGCTTAAGGAAGACCTGACTGAAAAATTAGGTAAAAATTTTAAAATTTACATTCCAAAACTAAGAATTCAAAAATATAAAAATAATAAACTAATAAACAAAGAATTCAATTTGTTGGGAGACTATTTGTTTTGTTTTCATGAAAATTTAGCATTTAAAACGACTGTTGATTCATTAAGATTTACCAGAGGTCTTAAATATATTCTAGAAGGTTTTACAGCATCTCAAAAAGATATAGAAGGATTTATTAATAAATGCAAATGTTCAGAAAGCAAGGAAGGTTTTTTATCAAGAGATTTCTTTGATTTAGATATTAACAAAAAATATAAATTTTCATCAGGACCTTTTACTGATAAGATTTTTCAGATCATTAATTTACAAAGAAATAGAATAAAAGTTTTAATGGGCAATATAGAAACAACAATTAAAAGGAATAAGTTTTTATTTATCCCAGTTTAATAAGTAGAATGATCAAAAATATTGTAAGGTGTACTTTTTGCAAAGTGCGGAGCATTGGTTAAACAAATTATGAAATCTTTAGTTACAGGTGGAGCTGGATTTATAGGAAGCAACTTAGTAGATCTTCTTATTAAAAAGAAACATAAAGTTATAGTTTTAGACAATTTTAGTACTGGTAGAAAATCAAATTTAAAAACTCACTCAAATAAAAATTTAAAAATAATTAAAATTGATATTTCTAAGAACCAAAATTTAGATAAATATTTTTTTGGCGTAGATTATGTTTTTCATTTAGCTGGTTTGGCGGATATAGTACCAAGTATTGAAAATCCAAAAAAATATTTTGACTCTAACGTTGTTGGAACATTTAATGTTGTTCGAGCATCGCAGAAGGCAAAGATTAAAAAATTCGTTTATGCTGCATCAGCAAGTTGCTATGGTTTTCCTAAATATTTTCCTACCAGAGAAGATTCAAAAATAAAACCAATGTATCCTTACGCCTTCACGAAATGGCAGGCCGAAGAATTGATCATGCATTGGAACAAGGTATTTAAATTTCCATCTATAAGTTTAAGATTTTTTAATTGTTATGGACCAAGATCAAGAACCACCGGTGCTTATGGCGCTGTTTTTGGAGTTTTTTTAGCTCAAAAGTTAGCCAACAAACCTTTAACAATAGTAGGAAATGGAAAACAAACCAGAGATTTCATACATGTAAGTGATTTAGTCAATGCAGTTTTAAAATCAGCTTATTCTAAAAAAACAGGTGAAATTTATAATTTAGCAGGAGGAAAAGAAGTTCAGGTAAATAAGATTGCTCGTTTAATAGGTGGAAAAACCGTAAAAATACCAAAGAGACCAGGAGAGCCTGATAGATCTCTAGGAGATATAAAAAAAATTAAGAAAGATCTTAAATGGACACCCAAAGTAAAAATAGAAGATGGAGTCAGAGATTTATTAAAGAATATAGATAATTTTAAAGACGCTCCAGTTTGGACTCCAAAAAAAATTAAAAAAGCAACCAAGATTTGGTTCGAACTTTTAAAAAAAAGAAAATAAAAAATGGAAAAGAAGATATCTAGCTTAAAAGATTTAAGCAAAAAAATTAGTATTTTTAAAAAAAAGGGGAAAAAGGTCGTTCATTGCCACGGTGTTTTCGATATTCTACACGCCGGTCATATCAAGCACTTTAATTCTGCAAAGAAATTCGGAGATATTTTGGTAGTTAGTGTTACACAAGATCGCTTTGTTAACAAAGGACCAAACAGACCAATTTTTCCAGTTGATATTAGAATGCAATGCTTGGCTGCCTTAGAAAATGTAGATTATGTCTGTTCAAATTCTACCGGAAATGCAGTTAAGGCCATTAAGTTTTTAAAACCAAATTTTTATTGTAAGGGCAAAGATTATATTAAAAATAAATTAGATGTTACCGGTCAAATAAACGAAGAAAGAAAAGCCGTTAAAAGCATTGGGGGCCGTATAGTTTATACTGATGATGAACTGTATAGTTCTAGTAAGATAATCAATACCTCTGGTTTTAATCTGTCAAGTCAACAAAAGAAATTTTTAGATAAAATAAAAGTTAACAAAAATTTCAACAATAATGAAAAAATATCAAAAGTTATTAATTCATATTTTAATTTAAAAGTTCTTGTTATAGGAGAAACAATTATAGATGAATATGTTTTTTGTGAAGCTCTAGGAAAGTCTGGAAAGGAACCAGTTCTGGCTCTAAGAGATTTGTACAAAGAAAAATATCTTGGAGGAGCAGCCGCAATAGCTAGAAACTTGTCAGGTTTCTGCAAGAAAATAACCCTTCTTAGCAGCATTGGTGAAAACAAAGAGGAATTAGCATTTATAAAAAAATGTTTACCAAAAAATGTAAAAAGGGATTTTTTGGCGAAAAAAAATTCGACAACGATAGTAAAGAAAAGATTTATTGACTCCGTAAACAAAAACAAAGTGCTTGGCGTTTATTCTATTAATGATAATCCACTAAATAAAAATCAGAGCTCAGTTTTAAATAAAAAAATCATAAAACAAATAAAAAAACATGATTTGGTTATTGTTTCTGATTATGGTCACGGCTTTATATCCAACGATGCAGCAAAAAAAATAATTAAATATTCAAAATTTATTGCAGTGAATGCCCAACTAAATGCAGCAAACGTAGGACACCATACAATTTCAAATTATGTAGGTGCAAATTTAGTAATTATTAATGAGAATGAAATGCGCCATGAAATGAGAAACAAGTATGACGGAGTAGAAATTTTGATAAAAAAATTATCTGATAAACTTAAATCACAATACACAACTGTGACCTCAGGAGATACTGGATCTAAAATATATACAAGAAGATCAAAAAAACTTTTAAGCTGTCCTGCTTTTGCCAAGAACGTTGTAGATAAAGTTGGAACTGGTGATGCAATGTTGGCTCTTCTTTCTGTAGGAATTTATAAAAAAAATGATGTCAATTTTTCGATGCTTGTTTCCGCACTAGCAGCTGCTATGAAAATACAATTTATGGGTAATAGTCAGCAAATAAAGAAACCAGATATTATAAAAAGCCTTCAAGCTTATCTAAGCTAAATGTTTAAAAATATATTTATAACGGGAGGAGCAGGATACGTTGGATCTGCTTTAGTTCCCAGATTGTTAACCGAGGGTTATAAAGTTACCGTATTAGACCTGATGATTTATGGACAAAATGTTATTAAACCTCATAAAAATTTAAAAATTATAAAAGGAGATATAAGAGATCAAAATTTAATAAAATAAAATGTAGTTAATACAGATGCTGTTATACATTTGGCCTGCATTTCAAATGACCCAAGTTTTGAGTTAAATAAAAAACTAGGGCAAGATATTAATTTTAAAGCTTTTGAACCTTTGGTAAAAATATCAAAAGAATCTGGTATAAAAAGATTTATTTTTGCATCCTCTTCCAGTGTTTATGGCATTAAAAAAGAGAAAAATGTTAATGAGGAAATGAAATTAGAACCATTAACTGACTACTCAAAATTTAAAGCAGAATGTGAAAAAGTTTTAAAAAAATATCAAAGTTCAGATTTTACCACCGTTACTATAAGACCAGCAACAGTGTGTGGATTTGCGCCAAGACAAAGACTTGATTTAGTTGTAAATATTCTAACAAATTTAGCATACCACAAAAGATCAATAACTGTTTTTGGCGGCAATCAATTAAGACCAAACATACATATAGACGATATGGTAGAAGCATATTTATTACTTCTTAAGACACCAAACAATAAAATTGCTGGAAAAACTTTCAATGCCGGTTATGAAAATTTTTCAGTAGAAAAACTCAGCTTAGATGTAAAAAGTGTTATCGGAGATGATGTTAAACTAGTTTTTTCAAAAACTGATGATAATAGGTCATATCATATTTCGTCTGAAAAAATCAGGAATGAACTAGGTTTTGTGCCAAAAAAAAATATAAGAGATGCAGCGCAGGATCTAAAAAATGCTTTTGAAAAGAAAGTTTTAGAAAACACTCTAGAAAATGAAATTTATTTCAATATTAAAAGAATGAAAACTTTAAACCTAAAATGAAAGTAAGATATTCCTATCTTCCAGAACAGTTCAAAAATGTCAGTGATCTTTGGGTCAAATTAAAAAGGTTTGTGCCTACTGGAGATTTTACTTTAGGAAAGCCTCTACAGGTTTTTGAAAAAAATTTTGCTAGACTAATCGGGGCAAAATACGCTATCGG
>Ga0310344_10004444_pt1 | contig 10432 bp, 7 predicted proteins | sample HC15DNA20200_MG_FD_203801 | JGI IMG/M metagenome (GOLD analysis project Ga0310344, IMG submission 203801) | Marine microbial communities from station ALOHA, North Pacific Subtropical Gyre - HC15-DNA-20-200_MG | ecosystem: Environmental > Aquatic > Marine > Oceanic | place: Pacific Ocean: North... | reverse complement strand
CTTTCAGGAGATTCAATCGTATCCATGAATTTATGGGGATTCACCCAATCAACAATTGACCATATGCGTATACAGTTCAGGAGTTTCCTTGAATACCACGTCTCCAACACATTACAGGAATTTCTGCTGTCGAGCGCAGTGAATGGACAGATTCAAGTTGGCTCAACCTCTATCCATGTTCTTCATGCAAAGGATAAGTGGTTTGGAGTAACGCATGCCTCCGACAAAGACCAAGCCCAGGCCATGCTACTGAACCAAATTAATCACGGTGTCTATCGCCGGCCGCTTGCCGACGGCTTTCCTCCACCAGTTATATAGTGCCCCCTAGCAGATATGGGAGCGCCTAGTACATGCAGTTGACCCAGTTGGATTGGATCGTCGTCTGCCTGTACATCACTGTAACACTTGTAACCGGTCTATACTTTGCGCGTCGTGCAAGCCGTCAGACTGACGAATTTTTCCTTGGTGGACGCTCTATGCCCTGGTGGCTTCTAGGCACCTCCATGGTCGCAACTACTTTTTCCACTGACACTCCAAACTTGGTAACAGACCTAGTACGAACAGGAGGCGTCAGTGAGAACTGGATATGGTGGGCGATGGGAATCAGCGGAATGTGCACGGTATTCTTTTATGCACAACTCTGGCGCCGATCAAATATCCTGACAGATGTAGGATTCTATGAACTCCGTTACTCCGGACGTCCGGCAGCTTTTCTGCGTGGGTTCCGCGCTCTGTACCTAGGGATCTTCTTCAATGTGATGATTATGGCTGCAGTGACTCTCGCTGCAATCAAGATCGGCGGCATCCTTTTAGGTGTATCCAAGTATGAAGTGATATTAATTGCAGGAACTGTAACAGCCCTATACTCAGCTACATCTGGGCTTTGGGGAGTTGTAGTCACGGACCTACTGCTATTCATCGTCGCAATGACTGGATCGCTTGCAGCTGCATACTATGCCGTGCAACAACCTGCGGTGGGCGGATTAAATGGTCTATTCACTAACCCCGAACTAGCCGGGAAACTTGAGCTACTTCCTGACTTCACAGACCTGAAGAGCGCCGCTGCAATTTTTATCATTCCAATAGCGGTCCAATGGTGGAGTACCTGGTATCCAGGTGCTGAGCCCGGGGGGGGTGGCTATGTAGCCCAACGGATGCTTGCGGCGAAAGATGAGTCCCATGCCCTTAAGGCTACCCTTTGGTTTAACCTGGCCCACTACGCCCTTCGACCATGGCCGTGGATCATTGTGGCCCTTGCTTCTTTGGTCGTTTACCCAACACTCGATTCTATCCAAGCAGCTTTCCCGACAGTCGACCCTACGATTGTGCGACACGACTTAGCATATCCGGCAATGCTGGTCTTCTTGCCCTCCGGACTTCTAGGGCTGGTCGTGGCTTCTCTGGCAGCAGCATACATGTCGACAATCAGCACCCACCTCAATTGGGGAGCATCCTATATTATCGATGACTGGTATCGTCGTTTCATATCACCGGATCGAGAGGACCGCCACTACCTCCTGCTGGCTCGGCTAGCAACCATTGGGCTGATTACACTCGCTGGGATCGTTTCACTTTGGCTCGAAAATGCACTGCAGGCATTCCAGATTCTTCTCCAAATTGGTGCTGGGACGGGCTTGGTATTCCTTCTTCGATGGTTCTGGTGGCGCATTAATGCTTGGAGTGAAATCTCCGCAATGATCATATCATTTCTCATAGCTGTGTACTTCGAGTTTATGCACACAAACGTGCTAGGCCTGGAGGCTCTAGAACCCTCATTTCAGCTTGTCTTTGGAGTACTTTTAACATCCGTAGGATGGGTCACCATAACGCTACTGACGCCGCCAGTGAGTCCGGAAACCCTAAAAAGCTTTCACCAACTCATACGACCGATGGGTGGAGGATGGAGAGGAGCTAGACTCGGCTTAGAACCTGATCCAAACGGATCGAGTCCAACTGCAGCATTTCTCGCATGGTTCCTGGGCTGTATCGCAATCTATGGTGCACTGTTCGGGACTGGCTACGCCCTCTACGGACGTAACACTTTATCCCTTTTCTGCATCATAATAGCGGCCGTGGCAATTCTTTGGCTTTTCCGGCTACTTCCAAAAATTGAGCTTCGTTAGTCGAACCACTTTTCATATTGATTAAGCACGCTCTTCACTGACCCACCAATAACGGAAGGCAATCGGATAGAGTCGCCATAAGAGGGCGCCGAAAAACACTGCAGCGATACCTCCAGTCCCTGCGAAAAGAACTCCATTCGATCCTACTAACCATGCTGGAGGCACATAGGTTTCACTCGGGCTCAAGATCGCTCGTGTTACCCCTGTTATGGCTCCTGAGACATGTAGCCACACGACCAAAGCTGCCACACTCAGGTTCAGCCAAAGCACAATCCTGCGCATTCCCGCTGTATTAAGATCCTCTGCAGCCGAATCCCCCTCTCTCACAAGCAGGTGCTCTCCCAAAATCCAGATAATCGCACCCAGCAAAATCATGCTGTCGATACCGATGGTGGCTCCCATCGCGTGTCCGGTAACCGCATATGTACCGTGTATTATCGCGTTAAGGGGAGGAATCGAAATCAGAATTGCTGAAAAAAGTATGAAGACCGTCCAGTACTTTGATGCTGCAAAGCTGCCTCGGGTGGCACAGAACTCGCCGCGTCCAGTTACGCTCACCAGTCCCCAAAGGTCATAGACAGCTCTGCACAAGACCGTGATCTCAGCCATTGAAACCACAAACGATATCCATTTCACCAAGTGATCCTGAGGCAAATGATACGTATGATGCGCGAAATTTGTGAATGAGTTGAGTAGACCAACTGCAAATAAAGCGTATGCAATCCTTGAGTGGCCATAGCTAGGATCTCGACTAATCCGTTCTCCGATGTAAATGACCGAGCCGTAGACAAAAAGATTAAAGCTTCCTACGAGTGTGCCTGTCGCCTTCCACTGCACTTGGAGGTCTTGCAGAGGATTCGCAAAAACACTTGGTATCAGATACAAATGCTGCTCTATGAAAGTGGCAACAAAAAACAGCATTCCCACGCCCCACATCGTTATGTATACCGGTCGCTGAAAGAATTTTGGCCCGGCGATACGAAAGAAATTCCACAGGTAACAGAGCCACCCAACCAGTATGAGCACGCTAAAACTTGGATGGAACCCAACGTATTCTCTACCTGATCCCACACCCAAGCTAAGAGTGAGAAGAATTCCAATTCCAGCAGCTGCCCATGACAACACCTGGACTCTCAGCCGCCAACGATCTCCCCAAGTCACAACACCACCGTGATCCTGTAGCCAACGGTGAACGACTGCGCCCCCCCCAAGAAAAATCCAGGCAAATGCGAAAGCTGTGTGAATAGGCCGCAGCTGGCGAAGGTCGAGACCAACTGATTGAAAGCTGGGAGCTAGAGTCGGCACTGAGTACAGTGCAGCGAGTGTTCCTCCAATTAGTGTAACTCCAATTGCAATTAAACCGCCTCGGATAAACATGATCGTTGCGAATTGCCGGACTGGATGACCCTGGTCAAAGGAAAGCAAGCGACTATCGCCTCCACCAGGTACCAATTCGGGCTCCCGGATAAGACTCATAACCGCAACAAGCAGAGCGAGTATATCATTACTAGTGATACAGCCCTCACTTATCTGTACTCCCACCAAGGCAGCAACCACCAATTCACACTGCGACCCACCTGCCTGGCGCGCGCGTCATTTTCTAACTCCCCCCTATACTCATTTAGCCAGAAGAAATAAGCGATCACATCATTGATCTGTGAGGGTGAGAGTTCAGGAACTGGTGGTGGCATGCCAGTCTCTGGCTTACCACTAGTAAGTAGGTCGACTAGCTCAGTCTCACTAAGCCTCTCGACAGTGGTTGAAAGATCAGGTGCTCCCACAATCGAAGTCTGAAAGGGGAAATGACACGCTTTGCACAGCCCAGTCCGAAATGTCTCAAACCCCCCAAAAACCCTAGCTGGAAGCACAAAATCGCTGACCGCAGACTCAAATGCTTCCTGTAGACTTGCACCAGTACTGGGATCACCCATCCTCAGTTCACCTCTGCCAAGATCTGGACGATCAATTTCATTCAAAAAGGACTGTAATTGATCAATCTGTCGTGAGTTAAAATTAAAGGCTGGCATCTGACCGCTCCCAACGGTCAGAAGCGAGGCAAGCCGCATCTCGTCAACGCGGCTTGCGGAATTCGTTAGATCGGGGCCAAGGAACCCTCCCTGACCCCAGAGTTGATGACAAACTTGGCAAGCAGATTCCTGGTAGATCTGACGACCTTCAATCGCCTGCTCAGAGAGCTCTAGATCCACGTCATCCCTATACACGAAAATCGATTGAACCAGAAAACAAAGGACCAAAAATGCTAATAGTCTCTTTTTTGACGATGGGCTAAGCATCTGCTACTAGCTTGATATTACTCATCACCTAAGCAACAACCCAGATAGACCAAAAGTGATACCGAAGTTCGGTGCATTATCCGTAAGTCCGAAAGCGACTGCGGAATCAATTTGCCACCCATCATTCAACAAGAACGTGCCCCCAGTTTGTATCACGCCAATATGTCCTCTGTATTCATTTCTTGTGATTTGTTCGAAAGCCATCTCAGAAAACACTCTGAAACGAGGGGAAAGCAGACTCCGGCTTATCACTAACCCCAACAGACCTGAGGGATAACGACCGAACGCGTCCTGATCAAACTGAAACCCAGGCATTACACCAACCCCCCACTCACCTTGATCCGAGTGGTCCCCATCAATCCATGGTATGTGAAAACTCCATTCCGCCACTAAGCGAAAGGATGGACGTACCCCAAAACCCCGTAGCTCAGCAGACCCAATTGGTAGATCTGCATGAACCAGGGCGGCCATCGCGGGTCTACTGGACTCATCCGAAGAAAGAAAAGACCACTTAACACCAACCGAGAAGTCGGAAATTCCATTAGTAGTGATCTGTCTTGTATTCAGTTCGGATGGTGAATTTGAGAGAGTCTGTTCAGTAACTCGAGACCGAGTAAACCAGTCTGACTCTAGCCTTAGTTCCCAAGAATTGGATACCCCGAATCGAAAGAGAAAAGGGGTAGTCCAGCTATCAATATTATCGATGCCTTCAGTTTCCGTATCAAATGCGAAAGAGCCCTCAACCTGAATAGCGCCTGCCCCCACAGTTGAACTCGATTCGACAAAGTCTGGACGATCCGTCCCAATGGTCACTTGCGCTAGCGCTAATCCTGGTAAGGCGATTGTTAAAGCAATCAAAAAAACTAGCTGGGAAAAAGCAGATAGGGTGCACATCCAATTTCTCTTAGCAGCCATAAGAGGCCAGCCATATCTTACTAGAATGCGTAAACATCTATCCAAGAAGGTGCAGTAGCGGAATGCGGAAAGATGAAGAAGGCCAGGTCATCAAGTGGCGTCAACCCAACACTCAGGATTATAGAGTGATTATAGATGCTCCCGAAGAAGCTCTGGCTACAAAATAGCTTTGATCAGTATCCGTTCTTATGCCCCGAGGCCCATAATATCCCTGAGATAAGCCTTCTAGAACCGCCTCTACCTTCTCTTGCTCAGTAAGGATGATAACGGATCCACCAAATCCAGCCCCAGTGAGCCGGGCACCTACTGCTCCGGATTCACGAGAAACCACAACGAGTTCATCGAGCTCCGCTGAGCTGACTTCGTAGTCGATACGAAGGCTCCTATGTGAATTGTTCATCAAGTATCCGAAGCCTCGTAAGTCTTTGCCAGCCATAAGGCCAATAGCTGTTTCTACTCGAACGGCCTCTGTGATTACATGCTTGAAACGCTGGAAAAGTATTCCCTTGAGAACCGTCTCAGCGAGGTTGATCACCCTGTCCTCTCCGAGAACCTCGAGAAGGTCCTTGTAGCCGGTGGGTTGAGATGGCATCAATCCACGCTCTGTTGCAGCAGCAGTGATAATCCGCAGCGCCTGTTCAGACTCATCACGCCGTGCATTATATGCCTCCATCGCACAACCAGACTTTTCAACTCTCACCCCAGAGTTAGCAATTATGAAACACCATCTCTCTGGAACCAGAATATGTTTGATCTTTAGGGGATCAAACTCAATCCGAGCTGCATGGCAGGCGCGAGCGCCAATGGATATCGCATGATCCATCCCGCCGCCGCGAGTACCTGTATAGCGTTCTGCATCCGCCATCACATCCGCGAAGGGCAACGTTTGCAGGCTAACTCCATTGACCTGAGCAAAAGCCAGCCCAACTGCGTTGACAAGTGCAGAGGATGATGAAAGCCCCGCTGCTATAGGTATATCAGAGACAAGAACACCATCAAAACCTCTTGGGGTAGCGAACCGTCCTGCTAACTCTTGGACCGGCGCCTTCAAGTAGTTTCCCCAATGACCTGGCGGGCTAGGGGCTATTCTAGGAAAAATCTCAAACTCGACCTCTTCAAAATCCTCATGAACGCTGCGGATCCGGACAAGTTGATCATCGCGAGCTCGGTAAGCTAGTCGCACCTCTCGCTGAATCGCCATCGGGAATACTGACAAATCGTGATAGTCGATATGCTCACCGATCAGGTTGACACGTCCGGGGGCACGAGCGAGATGAGTCGCTTTTATCCTAAAATCTTTAGCAAATCTCCTGATAGACACGAGTTCTAAATCTGACTGATCCAGGTTTTCCCAATTCATTTACCGCACTCGTACGTAACCGACCCCCTCTCTCACTTCGATTTCCGTTCCAAATGGCTCCGAACGCTGAACAAGATCGTTCAGGATTTTATTTGCTAGATCACCACGTGCCAACATTGGTCGCCCTCGAATCCAAGCTGGCTGTCCATACCCTAATGTTATGGGATGAAGCACAAGCTCGGTCAGCTGATCACCATTGAAAGTTGGCATTGCGACCACTGCTTCCCAAATCTCTGGGTTTACCGGAAAGCCAACTGTCTCATTCTGGTAACGCCTCATATTGAAGTCTGCTACGTGATCATTCACCCCAAGATCATACCTCTGATAATTTTCTTCTGGTAACCGGAGCAATGTCTCATTCTGAAAAACGAAATCACCCAATGAGTAGAAAATTGGCTTGCCTTTATACATCTCTATACCCCGAAGCACGTGAGGCCCGTGTCCAACGAACATCGTAGCACCAGCATCGACCATCGCCCTCGCAAACTCAACAAGAAAGCCGGCTGGAACTGAGCGCGCTCCACCACTCTCATGTGCATGAATGGTAACAATCACCTGGTCTGCGAGACGGCTCGCACTTCGAACAACTGCAGCGATCTCAGCTACATCCTCCGGATGCGGTCGAGTAACCACACCTATTTCTGAACCCTCTATAAAATTAGTAGAGAGTGTGCTAGCACCACGATCACTACGACTAAAATTCAGCTCCATTTCTTCTGCCAATACCTGAAGCCGATCAAGTTGATCTGCTGTGACCACACGTTCAGTTGTGTACCGGAGCGGACTCAATCCAGGACGGGATTTCATACTGCCACGCGCATTGCCAGCTCTAGAATGATCGGGGAAAGTTGACGACATTGAGATGAGGGCTACTCGACCGCGTGCCGTCTCTAAAAAGCGAGCCTCTCGGGCCTCTGCTAGGCTTTCCCCCGCACCAGCATGTACAAGCCCAGCTTCGTCCACATACTTAGTAGTCAAGCGAAGGCCTTCAACTCCATAATCACCGGTATGGTTGTTCGCACGAGATACCATATCGATACCTGCCCATACGAGCTCCTTAGCAAGTATTGGGTCACCTCGCATCCAAGTTCCTCCACTCTGGTGGGCTGGATATGGCTCGTAGTCGTGGAACAAAATCTCAAGATTGGTAAAGGCCGCATCCGCCCCACGGACCATATCAATTAGCTCGAGAAAATCAGGTTCCTCATAAACAGACAATCTTCTGGTGATGATCGCATCTCCAGTTAAGGCAAGTGTAATCTCCTGAGCTGAATTTGAGACAGCCAAAAAGGCTAGTGCGAGGCCCGTTAGCCCGCTAACACGAAATCGTCTCATAATAATCCTCCTCTAGATCTACGCTCTAAGAATTTCCAGTTTTGGCCATTGTGCCCACTTTCCTCGCGTGAAATCAGGTACGTCGATCGGGCGACTACGGTTAGCAACGGACCACTCTGATAATGGGGTAACCACTGACATTGCAGCTGCGTCATAGACATTCATATCCGTAGGCCTGCCCTCTCGCAGACATTTCACCAAACGGTAGTCCTCTATAAAATCCATGCCGCCATGCCCGGCTCCATCTGACTGCTCTTCTAAATCCTTCCAAAGAGGATGGTCATACTCATCTCTCAATTCCATCCAATCCTGCCACTCATGTCCCGGGCTCAAACCCTCTATATGAACACGGTGAGGATAGCCCTGAAATACCCCCTTGGTCCCCTGAACCATATGAATTCTCGAGTAAGGTCGAGGTAAGTTTGTGTCATGACTGAGATAAATCGTCCGACCCCTAACGGTCCTTATCATCGTTGTGTTCACGTCTCCGAGAACATACTGCTCTCTACGCTTCGGGTGATCATCTGGGAAGTTAGACATTGCCCAGTCTTGTAAGCCTCGGGATGGCGAACTCATGGACACAAGATATTCGAATTGATCTCCGCGGTTGATATCCATGACATTGGCGACTGGTCCTAGTCCGTGAGTAGGGTAGAGATTCCCATTTCTCACCATGGAATGTGCACGGCGCCAGAGACCTTCTCCTGCCTCAGAAAACTTGATCTCCCTAAGGTCATGTAGATATCCACATTCAGCATGAAGGATATCCCCTAATAGACCCAGGCGAGAGAGATGAAAAACCATCATCTCAGGACGATCATAATTGCAATTCTCCATCATCACACAGTGCTTCTGGTACTTCTCTGCATACTCAACAAGCTTCCAACAGTCTTCTGTCGTATAAGCGGCAGGCACCTCTGTAGCAGCGTGTTTTCCATTCTCCATCGCAGATACACAGACTGGGACATGCCATTCCCATGGAGTGGCAGTAAACACAAGATCCAGATCTTCAGTCTCGCACATACGAATGAAATCAGTTTCGTCACGGCCATACATCGATGGGTGAGTTCGACCATCTTCTACTATCCAGCTTGCTACTTCCTGATTACGTGCTGAGTCAATATCGCAGAGAGCAACAACTTCAATGCCTTCAAGCTTGAGAAAGTTTCTGACGTGGGCTCCCCCCATTCCTCCAACACCTACAAAACCTACACGCACAATATCGATTGGGTCGGCAGCAAGAAGCTTAGCAGGAGCTGGACCAAGATCAGGCCTTTGTTGCTGTTGAACCGGATCCGAAAAAGCCTCGTCAGGATACAGCTCTGACGTCGCTCCAAACCCAAGGCCTGCGACCCCCAGCTTGAGAAGCTGGCGTCTAGCCAGAGATTTAGAACGGTTGATATCACTCATAATTTACCTGGGGTTACAAAGCTGATCCGTACTATATAAGAACCTTGATGTAGGTCGAGTAGTCCTCAAGACCAACCGACCCATACCTGACAGTAGCGCAATACCCTCTCATTCCGCCAATCACATTCCGCTGATATCACCCACGTTTTCGAATGCGCTCTCTTCTGAAACGCATCTTCGGTTAAGAGCAGTCTCTGCCTCAATCCCCATTGGGATCTGGGTATTGTATAGACTCCAAACCTACAGCCTCTAGAACGCGATACGCATGCTCTGGGGCTTCCCTTATTTCCATACTAAGCCCAGCGACCTTTGCCTGTTCAGCAATCCTAGCGATGCCCTGTGCTGCAGTCAGATCAATTCTACCCAAACCAGCACAGTGTACTATGACTCGCTCTACACTAGGCTCTTTGGCCAAACTCGATAGAAGTGAATCTTCAAGCGCTGGCGCGGACCCGAACCAGAGGACTCCCTTCGGCCGAAAATGAAGCTCTTTTCCTTCAACTCGAGTTTCGACCCCAGGAGAGAGCTCACGCCACATATGTGCTGCAGTCGCCAGGATCACACCGAGCACAACAGCCTGCTCAATTCTAGGAGCTAGGGTCAACGTAAGCATAAAAGTGCCCCAACCAACGACGGCTTGTGGTCCCGATATTGCCCACAAACCGAACAACTCCTTCACCCGGAAAAGCGGCCAAATTGCAGAAATTACGATCCCTGATAGTATGGCTTGTGGAAGCGGACTTAAGATTTCTGCAAACGGCAGGAAACCCAAGACTATAAGACCTGCTATGCAACCACTCCAACGACTAGTAGCACCCGAAAACCGATTTACGCTGCTACGCGCAAAGGAGCCTCCAACTGGTAATCCGCCTACCACTCCCGAGGTAATATTTGCCAAGCCTTGACTAAGGAACTCCCGACTTGGATTCCAACGTTGACGATCCTCATTAGCGAACACGCGAGCTATCGCTGCAGAATCTGCAAAACCTACAACT
>Ga0310344_10004443_pt1 | contig 10433 bp, 10 predicted proteins | sample HC15DNA20200_MG_FD_203801 | JGI IMG/M metagenome (GOLD analysis project Ga0310344, IMG submission 203801) | Marine microbial communities from station ALOHA, North Pacific Subtropical Gyre - HC15-DNA-20-200_MG | ecosystem: Environmental > Aquatic > Marine > Oceanic | place: Pacific Ocean: North... | reverse complement strand
CCTTCAGATACGGATATGATGCAATTGAACCAACTTCCTCATCAGGAACAATCAACACTTCCCAACCAACCTTATTCTCTATGTCACTATTCTCATAAGCAAGAAGTGCATAAAGCATGGTAATCAAACCACCCTTCATATCCAATACACCAGGACCCATCATCTTTCCGTCTTTTCGTGTGACCTTCTGAAAGTCGTGATCCTTTGGGTAGACTGTATCGTAATGTCCACATAACAAAACCTTCTTCTTTGCATCCCTTCTCTTGTAGAATCTCAATGCCCTTCCATGAAGAAGACTTCCTATCGACCCATCAGAATTAACGGTTTCCACTTCTCCCAATTGAATTTGACTATGTTCATCTGGTTCCAATTCCTTAAACATCTTTTCCAGTGGATAAATTGCAGAATCAAGACCGACCAAATTATAGGTGTGAGTATTCATGTTTGCAAACTCTTCAAGTTTGTCACACATTTCCTCAAACTTATCGTCTATTAAACTTAAATAGTTGTCCATACCTATAAGTATCAAACTTACAGGGTAATGCCAGGTAACAGATTAGAAGGAAGTTCAGGAACTTCGGTAAGGTGTAAGGCGGTCGGGTGGCCGCAATGTTCAATAGTTGTATAACCACTTGGACGATTGCAACCACTCCAACCCATCCCACCGAAAGGAACAACACTTGCACAACCCGTGGTAGGACGATTCCAATTTACTATTCCTGTTTTGAGTTCTGCTTCTGCTTTCCAAAATAAATCCTTGTTCTTGGTAATTACACCAGATACCAACCCATACTTCGTATCATTTGCAATATCAATTGCATGGTCAAAATCATCTGAACGAATAACTTGAAGCAACGGACCAAAGTATTCTTCGTCTGGTAAATTCTTTATGTCGGTGACGTCTATGATTCCAGGTTCAACCAACTTACTCATAACCCCACCCACTTGTTTAAACTCCTTTAATATTTTCCCACCCAAACTTACCAAGTTCTTTTGTGCGTCAAGCATTCCCTTCACCGCACCAGTCGTAATCATGGGTCCCATAAAAGGTTCGGGTGCATCTGTGTATTCACCTATCACAAATTTGTCGGCCGCATCAATTAAACCACGAATTATACGATCACCTTCACACGCAGTTTTGCCTTTGTTGACAATCAATCTACGAGTGCAAGTACAACGTTGTCCTGTTGAAATAAATGCCGACTGGAGGAGGATGTTCGTTGCAGTTTTTATTCCACCTGCATCTTCAACAATCGTTGCATTGTTTCCACCCATTTCAAGTGCGACAATCTTCTCCGGATAATCACTCAACGTTTTGTAAATCGTATGACCGACTTTGGTACTTCCTGTAAAAAACACTCCATCAACCAAAGGATTTTCCACGATAGTCTGGCCACTCCCTTCACATAAAATAACTACGTCTTTAGGAACTCCCGCAACATGAAGAAACTCAACAATCTTTCTACCCGTCTCGGGGGTAAGATGACTTGGTTTGAATACAACTGAATTACCTGCAAGTAACAGAGGAACAATATGGCCATTTGGGAGATGCCCAGGAAAGTTAAACGGACCAATTACCGCAAACACACCGAAAGGTTTGAATCTTGCTTGAATACTCATATCGGCATGAACCGACCTCAACGCATTCAGTCTATCATCATATGATTCAAATGTGACGTCAATTTTTCCTACCATTGCGCCTACTTCGGACTTGGAATCCCATAAAGGTTTTCCATGCTCCTTGGAAATGGTCTCGGCGATTAAGTCGGAATTCGTTGCCAGCAACTCTTTATACTTGGTAAGAATTACCTTGCGGTGGGCAAGTGTGGTTTTTCTCCAGTTGTTAAAACCTATCTTGGCATTCTTGAACTTGTCGTTAATTTCACTCTTGCTCAATGCCATTATTTGTTATCCGTGCTTTCAAAGATTTTGTCAGCAGAACCTGCGATAAATCCGTCGAATCCATTATGACGTAACGCAAATTCATAATAACACCCAGGAATTTGAACTACATCCGCGGACTCGGGTGAAAATTGTACAGCAACATCCTCTGCCATAATTGAAGATTGCTCAAGACCCTGTTCAACAGACCCCTTGATTTCTCCTCCAGAATCATTGATTCTATATCCATTTTCCTTGAGATGAGAATTCACTTGCTCAAGATTATCAAACGATTCGCAATCGGTGACACTAATCGTAAAATGATTTACAATGAAACCGAAAGTTGCTACCCAAGCCGCATACTCACTTTCCGACTTCAATGCATCGTATGTTTCCTGTGTAATCATATCCCACGGTGCACCCGAATTACAGAAATCAAATTGCTCTATTGCCTTATTAGGAATCTCATCTACAAGACGATTAACCTTTGACTGAAGTTCGGGTGAAAACTCCTCCAACTTCAATTCACTAATAAATACACGTGTCAAATCGTCATCTCCGTGAAAATAATAAGTTGCGTCAAGTTTCTTCTTTTCAAATTTCAAATCTTCAACTGGTATATACCCACTAGCCAAAAAAGACTTTGCAAGCACATTGCGGTTGATTCTGGGGTGATTGAAAGTTCTAAGTGCAATGTGATCGTTCTTGACAGAACCACCTTCATGCTTCTCCATCAATTCTCGCACCTTGACCACTTGCGGATTTATTCTGGCATACAATGCCCACATATCATCAAATAATTCTCTTATGTTCATAACATTTCCAATTGCTCCTCAACTTTCTTTAACATACTTCTGTACATATGCTTGCTTTTCTTTTGCGGATCATCCCACGTAATACAATCTTCAAGTTGGTCTTTCAACCAACGCAGTTCTTTTTTATTAAATGAAGTTGCAGTCGTGCCTACCTTAAAAGATGATGCAGAAGAATCATCTTGACCTCCGCACATTTTTTTAAAGTAGTCTTCAAACTCCAACTTACGAATCCTTTTCCGATTTCTCAACTTGCCAAGACTCAAGTTCAACTGGTGTATCACGACCAAATATGGATACACTCACCTTAAGAAGTCCAGTTTGATTATTTGCCTCGGTGACTGGACCCTCGAAGTTAATAAAAGGTCCATCTAAAATTCTAACCTTCTGACCAACACTCATTTCATTTTTAGGAGTCTCTTTATCTCTGAATTGTTTAATATGCTCCTGTATCTGCCCAATCTCACGGGCCTTGAGTTTGGTTGGTTTGTTTCCTCCGACATAACCACGCACCCCGTTTATACCCTTTGCAAAATGAAATGCGTCTGCTCTCAACTGACCATCTTCGGTATACATATCCATTCTAACAAACAGATACCCAGGATACAATTTTTGAACACGGGAACTTTTCTTTCCCCGTTTCACTTCCGTCACAACCTTTGAAGGCATGAGCACTTCGTGAAAAAAGTCGGATGCACCCTTTTCATATTCAAGTTGCTTTTGCAATAAAGTTTTAACTTTATTTTCAAAATTCGACATAACCATTAAAGTATACCACGTATTACATTTGTCGGTGGGTTTCTCTTCCGAGACATTTTCTAGTGTTTCTTCCATAATAAATTTAATAAAGTTGTATCAGTATCATAAACATCTGTCCATCTTGCTGATATATACATATAAATATATATACTAATTATATTTCTTCAAGACTCCCGTTTCGAGGACTACCGCAGTCCATGTACCCTTTCTCAACCAAATCATATAAAAATTTCTACGGGGACGTCGTTTTTGGGAATCTATTCGTTTTCGTTCTACCAAGTCGGTTGCATCTTCAAATGTAGCACACTCGCATATCTTCCTATCGAGTTTGGAGTCTCCATAAAAAACTACCTGATATCCGTAGTTCTTTAATAAGTCTGCGTGTGTGTCTATTAAGTTAGTTCGGGTCATCCTCCCCAAATACCCTATTAAGAAGATCACGAATATTCTCCAACTCTTCCTTTAGCAACGAACGAATTAAATATGACTCGTTATCATCATTTATAATTTTAATGTTTTCTTCTATCTTGTTATATAATTGCGAACTCATTATCTTGTTTGTATTTTTGTTCTAGTCTCTCCACCAAATCTTTCTTATTCCCCCCAACTTTCAGTTTATGCTTTCTGCACATATCCTTGAGTTTTGGTAACGATAAATGTTTATACCCACGTTCCTCACCACCATCAGCACTAACAGGTTCCTTTGAACTTCTCAGAATCTCACCTGCCTTAGTATCCTCGGTTATGATATTTCCAAACTCCTTGCTCCCATCAACACCTACACATGGATAAATTTTATCCCCCGATGCAATTACATAGGTCGCGTGACCCTTGGGGTCTACCCCAACTTCTTCCCAGGTTCGTTCAATTACCCAACCAATTCTCTTTGATCCAGCAAACACAAAAATAACCTTGTCACCGATAGAAAACTTATGCCTCTTGGGGTACTTTGTTCGTCTACCCCTGCGTTTCATAAAAAACTGCACAACTTATTTTAACTTGGTAATATCAAACCATCCGTGGATGGTAATTCTACTACTTGTTCCTCTGGATCGGTGTTTGGTTGCTCCGCACGGAGTTCCGACAACTCTTGTCTCCAATCTGCATTGGTTGGGTTATATTCATCGATCATATCACGCAAATATTCAAGATACTCACTTGGCCAATTATCATAATCAACTGATGTGGTTGATATCGGAAACGGGGTCTGTGCATATTCCGAAGAAAATAAATCTATATCACTCTCGGTGTACAGATTGTTTGCATAGTTCTCATCCAAGTCACCAAACACATCTTCATATCGTTCTTGTAAATACTTCATTTTGTTATCGTACTCAAGATCGACATCAATTACAATACTTTTCGTATTATCTACACAAGTTTCCGTTTCATAATTTTCGGGTTCATAACCAGGAGCATACTCAAGATGCAACCCAGTTTCGTCAACTGCCCACCACTCTGTCCACTCTGGACACGAAAGTATCTCATTAGGTTGTCCCATTTCAAAAATTAGATCGTCCATTGTCATCGTTACCTTTCTGTTTCATGTATAAATATCTATAACTTTTGCCAAACCCACACTGGTTCACCAAAACTTCCTTCTCGTTCGTGATATTCCGCATCCATCTTACTATCATCGGTATCTTCCGCAGTTCCTATTCCAAGGCAGTTTGGTCGTTTTGCCATTTCCATTCCAAAACACTCAACATATCGTGAATTGCTCTTTTTGTCAAGATGTTCATTCATGGGATCACAAATCTTCAACCATTGCTTTCCACCCTTTGTGCCTTTACTTGTGGTGTTTACGTCACTGATATTGACCATGAGCAAACCACCCGATTTCAAAGTTTCCCACACGTTGTCAATTGCCTTTTGAAGAAACTTGGTATTCCAATCTTCAATACTTTTGTGACGAACCCAACTTTGAGTATCATCATCACTATAACGTTCCACCGAAAAATAAGGTGGACTTGTCATAATCAAATCAACTGATTCCTTGTATTGTGACAAATCCGCATCTTCGGCAGGAGAGCAAATGAAGTCATACGACTTATCAACCTCAAAGAAGGTACGATGCTTTTCATAAAACTCTGCTTGCTGATTGTAAATCGGATGATTTTCCTTGCGTGGGTCTAATCCAATATACTTCTCCGTACAATCACTTGCAAAGAATCCACATAGTCGGTCACCCCAACCCATGCTGAAATCAAGTACAGTTTTTGCGTTATGCTTTTCATACAATACCTTTGCAACATTCGGTTTGAACTGACTGCAAATGTATTTTCTAAGTCCGATACCTGTACGCAGAGTTGATTTGTCTACCTTTGGAGATTTAAGTGTATACAGACATCCCATCAAACTCGTCATAAAGTCTTTGTTTCTCCAGGTTCTAAGTGGACCTGGTGACACACTTCCGCAAACACTCCAACGATTTGCTTGTTGAAAATAATTGCTTGCTTTGTTTCCCGTGTTCAGTCGTTTAAGCAACGTGGTACTTAAATCCCATTCGTATTCGGAACGAGCATACCACTTCTTGTCGATAAACAAATCTGCCCACTTTACTCCCTTGAGAGTCTTATATTCCGCAAGTGCTTCCTTTTCGGAAATCTCCATATACGGAAGGTCATACTTCATTAGGATTTCCGCAAGAGTTTCCTTTACGTCATCCTTTTCATATGTTTCTTTTACGTTTGCCCAATCACCCTCACCAATATAGAAATAAGGTTCTATGGCAAACTTCTCAAGTTCTTTAATATACATTCTCTTATTATCGTATATTTCCGATAAAAAGTCAACACTCAGTTACATTCACCGCAAGTCCACCTTTGCTCGTTTCCTTGTATGCAGACTTCATATCTTCACCAGTTGCTTTCATGGTCTTGATAACATCATCCAACGAAATCTTTGTATCATTCTCGTTTAACATTGCCATCCGACTTGCGTTGATTGCTTTACCAACTCCTATTGCATTTCGTTCAATGCAAGGTATTTGTACCAATCCACCAACTGGATCGCAAGTCAAACCAAGGTTATGTTCCATGCCTATTTCAGCTGCATTCTCCACTTGCTTCAGAGTTCCACCCACAATTTCAGTCAATGCGCCAGATGCCATACTACACGCAACTCCAATTTCCCCTTGGCAACCAACTTCTGCTCCCGAAATACTTGCATTTAATTTATACAACATTGCAATCGCACCGGCAACACATAAAAAGTCTATTTCCCAATTCTTGGGTTTATCGGTAACATACTCATTCAAATACATCATGGTTGCTGGAATTATCCCAGCTGCTCCATTGGTAGGTGCAGTAACCACTTGGTGCATATCTGCATTTTCCTCGTTCACAGCAATTGCACAAATGCTCGCATAATCAAGAAATGCCTGAGAATCAAGTTCGTTGTTTTTGAGAAAGTTCTCGTACATCACACCCGCACGTCGTTCTACGTTCAACTTTCCAATAAGAGTTCCACTTGCAGTCAACCCTCGGTCAACCGACTTACGCATTGCGTTCCATATTTTACGAAGTTGCTTCTTCGTTTGGGTTGGTTTTCTAAAACAATTCTCATTTTCCATTATCACCTCTGAAATTTTCATTCCTCGGTTATCGGCAATCGCAAAGAGTTCCGTTGCGGTAGAAAACTCATTGGTAAGTTTTTTCTTAGAGTCCTTGAGTTTGTCTCCCTTTGCATTCTTTTCGGTAACTACAAATCCACCACCGACACTATAATAAATTCTGGTTGCAACTTCCTTTTTGTTTACGAATGCACTGAACTTCATTCCATTTGAATGATATGGTAATGTTTCCTTTCGGTTAAAAACTATATCGTTTTGTGTGAACTTTATTTTACGAACTCCCCCAAGTTTTATAGTTCCATCCAAAGAGTCCACCTCGTCCAATTGCTTTTGATAAACTTGATGTGGTGCATAATTCATCAGACCCAATGTAATTGCAATGGGAGTTCCGTGACCCACACCCGTCAATGCCAACGAACCATACAAATCAACCCGGACTGAATCAATCTCACCGAACACCTTTTTATGCTTCAGAAACGAAACAAACTTGCGAGATGCTTGAATTGGTCCAGAAGTATGTGAACTTGATGGACCAATTCCTATCTTGAAGAAATCAAGAACACTTAAATTCATATATTCTCAAGCACCCCCGTACTATCTCCAATTCGTTCCGCATCAATGTCCATGCGACCTAACATAGACAAATACAAGTTGGTCATCGGAACTCCACCATAATCAACATACCTACCTTGCTTCAATTCCAAGTTTTTCCCACCTGCAAGAACAACTGGCAAGTCATTGTGTCTATGACGATTTCCGTCACTGATACCACTTCCCATTAAGACCATGCAGTTGTCCAACAATGTTCCTTCCCCTTCTTGAATTGAATCAAGTTTGTTGATGAACTTCGCATATTGTTCCACATAAAACTTGTCAATCTTGGCAATCTTCTTCATCTTTTCCTCATCGTCACGATGATGGGACAATGCATGATGTCCTTCCGCAACTCCAATGTCCTTGAAACTTCTGTTGCTTCCGTCATATGCCATTAAAAAAGTTGAAATTCTAGTTGCATCCGTTTGGAAAGCAACTGCCATCAAGTCAAATAAAATCTCCAAATGTTCTCCGTGGGTTCTTGACTTCTTGTCAGGTCTCTCCATATCCGTTTCAATCTGCTCAAACTTTGCTTGTCGTTCAAGTCGTTGCTCCACTTCCCTAACCGAATAAAGATATTCGTCAAGTTTCAGTTGGTCTGTTGTTCCCAACTTCTTTTTCAATCTGTTTGCATCCTCAAGAACAAAGTCTAATATACTCTGGTTTCTTACACGACGCCGTTGTGCTTCCTTGTTGGTTTGGTGAACATCCCCATTACCAAACATTCTGTCAAAGATGCCCATTGGTTCTGAGTCGGGTGTCATTGGAGTCTTTTCATTTCTCCACGATAGATTATATTGATACGCACAACTATATCCAGAGTCACATCCTCCTGATGTTCTCTTTCCACTCGAACTCAACTCCAACGATGGGAGTTTGGTAAGAGTTCCTATCTGTTGAGCTGCTATTTGGTCAATGGATACACCTACACGAATATCCGCACCCGAAGTTTTCTTTGCCTGACACCCCGTTAGGAAAGTTGCATTTGCCCTTGCGTGGTCACCACCACCATCACCATTTGCATTTGCCTTGTCGTGGTCAAGACCAGACATAACTTGAATCTTTTCCTTTACTGATTCAAGTGGAGATAGTGTCGGTGACAATGCCAACGACTCCGTTGATTTTGGTTTCCATTGATCCATTATCATTCCATTGGGAGCATATGCAAATGCTAGTCTCTTTGGGAATTCCAATGTCTTGTCGGTTGCAAACGTTTCAAACCAAGGGAGTGAAATTGCAACACCAGATGCCTGCAAAAACTTTCTTCTGTCCATGCTTATAAATATAAGATTTGTAGAAAACGAAGTTTATTCCAAAAACTTAAACGTACCGCCTAGAATTTTCTTTGCGAACGAATAATTCTTTTTGTCGTTGTTGTTGCTCATGCCACTGAAGTTGTTTTTAATCTTAATCTTGGATTCGTTAAAAACCACATCCATGAGTTCAAGGTACTCGGAAGTATTTTCAGGATTATCCTTTATCATGCTATCAATACGAATAGCACACGCAGATATAACAAACAACTCAGTTCCAATTTCAGTCAAACGACCAAGAAGCATTTGTTGCTTATCCAATGCAGGACCATATCGTGCCATTGAGTGGAATAACTTTCTGCTCAACTTCTTGGATGTCTTTGCGACATATCTAAGATACTTTCTAACCGAACTACCACAACCACTTGGTCCTGAATTAAATGTTGGTAACCATTGCTTCGGATACCACTTTGCATAAAAGAATCCTGCTTTAATCGCAGCCTTCAATCTCACCATCAATGGAAGACGAGAATTAAGAACTGCACCAGCTGCCTTCAAGTGTGGGTCGAGTGCTTCACGTGCCAATAGCAAACGCATAATTTCACTTGAACCTTCAAAAATCAAATTGATGCGACAATCACGCAAATATCTTTCTACTGGAATTGGGTCAGAACCACGATTGCGAAGTGAGTCGGCGGTTTCATATCCACGACCACCACGAAGTTGCATCGTTTCGTCTGCCACCTTCCATGCTTCTTCAGTTCCCCACATTTTGCACATTGCGGATTCAACACGAATGTCTGCCTTTTTTCCGTCTACCAAACTTGAAGTAAAAAGAACAATACTTTCCGTTGCAAAACTCTTGGCTGCAATCTTTGCTATTTTGTCTGCGATTGCTTGGTGCTTACCGATAACACATCCCCATTGCTCACGGGTTGCACCCCACTCACGTGAAATCTTTAAGCAACTACGCATAAGTCCCACACAAGCAGCTGGTAACGTAAGACGTCCTGTATTCAAAGTGCTAAGTGCAACCTTGAGTCCTTTGCCTTCCCCTGCCACTAAGTTCTCCACAGGTATCTTTACATCGGTAAATCTTACAACACCATTATACAATGCTCTAAGACCCATAAAATGGCAACGAGTAACAACTTCTACACCAGGTGTATCCATATCGAGAATAAATGCCGAAATACTTTTACGCATCTTGCCTTTGATTTCTGCGTCAGGAGTTCTTGCCATCACGATAATGACACTTGCTTTTACTCCGTTTGTACACCAAAGTTTTTCTCCATTCAAAACATAATGAGTTTTGTCTTCCGACAATTCCGCATAAACCGACATCTGTGCGGGATCAGAACCTACGGTTTCTTCCGTCAATGCAAACGCACTAATTTCACCTTTGCCGAAACGGGGAAGATGCTTCTTCTTTTGTTCTTCTGTTCCGTAAAGCAATAATGGTTGTGGTACTCCAATACTTTGGTGTGCTGAAACCAATGCAGTTATGTTTCCGCAAACTTCACCCAACTTCATGGCGGCCCTTGAATAGTTCGTCTGTGA
>Ga0310344_10004442_pt1 | contig 10433 bp, 8 predicted proteins | sample HC15DNA20200_MG_FD_203801 | JGI IMG/M metagenome (GOLD analysis project Ga0310344, IMG submission 203801) | Marine microbial communities from station ALOHA, North Pacific Subtropical Gyre - HC15-DNA-20-200_MG | ecosystem: Environmental > Aquatic > Marine > Oceanic | place: Pacific Ocean: North... | reverse complement strand
TAGGTCGATTCGCCCCTCGAAACCGCTGGCGCGCATCGCTTCTACCGCGCGGCCACCAGCTTGGCCCGCGCCTATAACGACATAGGATTCCATGCCGCCTTATACACGACGCGGCCCCCTCTATGACAGTGTTTCGCGGTCGATCGGCTTCCACAAGACCGGCATTGGACTGCATTGGTGTAACGATTACTGTCGCCACCGACGGTCCGCTTGGCCTAGGCTAGCCCCCGAAACCGTAAGGGATTTGGATGTAATATGTCAGTCTCGCACGCCGATAATGCGCCGTTGGTTACCTGGCCGAACGACGGGTACGACCGCATCCCCTATCAGATCTACACCGACCCGGAAGTCTATCGCCAGGAACTCGAAACGATTTTCTATGGCGACAGCTGGGGGTTCGTAGCGCTGGAGGCGGAGGTTCCGAACGCGGGCGATTTTAAGTCGGCCTGGATCGGCGAACGACCGGTGATCGTCACGCGGGCCGAAGATGGCTCCGTCAACGTGATCGCCAACCGCTGCGCCCATCGTGGCGTAAAGTTCTGCCATAACGACTCGGGCAACGCGGAGAATTTCACCTGCCCTTATCACCAGTGGATGTACGATCTGAAGGGCAATCTGCTGGGCGTCCCGTTCCGCCGCGGGATCGACGGGCAGGGCGGCATGCCGAAGGATTTCGACCGCGCCAATCACGGGCTCGACAAGCTGCAGGTGCATTGCGAGAACGGCGCGATCTTCGCGTCCTTTTCCGAGACGGTCGAACCGTTCGCGGATTTCCTCGGCCCGGAGATGCTGGGCTATTTCAATCGGGTCTTCGACGGGCGCGAACTGTCGCTGCTCGGCTACTCCCGCCAACTCATTCCGGGCAACTGGAAGCTGATGATGGAGAACCTCAAAGACCCCTATCATGCCAGCCTGCTGCACATTTTCCTGATCACCTTCGGGCTGTTCCGCGCCGACAACCAATCCTCGGTGGCGATGGACGATACCGGCCGTCACGCTTGTCTGATCTCGAAGCGGGGGGAGCAGAAACACACGGGCAAGACCCGCGACATGAAGCGGCTTTGGGAGGATTTCAATCTGCAGGATTCGCGCATTCTCGATCCGGTGCCGGAGTTCCCCGGCGACGCCACCGTGGTCATGCAGACTCTGTGGCCGAGCCTGATCATCCAGCAACAATCCAATACCCTGGCGATGCGCCAGATCGTGCCGCGCGGTCCGGGGGGGCATGAGTTGCGCTGGACCTATTTCGGCTATACCGACGACGATGAGGAGATGACGCGCCGCCGGCTGCGCCAGGCCAATTTGATGGGGCCGGCGGGCTTGGTCTCGGTCGATGACAGCGAGGTGCTCAAGGTTTCGCAGGATGGCATTGAGCCCTTCGAAGAAGCCGCGGCCGTGGCCGAAATGGGCGGCCGCGAAACGGAAAGTCAGGACCATATGGTGACGGAAGTCGGTGTCCGCGGTTTCTACAAATATTACCGCCAGATCATGGGGCTGTAGCAGCGTGGCTTCGATCGAACTGCGTCTGGAGATCGAGGATCTCTACACCGCCTACGCCGCCACGCTTGACAATGACGATCTCGATGCCTGGCCGGACCTATTCACCGAGGACTGCCTTTACCAGGTCATCCCGCGCGACAATTTCGACCGTGACCTGCCGCTGGCGCTGATCCGCTGCGAGAGCCGCGCCATGCTGCGCGACCGAGTCACCGCGGTGCGGGAGACGACGATGTTCGAGCCGCGCTATGTCCGCCATCTAATTTCCAATATCCGCGTGTCACCGGAAACCGACGGGGTCATCGAGGTGCAGGCGAATTACGCGGTGTTCGAGACGATGACAGATGCGTATACGCGCGTGTTCAATGTCGGTCGCTATCTCGACAAGCTGGTTCGCGAAGACGGCCGGCTGCTGTTTTCCGAAAAACGGTGTGTCTACGACTCGGTGCTGGTCCCCAATTCGATCATCTACCCGATCTGACCGGCAGCTGATTTCCGATTAGGAGTAGAGGATTTGGGCAAGGTACGGAACATTCTGTTCATCATGGCGGATCAGCTTCGCGCGGACTATCTGTCTTGCGCCGGACACCCTAGCCTCGAAACGCCGCACATCGATGCGCTGGCCGCCAAGGGGGTGCAATTCTCGCGCGCCTACACGCAGTCGCCGATCTGCGGTCCTTCACGCATGTCGTTCTATACCGGCCGCTACATGTTCTCGCACGGCTCGACCTGGAACAACATTCCGCTGAAAGTCGGCGAACTGACCCTGGGCGACTATTTGCGGCCGCTCGGACTGCGAACGGTGCTGGTCGGCAAGACACATTTCGCCGCCGACGTGGCGGAAATGACGCGGCTGGGGCTCGATCCGAAGTCGCCGGACGGTGTCCTGATGAGCCAGTGTGGGTTCGAGCCCTTCGAACGGGACGACGGGTTGCACACCCATGTCAGCTACGATCCCAATCTCGCCTACAATGTCTGGCTGCGGGAGAATGGCTATGAGGCCGACAATCCGTGGCACGATTTCGCTAACGCGGCGGAAGGGCCGGACGGCGAGATCCTTTCCGGCTGGAACATGCGCAACGTCAAATATCCGGTTCGGGTAAAGGAAGAGCATTCGGAAACCGCCTACATGACCGGCCGCGCCATTGAATTCATGGAACAGGCGGGCGACAAACCCTGGTGCGCCCATCTCAGCTACATCAAGCCGCATTGGCCCTATATGGCGCCCGCGCCCTATCACGATATGTACGGGCCGAACCAGATCTTGCCGGCGAACCGGGCGGCCGGCGAACGCGAGAATGTGCATCCCGTGGTCGATGCCTTTATGCAGCATGAGGAGAGCGAGAATTTCCAGCGCGAGGAAGTCCGTCAGACGGTGATTCCCGCCTATATGGGGCTGATCAAGCAGATCGACGATCATCTCGGCCGGCTGTTCGCGGCGATGGAAGAAATGGGTCGCATGGACGATACGTTGATCGTCTTCACCAGCGATCATGGCGACTATCTTGGTGACCACTGGCTGGGCGAAAAGGAACTGTTCCACGAGGAATCTGTGCGCATTCCGATGATCGTCTACGATCCGGATTCCGCCGCCGACGAGACGCGGGGAACAGTCGACTCGCGATTGGTTGAGGCGGTCGATCTCGCGCCCACCTTCGTCGAGGTTGTCGGCGGCGACGCGCAGCCGCACCGCATGGAGGGCCAGTCTTTGCTCCCGGTTCTGCGCGGCGGGCCGGTCGACGGTTGGCGCGACGCGGCGATCAGCGAGGGCGACTACGCCGTGCGGCACGCCCGGCTGACCTTGGGGTTGGAACCGCACGAGACGCGCTCCTACATGGTGCGGACCGCGGATTGGAAGTACATCCACTATGAAAATTTCCGGCCGCAGCTTTTCGACTTGAACGAAGATCCGGAAGAACTTGTCGATCTCGGCGAGAGCCCGGACCATGCAGCGGTGCGGGCGGACATGCATGAACGGCTGTTCGCGTGGATGCGGAAGCGGCGGTTGCGCACCACACTGAGCGACGAACAAGTCGCCACGCGCACGGCGTCCGGCAAGAAACGCGGCTACTTCATCGGCGTCTGGTAAACTCTCCGTTCACGCGGCGCGCTGAAACGGGTCGAACGCTTCGAGACCCAGCGCTTCGAAGTCGCGAGTGTTTCGGGTCGCGACCGTAAGACCGTTGGATATTGCTGTCGCAGCGATCATCGCATCTTCGATCAGCGTATTCGATTGTCGGTGCATCAACTTTGCCCAATGCCGGAAGGTCTCTGCGTCCATGGGCAAAATGTTGTAGCTGCGGCTAACCTGGATCAACCAAGCCTCCAGTTGGCTCGCCTTTTCAGGATCTTGCTCTCGCGTAAGTTCGATGCCTGCTTGAATTTCACCGATCGTGACCGCAGAGATAAACAACTGCTCCGTCGTAAGTGCATTTACCCATTCGACTACTTGCGTGTTCGGTTTGGGGCGTCGCAGCTCGGAGATGACATTTGTGTCGATCAGGAACATGTCTCTAGGCCAGTTCAGGTGTGGTCCGCCTCGAGGTTTTGCCGCGTGGCGGGATGGGAATGTCCGCTCTCGGTTCCGAAGACATCAGCAAATCTTTTAGATTGGGCTGGCTATTGGCTTCCAACTGCCGCCATTGATCAATCGGAACCAAGACTGCCGCCTCAATTCCCCGGCGGGTTACAATCTGCGGACCGTCTTTTACTGCGGCGTCTAAAAGCGCGCTGAAACGTGCTTTCGCGTCTTGCACTTGCCATGTTTTTGGCATCTGGCACCCTTACTGTGATTCCCATTAATGACTAGTCATATAACTAGTCATTAATGGGAATCAATGAGGCCAATGCGCAATTCGAGTTTTAGCGAAACGAAACTCTCCCGCGACTTAGTCGCCGGACGCGGCGATATCGCGAACCGGGCGATCGCGTTCTTCTTCCCAGGCCCGGAAACGATCCTGTGCATCGCCCATATAGTCGCGCGTAATCGGTACGGCATCTCGTTTGTGCGCTAACTGCATGTGAAACACCATCTGCTCGCCGCTGCGGAACATCATCTCCGTACCATAGAGATAGAACTCCCACATGCGGCAGAACTTCGCGTCGTAGATGGCTTCGATGGCCTCCCGGTTCGCCTGGAACCGCTTGTTCCATTCGCGCAGCGTTTCCGCGTAGTGCAGGCGCAGGATCTCCATATCGTTGACCCAGAGGCCGGAGCGCTCGACGACCTCGAATACTTCCGACAGCGCGGGTGAATAGCCACCGGGGAAGATGTATTTGTGCAGCCAGGCGTTGGCGAAGCTCGGCGGGCCGATATGGCCGATCGAGTGCAGAAGGGCGACACCGTCCTCGTGCAGCAGGCTCTTCACTTGATCGAAGAACTCCGCATAGTGGCGCACGCCGACATGCTCGAACATGCCGACGGAGACGATACTGTCGAACTTCTCGTCCACGTCGCGATAGTCGCGCAGTTCGAACCGGACCCGGTCGGACAGGCCCATTTCGAGGGCCCGTTGGTTCGCCAGTTCCCACTGTTCTGTCGACAAGGTGACGCCCTGTACCTCGATATCCTCGAGCGTGGCGAGATACAGCGCCATACCGCCCCAGCCGCAGCCGATATCGAGGACCTTGTCGCCGGCTTTCAGGTTCATCTTGGAGGCGATCAGCCGCTGCTTGTTGCGCTGCGCCGCCTCGAGCGTGTCGTCCGGGCTTTCGAAAAAAGCGCAGGAATACTGCATGTCCCGGTCGAGGAAGAGTTTGTAGAACTCATTTCCCAGATCGTAATGATGGGCGACATTCTTCTGCGCCCGGCCGATCTTGTTGTTCTGCTGGAAGTGCCGCAACCTATGCGATACTGCCCGGATGAGGCGTTGAACCGGGTAGGCCTCCAGATAATCGCAGTTTACGGCATAGAGGTGGAGCAGGTCGTAGAGGCCGCCATCTTCGATGGTCAGGCGCGCGTCCATATACGCCTCACCCGCGGTCAGCTCCGGTTTGAAAAAAAGGCTGTATTTCAGCGAAGGGTCATGAAAACGAAGCGTGACGCTGGGTCCCGGCTCTCCCTCGAACCTGTAGGTTTTGCCGTCAGCGTCAATTACTTTCAACGCGCCGACGCGCACGAAAGCCTTGAACAAACTCGACAACGGAAACATCGCTCTGTCCTCGTTCTGGTTCTCCAAGCAATTTTATTTGGCGCGGCGCGTTCCCCCACCGCGCGGCTAGATTGAAAGAATAGGTCCATTTTGGCGCGAAATGCAATTCATGGGCGATGGCCCGCCGGACGCCGAGATCGGTAGCGGCACGCCAAATTGTCGCGGCCGGGCCGCCGCTTTATGCTGGATGTGTTTCGAAAATGCGTTAGGGAGACGGGGATGGCGCCGGCCAAGACAATGTTCGCAAAATTATGGGATGCACACGTCGTGCTGGAGCGCGACGATGGTCAGACCTTGCTCTATATCGACCGCCATCTGTGTCATGACGGGTCGCGCCAAGGCTTTAGCAAATTGAAGGACCAGGGCCGCAAGGTCCGGCGGCCGGACCTGACCTTTGCCTCGCCGGATCATTACCGCCCAACCGATGTGAAATCCGTGGCGGAAATCCAGGACGATAAGATGCGCGCGATCCTGGAAGAGCTTTCGGCGAATGCGGAGCGCTTTGGTATCCATCATTTCGGCCTCGACAGCGGCATGGATGGGATCGCGCATGTGGTCGGGCCCGAGCTCGGCATTACCTTACCGGGTATCTCGCTGGTCTGCGGCGACAGCCATACCGCGACCCACGGGGCGCTCGGGGCTTTCGCGTTCGGGATCGGGGCGTCGGAGGTTGCACACGTCTTTGCGACCCAGACCCTTTGGCAAAAGAAGCCGAAGGCGATGCGGGTGACCGTCGACGGCAAGCTCGGCTTCGGTGTGTCCGGCAAGGATGTGATCCTTGCCATCATCGGGCAGATCAGTGCCGCTGGCGCGACGGGCCACGCGGTCGAGTATGCCGGCTCGGCGATCCGCGGTCTCGACATGGAAGGCCGCATGACCGTCTGCAACATGACGATCGAGGCTGGCGGCCGCGCCGGGATGATCGCCCCGGACGAGACTACATTCGACTATTGCAACGGCCGCATGTTCGCGCCCAAGGGCGAGAAGTGGGACAAGGCGCTGGCCTACTGGCAGACCCTGCCCAGCGATGACGGGGCCGAATTCGATACCGAAGCCACGGTCGACGGCAACGCCATCGCGCCGATGGTCACCTGGGGTACCAGCCCGGAAAATGTCGTGCCGGTGACGGAAGCGGTGCCGGACCCGGCCAACGAGCCCGACCCGGTGCGCCGTAAGACACAGGAAGGCTCGCTCGACTATATGGGGCTCAAACCGGGTACGCCGATGACCGATATCGCAGTCGACAAGGTCTTCATCGGCTCCTGCACCAACGCGAGAATTGAGGATTTGAGGATCGCCGCCAAGGTTGCCAAGGGTCGCCGGGCACAGGTCCGCACCCTGGTCGTGCCGGGCTCGCAGCAGGTCAAGCGCGCGGCGGAAGCGGAGGGGCTCGATAAGGTCTTTACCGACGCCGGAATGGAATGGCGCGAACCGGGTTGTTCCATGTGCGTCGGCATGAATGGCGACCTGCTGGAACCGGGTGAACGCAGCGCCTCGACGTCGAACCGCAACTTTATGGGCCGGCAGGGGGAGGGCGGCCGCACCCATTTGGTCGGCCCGGCGATGGCCGCGGCGGCCTCGGTATCCGGCCATTTCGCCGATGTCCGCCAGCTAATGGAAGGGAGCAACTGATATGGACGCCTTCACGAAATGGACCGCCAAGGCCGCCCCGATCGACGCTGCCAATGTGGACACCGATCAAATCATCCCGGCGCCGTTCCTCAGCCGCATCCGTACGGAAGGCTATGAAGGCCTGCTGTTCTACCGCGTGCGCCGCACGGCAGACGGTGAGATGGACCCGGACTTCATCCTCAACCGCGATGATTTCAAGGATACGGGGATCCTGGTCGCCGACCGCAATTTCGGGTGCGGTTCGTCGCGCGAGAACGCCGCCTGGACCCTGGTCGATAACGGCATCCGCTCGGTCATCGCGCCCAGCTTCGGCGACATCCACTACAACAATGAAATGAACAACGGCATGGTGCCGGTGATGCTCGACGCCGGAATCTGCGCCGATCTGCGCCGCCAATTGCACGCCAACCCGGGTGCGGAGATCACGGTCGATCTGGAGCGCAACGTCGTGGTCGCGCCGGACGGCAAGGAGCACGCGTTCACGATCCCCGCCTTCAACCGCGAGCGGCTGCTCAAGGGGCTGGACGACGTATCCTTTACGCTGGAGCAAGAGTCCGACATCGCGGCCTATGAAGCGAAACGGCGCGACGAGGCGGACTGGCTGTTCGAGTAGGCCGCCTCGTCAGTACCCCATCGCGCGGCTCATGCGGCGCGGGTCGGCGCCGCCTTCCAGGATGCCGGTTTCCATGTCCTGCGTGATCGCGCAGACGCCGGACGTTTTGTAGGTCATATCCGGCAGCCGTTCGACGTCGTGACCCTTGGCGGCGAGCGCGTCGCTGGTCTTCTCGTCGATGCGGCCTTCGACCGTCAGTTTGCCGGGGAAGGCAGTGTGCGGCTCGAAACTGTCCGGCTGGCTGTGGGTCATGAAGCGGGGTGCTTCGATTGCGTCCTGCAGATCCATGCCGAAGACCTTCACATTGAGCAGCACCTGCAGCATGCCCTGGGTCTGGGTGTCGCCGCCCGGCGTGCCGAAGGGCATCGCCCATTTGCCGGGCTCGATCGCGATGGCCGGGTTGGGGGTTAGGCGCGGCCGCTTGCCGGGCGCGACGGCCGAGGCATGACCAGGCACGGCCCAGCTTTGCGACCCGCGCGACGACGGACAGAAGCCCGTGCCCGGGATGATCGGCGATTCCCAGGACACGTCGCTGGGCGTGGCGGAGAAGATGTTGCCGTCGCTGTCGACGACGCAGCAGTAGGAGGTGTCGCCGGAAGGCGGTGGGCTGCCCGCGGAGATGGGGGCAGCCGCGGCGGCACGGCCATATTGCGATCCGAGTGCGCCCGGCGGCGGCATGTCCGGCCAGGCTTCGTCTTCGCGGATTTGCAGACGGCGTTCCTCGGCATAGGTCTCCGACAGCAAGGTGTCGAGAGGCACGTCGATGAAGCGCGGGTCGCCGTAATAGCGTTCGCGGTCGGCCATCGACAGTTTCATCGCCTCGGAAACCAGATGGATGTATTCGACGCTGTTGTGGTCGTAGGCGTCGAGATCGTAACCCTTGAGCAGCGAGATCATCTGCTGCATCACCGGGCCCTGACACCAGGCATCGCAGGTATAGACGTCCATGCCGCGGAACTGCATGCGCACCGGCGCTTCGATGGCGGAGGCGTAGCCGGCCAGGTCTTCTTCGGTGACCCAGCCTTCGTTTTCGCGGTGGAACTTCACGATCGCCTGGGCGAGGTCACCTTTGTAGAACGCGTCGCGCGCGGCCTTGAGGCTGGCCTCACGGCCCTGGCCCGCAGCGGCCTTTTCTTCATCGACCATGTACTGAATGGACCGCGCCAAATCGGTCTGCACGAAATTCTCCCCGACATCCGGGATCTTGCCGCCGGGCAGATAGATTTCGGAATTCGATGGCCATTGGGAATAGGTGTCTTCGTGCGCGACGATGTAGTCGCGCATCACGTAATGCATGGAGAATCCGTCGCGGGCGTAGCGGATCGAGGCGGCGGCGACATCGCCGAAGCTCATGGTGCCGTACCGTTGCAATGCGGTGATCCAGGCGTCGGGGGCGGCCGGCAGCACGGTGCGCAGCAGACCTAGCGGAACGGATCTGCCGAAATCCTGAACGAAGCGGTCGATGGATGCCGCCTTCGGCCACCAGCCGAGGCCGCTGATCGTCAACACTTCGTCACGCTCTTTCAAATAGATCATGATCGGGGCGACGCCGGCGAATTGCACCATATCGCTGTGCACGATGCCGAGCGCCATGCCCGCGGCGACGCCGGCATCGACGGCGTTCCCGCCGGCTTCCAGGATGTCGAAGCCGGCCTGGGTCGCGAGAAAATGCCCCGCGGAGACCATGTACCGCGTGCCGTGGATTGTCGGTTGCAGGGGCATTGCGCCGTCTCCCGTATTCGTTTCAATGCGCCGCAAGGGTAACGGCCTTGCCGGGTGCTGTCATCACGCGCGCTGTGGTATAGACTTTCCAACAAGGATCGCGTAGCGAAGTGGGGAGAAGCGTGATGGGTGGAACGCCGTTTGCGATGGTACCGCTACCGGCGGCGCGCAGTACCGAGAAACCGCGTCGCAAGGGCCTGACCATGATGATGGACTGGGGCCTGCCGGTGAAACAGCAGGCGGATTGGCTCGACCTCGTTGCGCCTTATATCGATTTGGCAAAGTTCGTCGTCGGCACGGCGCGCATGTATGACGAGGATTATTTGCTGGAGAAGATCGCGCTCTACAAAAAGCATGACGTCCACCCGTTCATCGGCGGCCAGTTCCTGGAATATGTCTACGCGACCCAGGGGCTGCAGGGCGCGCGGCCATATTTCCAAGAGGCCAAGCGGTTGGGCTTCGATGCCATCGAGGTTTCCGACAATGTCGTGCCGCTCGACAGCCATACGCGCCAGACCTTGATCCGCACGGCGGTCGATTGCGGTCTCGAAGTGCATGGCGAAGTGGGCTCGAAGAGCGAGGACACCGGGGCGGATACCCTGATCGCACAGGCCAACGAATGTTTCGAAGCAGGCGCCGATGTGGTGCTCGTCGAAGGGGCGGAACTGCTGACCGATGGGGCGCCGAACCGGCCTGTGATCGCGGCGCTGAACGAGGGGCTGGATGTGGACAAGGTCATCTTCGAACTGATCGGACCCTGGATTCCGGGGACGCATCACTGCGACGTCTATGCGCTGAAGAAGTTCTACATCGACGAG
>Ga0310344_10004440_pt1 | contig 10435 bp, 9 predicted proteins | sample HC15DNA20200_MG_FD_203801 | JGI IMG/M metagenome (GOLD analysis project Ga0310344, IMG submission 203801) | Marine microbial communities from station ALOHA, North Pacific Subtropical Gyre - HC15-DNA-20-200_MG | ecosystem: Environmental > Aquatic > Marine > Oceanic | place: Pacific Ocean: North... | reverse complement strand
AACTCACAGGCATTCATCAAAGCTTCAACAGAATCTCCAGAAATCTCATTATCGAGATTTCTTCGATCAATTGAATGTTTATGGGATCGAAGTCTGTCTCGCTCGCCTTTTTCGGAAATTAAAGTGTTAAATATAAAAGTTAGAAGTTCACTCTTGTCTTTTAAGCCAGAAGTAAAATTGAGAGCCGCTGATTTTCGTATGACTCTGTTAGCATGATGGGTGAGTGAAAGAATCTCTTCTTCGTTTATGTCCAGAGTTTCGAAGCCCGGAGGAGCGACAAATCGCATAGCAGCAAGAGTTTCATCGAAAAGGCGGAGAAAAGCTCGTCGACCTGTATTGTTAGATATTTCCAGGAGAGCTTCTTCTTTTTCGCTAAGATTATACGGAGCATATTTTCGAATATTTTCAAGGTAGTGTTTGCGACCCTTAAAACTAGGTTTTTTTAAAAGAGCTTTTACTTTGAAATTACTTAACTCGCACCACTCAATGTGGAAAAACAAAAGCTGATTTCGAATCGCGCCTCCTTTTTCTAAAATTTTTTGATAAAAGCGTCTAATTGAGTGAGCTTGCGTATCGGCGGCATATAAAAGCTGCGAAAATGCTTCGATTCGCGCGGTGTCTTCATGAATCGCTTCAAGAGAGTCTACTACTTCCAAAATGACGTAGTCATCAATCGACGAAATTCTGCCTTTGTGAGTTTTAGAAAGATCATAGGCACGTTCCAATAACGAGCTTAGATCCGTTTCAATTTTCGGATCGTTTAGATCGGCATAAAGATCTTTTAGATCCCATCGCATTTCGGAATTTTCTTTAGAGCTTTGGTTTTCGTCGAGAATTACTGGCATAAGACTGATAAAATAACGCTCTTAGACTCTTAGGCCCAAGGTCAGGAGTATTTGTGGTCTATAAAAAGATAATCATGCACGCGGATATGGATGCCTTCTACGCATCTGTTGAGCAACGAGATTGCCCAAAGCTGAAAGGCAAACCGGTAATCGTAGGAGGTAGTAGTGCCCGTGGGGTGGTGTCTGCTGCGAGTTACGAAGCAAGAAAATTTGGGGTTCATTCTGCGATCTCCGTAGCAGAAGCGCGAAAACTTTGCCCTGAGGGATATTTTCTTCGTGGTGATATGAAGAAATATCGAAACGAATCGAAGAAAATATTTGAAATTTTCAGAAAATACAGTCCCGCAGTTGAAGGTATTTCACTCGATGAGGCTTTCCTCGATCTTACTGGCACAGAGCGATTGTTAGGTTTGCCTAGCAAGATCGGCGAATCAATAAGGCGTGATGTCAGAGAGAAGAGAGACTTAGCAGTGTCCGTTGGGGTGGGACCAATAAAACTTATTGCCAAAATAGCGAGCGGTCTTGCAAAACCTGATGGACTTCTTGAGGTGCCGGTACACGGTATCAAAGATTTCTTAGAACCTCTTTCAGTAGCTCAACTTTGGGGCGTTGGTCCCGTTGCGCAGGAAAGGTTAAAAGCGCTGGGGATGAATACAATCGGCGATCTTGCCTCAGCGGATTTAAAAATGATTCGCACGTGCCTAGGTGTTTGGGGCGTTGAGGTTTCTGCTCTCGCTCGTGGAGAAGATGCTAGAGAGGTGTGTGCATACCGGGATCCGGTTTCGATGAGCGAAGAAAATACCTTTCCGGTCGATATCTCAGATCTGCAAACTCTCAGCAATGCTATTAGGGTTCATTCTGAAGCTGTCGCACGAAGGCTTCGTGCCAGTAACTTTGTGGCAAAAACAGTTATTTTAAAATTAAAACTAGCTAACAGAGTTCGATCGGGTCCTCGTGGGTACCCAACGTTTACTCGCCGTAAGACGCTCAAAAAAACAACGAACGATGGTGCACTTATATCGAGAGAAACGAATCTATTGTTAAATGAGTATTCGTTATCAAAACCCGTGAGATTAATTGGAGTTGGGGTCACAAATCTTTCTGTTGAAAGTGAAAAACAAATTAATCTCTTCGGCTCTCGAGACACAGAAAGCAGAGCAGATCATTTAAATAAAGCTCTTGATGTGATCAATGTAAAATATGGAGAAAATGCTGTAATTCGTGGCGGTAAAGCTCTTAGTAAAGATAGTTTATCGTTTCAAATTAAAATTGGAGAAGACGATATATAGAAGTTTCTTTCTACAGCATCTAAGTAAACTCTTAGCGTATCATTTTGCAATCGATCAGAATGCAGATAAGCGTTTGTCAACACCAGAATAAATACTAATCATAAATAGCGTCAATTTCCCAACTTTTAGTGTAGAAGTTTATTCTTAATCGGAACACACAGCTATCTTCTGTCCATGCGTCAAAATAATCGAAAGCAAATTTTTCTTTTTGAGACCACCAAGTTCCTGTAATACGCCAAGGACCAGCACATCTTAAAATTCGACCATTAGCTAATGCACTACGTATTTGTGTAGGCGATCCGCCTGAATAATTTACTTGAGCCGGAAGAGGTGGCCTTAAAGCTCTAACGGCTGGGAGTGTATAAGACTCGGGAGGTAAAATATTTGACCTATCTCCAAAGGCTTGTAGGTCGTAGAGGTCGGTTCTGTGGGTGTCAATCAAACTTGGTGATCCGACGTTCTCAGGTCCGCAAAGTGATTTTAGTTTATGAATAGTCGTCGTAAGTATTTGTGGTGCAGGAGCTGAAGTTCGAAATAGGTCTGTCTGGAAATTTCGAACAGACCTTCCATTGGTTGTGATCTTGATTGAACTAACTAGATCATTTATAGGTTCAGTTTCAAGGCTTAAAAGGATAAGTCGTGAGAGTACATCAGGGCTAATTATCTCTCTTGAGACGCGAATTTGACGGGTGCATATGTCTTTAGAGTCTAACGAAAATTCAGTGTTTATATCGCCAAACACTAGTCGTCGAGAAGTCAATCGTTTGATTAATCGATTTAGGATATTAATTAAATATAGTTCTATTGTTTCTAGAAGATTCGTAGGTAAATATAAATCTTGTGATTCCTCAAAGTAGGAATCTTTTGAGATGGCAGGTTTAACTTCTTTTGTACTTCCATGCGATAGATCTATGAGCGCTTGCGAAGATTTCCCGAGTCGTCTTAATGCCAAAGATTTAGAGACTTTTCTTAGATCGTTGAATACTTGAAATCCAAAAAGAGTTAATCGGTCTGCCAGCTCATGGTTTAGGTCAGCTAATTCAAAAGGTATATATTTTAATGCATTTGCATCATGTCCGGGATTTATGACGCGTGTTGTAGAGGATTGGGTTTGGGCTAGTTCTCGTGCAAGGATTAGGCTGGATGACCGACTACCAGCGATGGTTACAAATGAAGGGACACGAAGTTCTTGTGATTTTTCTCGAATTGCGTTCGCGAGACAGATCTCATTTTTGAAAAAATTTTGACAGTTTGACACATCCATGAAAACAGAAGCTTCCGATGCAAAGTAATTGCTAGATGGTGGCGTCAACTCGGAATGGGGAGAAAATCCTAAGGCTACATCGAGAAGAGTTCTTTTCGCCGAACGCAGTTCTTCTTCATAAGCTTTGTGAACCAATAGAGAAGGGTAGAGAAATAATGCCTGTTCCAGTGTATGCGATGATCGTACGCCTAGATTATAGGCTCGAGGTGAGATGGCAATAATTTCTTCCTGGAAACTATTCGATGAGATGACTACGAATTCTTTCCTTTCTAGGCCTGGATGATTACGTACTGTTGCAGCTAAAGGAAGTTGAGGGATCAGAAGACAAGCTATGCGCACGATATATCCAGGTCAATCTATGTATGTTTTTGTTTTCCCGTTCCTGCTTTCCCAAGACAGATTGGGTTGTCCCGGATGTAACTTATGTCGATAATGAGAAATCTTTCCTCTCAGTCCGATAAATGAAACCGGGTCCTCCTCGAATATGGGTTGTGAGTCCGTTAAGTGGAAAACAAAATCGGCAAAAGAGCCTACGATACGACCCTCACTTAAAATAATTACGGCTGAATTGCTTTGTGTAGTTCTTATTCGCAAGCGTGACCAAATGGAGGGATTATTCATAATAGCGAGATCATTCTTTCGGTGTTTTGATCTGGATGCTTGCGAGACCAAGTCGATAAAAATCGATCTCAAGTTGTCTGCATCGAGCAGGTACTCAGCAGCTATTAAAGCTCTTTTACAATCAGGTGCTCTTGTCCATAGTATCTGGTTTAAATCGATACCATTTGCAGCTGCTGACCGTGGATCAAAGGCATCGCTGATTTCTACCCACGCGGCCCACTCGTTGTTAGAGGTAGCTCTGGCCAAAGCTTTTAGAGCTAGAGATGTTCGCCCTGTTGAAGCACTTCCTGAGATCTCCGAAAGGGTTTTTCGTGGGAACTGTCTTTCGAACTCGCTTTTGGTCCCGTTAGGAGCTGACCTGGTAGATGCCGAGCTTGCATCGCCAAAGAAATCTATGGCCGATTGAATATTTGGGGGCAACTCGTGAGCTTTTTTGATCTCATGGGATCTTAGCCCACTGAGGGCGATGTCCAGGAGTTCTGCTTTTGTGACCTTGTTTCGAGCTAATTGGCGATTGGGTGAGGTTGTTGTACACAGAGCTCGATTTTTCGGGGGGGTAGAGGGCATAGATATACTTTCGTCTTTTATTCGCCTCTTGTCAAGAGTCTAATCGAGCCCATTTAGGCGGGTCTTTGGTTTGGAAGGGTTGTTTGATTCTAACTTTACGAGGGCGAGCAGAACGCATTGTTTTGGCATGACTGAGTCATTTCCGCACGATTCAAAGTTGCCAATTTGTTCATTTGTTCGGAGAACAAAAGTTCCCGATATTCGATAGGACGAGTTAGTCTATACAGATGCAACTTCTACACACTATGTTACGCGTTAAGGATCTCGATGAATCGATCAAGTTTTATACTGAGCATCTCGGAATGAAGTTGTTGCGCAAAGAGGATTTCCCCGGTGGTGAATTTACTCTTGCCTTTGTTGGTTATGGGGGCGAGAAGTCACATACTGTGCTCGAATTCACGCATAACTGGGGCCAGTCAGACTATGACCTAGGTGATGCCTATGGGCATATCGCTATTGGTTGTGACGATATCTATGGGACATGTGAGACTCTTCGTTCAAACGGTGTCGAGATTAAACGAGAGCCGGGGCCAATGATGCACGGAACGACAGTTATTGCATTCGTAAAGGACCCCAGCGGTTATATGGTTGAATTAATTCAGAAGTAATTCAATCACGGTTCGGTATTTTTTTGCGAGGGCATCCGCGGGAACACGATTCACAATTAGCTAGGGCAAAATTCTTACTACCCCATCAATGAGCTGGAGCCGTCCGGCCGCATAAAGTCGAATAGCTTCTGGCACAAGTTGTTTTTCAACCGCTTGGACTCTAGATGCAAGGCTTGAAGGCGAATCGTTTTCTAAGACAGGCACCGTTTCCTGAAGAATAATAGGGCCCTGATCGTAGTGATCATCGACGAAATGCACGGTTGCCCCTGATACCTTACAGCCTCTCTGAAGAACCGCTTCGTGCACTCGTCGCCCATAGAATCCTTTACCTGAGAATGCTGGTATCAGTGCAGGATGTACATTAATGGTCTTTCCTGAGAATCGGCTCCGCGGCTGAAATGGCGATAAAAAACCGAGTAGGGCAACAAAATCAACACTGTGAAGCTCTAATAATGAGTGGATTTCGTCATTAAACTTGGTGATATCTGGGTATGCTTTGCGTGGCACGGCGACTTGCGGAATTTTTCTTCGCTCGGCTCTTTCGAGTCCCTTAGCTTCAACCTTCGAGGAGATAACCAAGGCTACTTCCGCAGGTATCTGCCCCGAGTCAACAAGGCGGGCGACATTCTCGAAGCTCGTACCTTCTCCGGAAAGTAGGATACCTAAACGCAAGAGTTTGTTGTTCAGGTCTGTCATAGCTCCAACTTGCCTCTCTATTCGAACTTAAGCAAGCGTTAACTTTCCATTTGATTTGCAGAATGTCGTTCAAAAAGCCAGACTCCTTTCGATAATCGTCTGGTGGAGGAAATAACATGGCAACATTGATTACTGGATCGGTGGCGGTAGACCACATCATGGCTTTTAACGGTCGATTTCAGGATATTATTCTCCCGGATAAAATACATATGCTCAACGTGGCTTTTCATGTTCCGACCCTTAGGAAAACCTTTGGGGGTTGTGCGGCCAATATCGCGTATTCGTTAAAACGACTAGGTGGCGATCCTCTGGTTGCCGCGACAGTTGGGAGTGATTTTTCTTCTTACGCGAATTGGTTGGACGAGCACGGGATTCGCCGAGACTACATTCGAGAATTATCCGGAGAGGCGACAGCAGGCGCGTTCATTACTACTGATTCCGATGATAATCAGATCATCGGATTTCATTCAGGTGCGATGGACCGAGCCCACGAAGTATCCTTATCCGACATAAATGAAGAGATATCCCTGGGTATCGTTTCCCCTAACGGTAAACAAGCAATGCTCGAATATGCTCGTGAGTTAAAGCAACAGGGGGTTCATACTGTTATAGACCCGGGGCAAGGCCTGCCTCAATTTTCTGGTGATGAACTCATCCAACTCGTTGATGGTGCGGATACGTACATAGTGAACAGCTACGAATGGGAGCTGACCCTAGAGAGAAGCGGTCTCACTGAAAGAGAGATTAAGAGTCGAGTCAAAAATACTATTGTGACACTTGGAGAAGAAGGAGCGCGTGCAGATCAGGGCGATGGAGAAATCTTGATACCGAGCGTTGAGCCCGATTGTGTTGTAGATCCTACGGGGTGTGGTGATTCATTTAGGGCAGGATATCTCTTCGGCATTGAAAACGGTTTATCGTTTCAAGAATGTCTTCAGTTAGGCAGTGTCATGGGGTCCTTTATGGTCGAAAAGGATGGCACGCAGACCATTGAAGTGGGAACAAAGGGTATCAGGCAGCGTTACGAAAAAACTTTTGGTTCTCTCAATCTTTAAGTTAGTGGATGCTTCTGTTGATGTAGCTGTGATTGGAGCTGGAGCGGTAGGACTTGCATGCGCAGCTCGTCTCGGGCGTGGCGACAAGTCAGTTGTAATTATAGAACGCAATAACGGAATTGCGAGAGAAGTCACCAGCAGAAGCAGCGAAGTTCTCCACGCGGGAATCTACTATCCTCCCAATTCCCTAAAAGCGAAACTTTGCATAGAAGGCCATCGAAAAATTTTGGAACGCTGCGAGAGACAAGGCATCGGCTACCGCCGATTGGGAAAAATTATTGTCGCTACTGACGACGACGAAATTCGAAGTTTATATCGGTTGTTGGAAAACGGTCGGTCAGCTGGTGCGTCGGGATTAGAAATAATTGATTCAAAACAAGTTGAGAGTCGTGAACCTTTCGTAAGAGCGGAGGCGGCTCTTCTCTCTCGGAATACGGGGATTGTCGACGCTCATGCGCTTTGCAGGAATTGGCTGGCAGAAGCCGAATCGTTCGGGACGTCTCTCGTATTGAGAGCCGACTTGGTTTCGGTTGAAGGGTCAGGTGAAGGTTACAAACTTTCGATCACGGAACATGACGGGTCTGTTTTCGTGCTTAAAGCTAAGTCGGTAGTGAATGCTGCCGGTTTGCAGAGTGACCACGTAGCGTCTCTATTTGGAATAGATCCGGATTCCGAGAACTACCGGATTAAACTTTGCAAAGGCGATTACTTTCAATTGGATTCTGCTTCGGGGATCACATTTAATGGTCTCGTGTACCCGGTAAATGAGAGATCTGGCTTAGGCATCCATGTAACTCTTGATTTAGGGGGTCGAATTCGACTTGGGCCCGATGCAGAGTATGTTGATAGGATCGACTTTACAGTTGATCCAAAGAAAGCTGACTACTTTGCATCGGCGTTAAAAAAATACATACCCCGAATTGAGGCGAGATTTTTGACACCGGAGTATGCGGGAATTCGACCCAAGTTAGCTGGACCGGACGAGGGATTTCGGGATTTCGTAATAAGGGACGAATCTGATAAGGGTTGCCCCGGACTTTTGAATTTGGTTGGGATTGAAAGCCCCGGACTGACTGCCGCACCCGCGATCGCAGATCGCGTAGCTGAAATCCTGGCTTCGCTTTAGGGCTTCCAGCCCGAGGATGAAATTTAGAATCGAAGATCTGATTTAGTTTACTTTTTCTTTGAGGCAGGTTCCCCGAGAGGGTTATAGGCGAAGGCCAGATCTTCGACCACGTGGCCCTCTACCAAATGCTTCTGAATTATCCGTTCTAGCGCATCCGGATTGCACCTTGCGTACCAAGTACCTTCAGGATACACCACAGCGATGGGCCCGTCCCTGCAAACCCGTAGGCAGGCAGCTTGAGTTCGAAATACTCCACCCAACGCTTCTGACAATTTCAATTGTCGGAGCCGGCGTTTTAAATATTGCCAGGATTCGTCGCATTGGTCCTTAGGAGCACAATCACCTTGTGTGCAGAGGAAGATGTGCCGATTGTAACTACCAATCTTGAGAGCCTCTGAGATGCGTGTGAGAGTGTCAGGGTCTTTATTTTCAGGCATTTGAAGACGAGGGGCTTTCAGTTTTCTCAAGAAGGTTGCGATGGATTACGCCTTCACTGGGCTCTCTGAGATCCCAAATCAGCCCCAAAGCCCCTAAGAGACGCAAGATGTAGTAAGTAACGTCATATTCCCACCACTTAAAGCCCATTCTTGCCGAACTCATATAGTGATGATGATTGTTGTGCCAGCCCTCTCCGAACGTGAGAATGGCAACAAGCCAATTGTTTCGACTTGTGTCTGTAGTTCCGTACCTTCGAGAGCCCCAGATATGGCAAAGAGAATTAACACTAAAGGTCGAGTGCCAAAGCAAAGTGGTCGAAACAGAAAATCCCCAGACCAGCCCGGCAAGTCCTCCTATCGCGTAACAAAGCACAGCAAGGCTTAGCGGCGGGACCCAGTGTTGGTTGTTTAGCCAGCGAATTTCAGGATACTTGGCAAAGTCGGGGATGAGGTCAAGAGCAGTCCCTTTCCAACGGCCGTCAAAAATCCACCCTATATGCGAGTACCAAAAGCCGTCTTTGGGGGAGTGGACGTCTCCAGGAAGGTCACTGTAGCGATGATGGCGTCTGTGGGTGGCAGCCCACCACAACGGGCCCTTTTGAGTAGCTGCCGTAGCTATGAAGGCCAGAACGAATTGGAAAGCTCGGCTAGTCTTGTAGGTTTTGTGTGCAAAATATCGGTGATAGACTCCCGTTATACCAAATACACGTAATGCATAGGTGGCTGCACAAAGAATAAGTGCCTGGGCAGGAGCTCCTACCAAGAGAACTAGGAGCGAAGATAAATGGATGAGGAGAAAAATGACCTTAGATACTTTCGAGGTCCTTGTCAGCCAGCCGTCGGCCTCTCCGTAGTCATGGATAGGAGTCGTTTCTTCGCGGGATTCATCTGTTGCCATTGCCATAAAAATTTCTCCGAGAATTCTGCTTTTTGCGCTTTAAAGGCTGTACTGATTCTAATACCCCGTGTGGACCCTTTTAGGGTCTTCCTGTGAAATTTATGTCAATCTCGCATTTATCTGGTTTAAGACAAGCTTCAAACTCCCAACTCCAAGGAAAATTCGTTCGGGATTGGGGCCTTGGCACTTCAGAATCGCTCAATTACATGACAAAAGGATTTTTCGTGCGGCGTGGTTGCTTTAGTTTGAACGACGTAGATTGGCTTTTAAAATCAGTAAAGCAGGGGATGGCTTCGCTTCGAAAGGATCTTGTCCACGCCAAAACTTTCTCTGTTGATGGCAAGCCTTACGCCCAGACCGAGCGCTCAACTATCCAACTTGAACCCGGTGATCCCTCGCTTCTTAGGGTGGTGGAGCCATTTTCTGTTTATAGCCGTCGTTTTTCCTCTCTCCTAAATGATCCTCGGTTGGTTGCTCCGATGTTTGATATCACGAGGTCATCTATTGTGAGTGTTTTTACGGATAAATTTAACTTCAAATCCGCTTTCCTTGGGTCCGCCTTTGACTGGCATCAGGACGCTCCGTATTGGGCCCATACCGGAGCCCCTTTGAATAGACTCTGCAACGTGCTGTTAGCACTTGATAACTCGACAGAAAGTAACGGTTGTTTGAGAGTGTACACAGGCAGTCATACAGCCGGAATCCTGCCTGGAAAGGGTGGAGAGGGCCAACTGTCTTCTTTGTTTACGGATCCAGAAGGGCTGGATACGGAAAGCATAGAGCCTATCCCCATGCGCGCGGGTGACGTACTTTTTTTTAGTCCCTACCTGGTGCACGGTTCGCGAGCGAACCATTCCAGGCAACCCAGGCGTGCCCTTGTAGCTACTTACCAACCGGGCGACGGTTCTCGATTCCACATCGGAAATCCTATTTTATAAAACTGCCTTAGCGTCGGGCTTTGGTTCGCTTGGCCCCATCCCCTTTCAGTCTAGGGACATGTGTAGGCGGGCACCGCGAGACTACGGACGT
>Ga0310344_10004439_pt1 | contig 10437 bp, 12 predicted proteins | sample HC15DNA20200_MG_FD_203801 | JGI IMG/M metagenome (GOLD analysis project Ga0310344, IMG submission 203801) | Marine microbial communities from station ALOHA, North Pacific Subtropical Gyre - HC15-DNA-20-200_MG | ecosystem: Environmental > Aquatic > Marine > Oceanic | place: Pacific Ocean: North... | reverse complement strand
ATCTAAAAAAGTTCTTGCTTCACCAGTTCCTACATTAAACAATCCTGACTTTTTTTTATTTTTATAAAACCATAAAATTACTTCAATACAATCATCAACATGTACAAAGTCCCTTTTTTGCTTACCGTCCTTAAATTTTTTATTATGGGATTTAAAAAGTTTTATTTCTTTATTATTATTTATCAAAGGAGTCAAATAAGATACAATACTCATCTGCTTCTTTTTGTGCCATTCATTATTTCCGTATACATTAAAAAATTTCAAACCAACCCATTGGTCAGGTAATTTTTTCTTTTCTTTTATTTTTTTTGCGATATATAAATCAAAAAGATGCTTACTTTTACCATATAAATTTAAAGGTTTTAATTTTTTTAAAAAAATATAATCTTCACTATCTTTGAATCCATAAAAACCATTTCCATACGTAGAAGCACTTGACGCATAAGTTAATCTTATTTTATTTGTTGTGCAAAAATTTAATAATTTAACTGAGTATTCAAAATTATTCTTTAAAAGTTTTGAAAAGTTAGAAGATGTTGTGGCGGAAATTGCCCCCAAATGAAAAATATATTTTATTTTATTTTTATTTTTTTTTAAAAAATTTAGAAGTTTTGATGGGGAAATTATTTTTTTAAACTTTATTTTTTTTAAGTAATTTTTTTTTAATTTAGAATTGATTACATCACATATTATTATGTTTTTTTGATTTTCTTTGTTTAATCTATAGACAAGATTCGAACCTATAAATCCTGCACCTCCTGTAACAATTATCATATTTAAAATAATTCAAATTAGTTTGATATTAATAATGATATAAATTGCAATTTAATAAAAGATAAAAAAAAAAGCAAAATAAAAAAAAGTATTTATATTATACAATATATAGTATAATCATGTATATTATATACAATATATACTTAAAATGACCTCTTCAAATGCACATTTAACTGATTCGAAATTTCATCCAATTAATTTGTTAGAAGAAATAATAATATCAAAAAATTGGGTCTTTGAGAGACCTATCGAAGATGAAATTTATATAGAGGTTCCAACAAAATATTCAAACTTAATAATCCAAGTTACCTGGTTAAGTAATCAAGGAAGAATTGAAATTAGATCTTTTTTTTATAATAAAATGAATTTTTCAAAAAATATTGAAATTTATAAATTACTAAATCTTATAAATAATAAAATTAGTTATGGTCATTTTATTATTAACGAGAATAGTTTTCCTACTTTTAAAAATTCAATAATCATTAAAGACTATCAAAATATAAAATTTGATTTGTTAAGAGAAGTATTGAATTTTGCTATATTAGAGAGTGAAAGATTTTTTCCTATTCTTCAATTAGTGCTTTGGGGTGGAAAAAAAGCAGAAGAGGCGATTATGTTTTTTGATTTTAAAACAGAAGGTAAAGCATAATTGAGATATGAAGTACTTATTATTGGTTGTGGGGAGATTGGCACTTCTTTAATTGATGGCTGGTTAAATAAAAGTAGTAAATTTTATAAAAAAACCTCCCGTATAAATGTTTTAGAACAGAATATAAAAAGAAAAAATTACCTAAAAAAAAAATATAAAAAAAAAGTTGATTTTGTTGAAACAAACAAAATAAATAAATCAAAAAAAAAATTTAAATATGTTTTTTTAACATTTAAGCCTAAGGATTTAAATTCTAGCTTAAATTTATATAGAAATTTATTTGATAAAAATACAATATTTTATTCTGTTCTTGCTGGAAAAACATTATCAGAAATAAAGACCTTTTTTCCTATAAATAAAAATATAATACGTTTGATGTTAAACACACCTATTTCAGTGAACAAAGGAACTATAATATTCTATTCCTTAAAAAAAATAAGTGATAAAGATTTCTTCTTGCTTAATTTAATAGGAAAAGTTTATAGATTAAAAAAAGAAGTTTTTTTTGATTTAATAACAGCAATAGTTGGTAGTGGCCCTGCCTATTTTTATTACTTGCTTGAATCTATGGAAAAAATTGCAATAAACCAAGGTTTAAATAAATCTTTTTCTAAGGAAATATTAAAAGATACATACATTGGAACTGCAAAAATTATTGAAAATACTAAAAAAAATTTTACTGATTTAAAGAAAGACGTAGCTAGCAAAGGAGGTACTACAGAGGCAGCAATTAATTGTCTTAAAAGAAACCATTTTCAAGAATTAATTTATAATTCTATAAAAGATTCAATAAAAAAAGCTAAAACTTTAAGTTCAAAAAAAGTAAGATAAGTCTTAACTAAAAAAAATACAATGCAAAAACTACAAAAAAAAGTTGAGGATGTTTTTTTAAAACTTTTATTAAAAAAAAGTTTTCATGAAATTGAAATTACAGAAATACAAAAAAAAACGAGAATTTCTCCAAAAAAATTTTGTCAATTATTTGCAACAAAAGAGGACATCATGATCTCGTTTTTTAAAAGAATTGATCAAAATGTAGAAAAAAATATAAAAAAAAAAGTTTTAGGAAATAATTTTAAGGATAATTTATTCGAAATATTTATGACAAGAATTGATTTGCTCCATCCTTACAAAAAAAATTTGTATAATTTTTATTTATCTTTTCAAAAAGAGCCAAATTTATTTATAAAATTGTATAAAAGCTTTTTTAAAAGTATGGAAAATAATTTAAAATTAAGTCGAGTAAATTTGGAACCAATAAAAAAAAATCTGAAAATTTTCATTTTTTCTTTTTTATATTTGTCAATAATTTACGAATGGCTTAAAGAAAGCTCAAATAATAATGAAAAAGTTATGGCTTCTTTAGATAAAAGATTGTCTCTAATTGAGAATATTCTTATATAGGAAGATAAATTTTTGCCCTTAATCCACCAAGTGGAGACTTATCTAAAAAAAAATCACCTCCATGATTATTGATAATATCTGCTGCAATTGTTATACCTAATCCTATGCCACCTGTATCTCTATTTCTAGAAGCTTCTATTCTATAAAATGGTTGTAATACTTTTTTTCTTTCATTTTCTGGAATTCCAGGGCCATCATCATCAATAATTATTTCTAAATTATTATTTTTCTTATTACATGTTATTTCTATATTTTTACTAAATTTTAAACTATTAGATATCAAATTATTAATACATCTTTTGATTGAATTTAATCTAATGTGAATGTTTATTTTTTTTCCATTGTTAAAATAAATATTTTTCTTTGGGTATCTCTTTTTTATTGTATTAAGCAAATTTGTTATATTGACTTTTTGAATTTTTTCCTTTTTTTCTCCTTTTGCATATTTTAAATATTCTACTACCATTTCTTCCATTTCTACCAAGTCTTTTTTTAAACCACTTTTATCTAATTTATGTAATTCTAAGTTTAATTTCATTCTTGTTAAAACAGTTCTAATATCATGAGATATTGAAGAAAACATTTTATTTCTTTGTGATATTGAGTTTTCAATTCTGTCTTTCATAATTTTAAACGCATTTGAAACTCTTCTAACCTCCCGTGCTCCTGATGGTTTAAAGTTTTCAATACTCTTTCCTTTACCAAATCGATCCACTGCAATAGCTAATTTACGTATAGGTTTAATTTGATTTTTTAGAAATAATAATGCTACGGCAAATAATATTATAGATGCACTAACCATCCATAATATAAAAATATAAGTTGTAGAACTAAAAATTCTTTTTTTATTTGCACGGAATTCAAGAACACCTTCATTCAACTCAACCATTACAGTTATTAGTTTTTTTTCATCGTTTATGCTTAAATTAAATTTTTTGTTTAAAGGATCTAAATTTTTAAACAAATATTTTTCAAGCTCTGTTGTTTTTTCTTTATATTTATCAAAATTTAATTTTTTATTTTTTTTATAAAAAGTTTGAAGTTGTAATTTTTCAGAAACATTATTTAAAGCCCATATTTGATTTTCCATTGATTTATTTTTTTCGAAGGATTCAACAACTAAAGTTATATCTTTAACGAAATCAATAGTTCTATGTCTTGTTATTGTATCCCAGTGTCGATTATAGAATATTATCGTAATTATTAATTGTAAGACAATTAACGGAATTACCAAAATTAATATTGATCTTCCTAGAAGTGTCTGAGGTAAAAATTTTTTAATCATAATTTTATTCAATTTTTAGGACATATCCCCGTCCTCTAACAGTTTGTATGTATGTTGGAAATTTTTTGTTATTTTCAATTTTATTTCTTAATCTTGTAATTTGCACATCCAACGCTCTACTTGTATTAGGTATATTTAAAATTCTGGCTAAATTATACCTAATTATAGGTTTGCCATCATTTTTTGCTAAAATATATAACAATTTTGCCTCGCTCGAAGTAAGAGTAAAAATTTTTCCATTTTTTTTTAATATTTCTTTTTTTAGGTTAAAAGTATATGGCCCAAATTTAACTATTTCTCTTTTTTGTTTACTATACTTGTTTTTTTGTATTAGATTTTTCATTCTTAAAAGTAATTCTTTTGGTTCAAATGGTTTAGTTAAATAATCACTTGCACCAATTTCTAGACCTTTAATTCTATCACCGGTACTGCCTAATGCGCTTAACAATAGGATAGGTGTTTTAAAATTATTTTTTTTTAGAGAATTAGTTAATTTTAGCCCAGATTCTCCTGGCATCATAATATCAAGAATAATTAAATCGAATTCAATATTTTCAATTTTTTCCCTAGCTTTTAAGGCATTTATTGCCGTGCTTACTCTAAAATTATTTTTAATTAAATAATCATTTACCAGCTCCAAAATTCTTTTATCATCATCTACAATCAATATATGCGGTAAGTTTAATTTCATATTTTATCTTTTAATATTGTTTTAGAAGTTTTACTTAACAAATTTAATAAAATTTTTTTAAATCCATTTATAGAGTCCGTCCCAGCATTTTTATATGCATTAGCAATATTATTTATTTGCTGATTAGTAATTTTTTTTTCTATTCTTATACCTTTTTTTGTCAAATAAATATTCTTGTTTCTTTTATCTTTTTTTGATTTCTTTAATATAATTATTTCATCATTTTTAAGTTTATTAATTATTTTTGATAAACTTTGTTTTTTTATATCAAGAATTATAAGCAAATCTTTAATAGTTAAATAATAATTATTTGAAGCTAAAAAAATAACTGCAAAATGAGTTTTGTTATAACCAAATCTTTTTAATAAAAAGCTAATATTTCTATCAAAATCTTTTATTGCAAAAAATAATAATTCCAAAGCTATTTTAAGTTCCTTATTTTTTAAGAACAATGGGTTAAAAATATTATTTAAGTTTGTCATTTTTTATTTATAAATATGTTTTATATTTAGATATTATTTTAATAAAAAATAATGTTTTATTTCTTTTAATTTAAAAAAAATGTCAAAAATAAAGAGTTTTGATAATAGATCAGGATTTATATGGTTTGATGGAAAGCTTGTAAAGTGGAATCAAGCTAAAATACACGTTTTAAGCCATGGACTACACTATGCTAGTTGTGTATTTGAAGGTGCTAGAATATATAATGGAAAAATTTTTAAACTTAATGAACATACTAAAAGATTATTCCTATCAGCCAGAACTTTAGGTTTTAAATTGCCCTACTCAGAAAATAAAATCAACAAAGCCTGCAAACAAATAATAAAAAAACAAAAAATAAAAAATGGATACCTCCGACCTTTTGCATGGCGTGGAAGTGAAATGATGGCAATTTCTGCCCAAAACACTACTATACATGTTGCAATTGCTACTTGGGAAATGTCCACATATTTTGATAAAAAAAAGAAGTTTAATGGTATTAAGCTTCAAACATCAAAATGGATGAGGCCACCATCTGAAACAGCACCAACTAATGCCAAAGCTGCCGGTCTATATATGATATGTACATTAAGTAAACATATTGCTGAAAAAAATGGGTTTGATGACTCCTTAATGCTAGATTCAAATGGGTATGTAGCAGAATCTACTGGAGCAAACATTTTTTTAGTTAAAAATAATAAATTATATACGCCAGTAGCTGATTGTTTTTTGAATGGTATAACTAGGCAAACAGTAATTGATTTAGCAAGAAAAAATAATATCAATGTTACTGAAAAAAGAATTTACCCAAAAGAATTGTTTAATGCAGATGAAATTTTTTTGACAGGGACTGCGGTTGAAATTACACCAATATCACAAATAGATAAAAAAAAATTTAAAGTAGGACAAATTACACAAAGACTTATAACTCTTTTTGAAAATTTAGTAAGGAATGATTAATAATTTATCTTAATTTTTTTCTCGTCTCTTTTCTTTGATTTAACATATATTTTTGTATTATTTTGCCTCTCCATTTTCCAAAAAGGAGCTTTAACTTTTAAATAATCTATTATAAATTCACATGCTTTAAATGCACTGCTACGATGTTGTGACACAGTTCCAACATAAACAATATTTTCACCAGGTTTAATTTTTCCATACCTGTGTATAATAATACAGCTATTTAACTTCCATTTTTTTATTGCATAAGTTTCAATTTCTTTAATTTTTTTTTTTGTCATTTTTGGGTAATGTTCTATTTCTATATATTTAATTTTTCCTTTATTGTTTTCTGGCCTAGCCACTCCAATAAAATTTACAAATGCACCAATTTTTTTCTTTAGTAGTTTCTTATTTTGTTCCAGGATATTAATTTTTTGTTTTTGAACTTTTATCATTTATCCTCCTGTAAAAGGCGGAAAAAAAGCTATTTCATCACTATTTTTAATTTTACTATTTTTATTAGTAACAATTTGATGATTTATTGCACAACGAATATTCCTTGATTTTAAAAAGATTCTTTTATGTTTCATACTTTTTGTACTTAACCATTTGATCAAGTTATCAACATTTTTTATATTAGAAGGAAGATTAAAATTTTCTTTAGAAGCTCCTAGGGTTTCTTTTAACCAAGAGAAATAAATTATTTTCATATTAGCATTTCACTATATGGAACAAATTTTACTTTTGCTCCTTTTTTTAAATAAGTTAATTTTTCTGGAAGTTCTACCAAACCATCTGTTTCTACCATCGAAGTAAAAACTCCTGAGCCAGTATTAGGGTAATGTTTAATTTTTATCTCTCCATTTGAACTTTTTGATACTTTTACTCTTAAAAATTCCTTTCTTCCACTTTTCTTTTTAAAATTAAAATCTGTTGCAACAATAAAATTATTCTCTTTTGGTGATAAAAAACCAGATAATTTATTTATTGCGGGCAATGCTATTTTTAAAAAAGTAATCATTACAGAAACAGGATTACCTGGTAGCCCAATAAATGGTTTTTTAAAAATATTACCAAGTGCGACAGGTCTTCCAGGCTTAATTGAAATATTCCAAAAATTTAATGAACCATTTTTTTCTACAACTTTTCTTACATAATCTTCTTCACCAACAGACATACCGCCAGTAGTTATAATTAAGTCACATTCTTTAGAAATTTTTTTCAAAGTATTTTTTATTAGTTTTTCTTTATCTTTTTTTATTCCGTAATCTTTTACTACACAATTAATTGTTTCTAATAAATTTTTTAAACAATATCTATTTGAATCATAAATACCATTTTTTGATGCTTTAGTTCCTGGTTCGAATAATTCATCACCAGTAGTAAAAATTCCAACTTTTAATTTTTCATGTACTTCGATTTCTTTAATTCCAATTGATGCTATCAATGCAATATCTTGTGCTTTTAGTTTAGATCCTTTTGTTATAATTTTTTTTCCAGACTTAATATCTTCACCTTTTTTTCTAATATTGGCACCTTTAAAAATCCCTGGTTTTAAAATAATTTTATTATCATTCACGTTACAATCTTCTTGCATAATAACAGTATTTGTTCCTTCTGGCACTTTGGCACCAGTAAAAATTCTTGCAACTTCTCCTTTTTTAATTTTTTTATTAAAATTTTGACCAGCTGCAATTCTTCCAGATAATTTTAATTTTGTTTCTTTATTTTTATTTAAATCTGAATATTTAAATGCATATCCATCTACAGCAGTATTGTCAAAAGGAGGAACATTTAATTTTGAGATAATATCTTTAGATAAAATTCTACCCAATGATTGATCTAATTTAATTTTTTGTGTTTTTTTTATACACTTTATTCTTTTTTCTAAAATAGATACTGCTTTTTCTAAAGAAATTCTTTTTTTACTATATTTAAAACAGTCGTTTGATAATTGTGTCATTTTTTTAATTTTAAATATGTTTTAAAATGTTGTACCCCAGTAATAATAGTAACAAAAGCTGATATCCATATAAGAAAAAAAACAAAATATTTGTACATATCCGGTGTTACATCTAAATTATATATTTTCCAAATATGAAAAAATATTGTATTTGATAAGACCCCTCCGATAGCTAACATTTGTAAAAAAGTTTTATATTTTGATAATAGACTTACATCGATAACTTTATTCTTATTTAAACGTGATAAATTAAATCTTAAAAATGAAACTATAATTTCTCTGATTATTATTATATAAAATGGAATTATATGTATTCCAAAATTTAAGTTAATTATTAATAAAACACACATTGTTAAAATTAAAGCTTTGTCAGCAATAGGATCTAAAAATTTTCCAAAATTTGTTTTATAATTTCCTTTTCTAGCTAGGTAGCCATCAAAGAAATCAGTTAGGCATGCTAAAATAAATATTATTAGAATCCATAAATTGTATTCTGCTTCAAATAAGTAAATTAAAATTGGGCAAGCTAATAGCCTTAAGACAGTAAGTATATTTGGTATATTTTTCATAACTTAGTTCTCATGAAAGAAATTATATATCTTTTTTGCGATATTTTTGTTAATTCCTCTAACTTTTTCTATTTCACTAAATTTTGCCATTTTGATTTGTTCAGAAGAACCAAAATGTTTTAATAAATCTCTTTTTTTGTTCGGCCCTATCCCTTCGATTTCATCTAATATAGATTTACTAATTTTTGCTCTTCTGGTTCTATGAGATGTAATTGCAAACCTATGTGCTTCATCTCTTAATCTTTGTAAGAAGAAAAGAGTTTTGTTATTTGAGTTAAATTTGATTTTTTTATCATTTTTTATATAAAAAGTTTCATTTCCTTCATTCCTGTTTTCACCTTTTGCAATAGACGCAAGTTCAATTTTTTTTTCTAAATTTAATTTTTTTAAAACATTTAAAGCAGTATTAAAATGCCCCTTACCTCCATCAATAATCATTAAATCAGGATACAATATTGTTTTTGTATCTTTTTTTAATCTTCTATTAAGAATTTCATAAATCGATGAATAATCATCACTTTTAGATAAAAAATCTTTTCTTTTATATTTGCCTTTTATATTAAATTTTCTGTAATTATTTTTAAGAAAACCATATTTATTAAAAGAAACCATTGCTCCAACTGCAAATTCTCCTGAAATATGACTAATGTCATATATCTCGATTGTTTTCGGAACTTTTTTTAACTTAAAAAAAGATTTTATTTTTTTTAGAAAAGACTCAATATTTTTTTGTTCATCAAACTTTTTATCTAATTCTTTTTCTGCATTTTTTTCTGCGTCATTTACAACTATTTTTTTTTGCCCTTTTAAAGGTGTTTCAATATTAATTTTATATTCCGATTTTTTATTTAAAGCGTTAATTAAAAGATTTCTTTCAGGAATTTTTTTATTTATAAGAATAAGCTTAGTTACAACTTTATCAGAATAATATTGACCTAGAAATGACTGCAATATATTTTCTTCTTTTTCATTTTCTTCATGTCTTGGAAAATAATATCTACCACCAAGATTATTTCCACCTCTAAAATAAAATACTTGCACACAAGCTTTAGAATTCTTTTTTTTAATAGATATCACATCAGCATCACCAATATAGCTTATATTTATAGATTGTTTTTCTTGAATCTGATTAAGAGCTTTAATTCTATCTCTTAAAGCAGCTGCTTTTTCATAATTTCTTTTTGAGCTACATATTTTCATTTGATTGTTTAAATTTGATTGTATTTTTCTATTTTTACCTTTTAAAAATAAAATTGTTTGATTTGAAAGATCTGAGTACTCTTTTTCGCTTATTTTTTTAACACACGGCGCCGAACATTTTTTTATTTGATATAATAAACATGGTCTTATTCTTCCTCTAAAATAAGAATCTGAACAAGATCTAATTAAAAAAGCTTTTTGCAAAGAGTTTATTGTTTTATCTACGGCACCCGCTGATGGATACGGCCCAAAGTAAGCGCCAATTTTTTTTTGTTTTCCTCTGTGCTTTAAAATTTGAGGCCATTTTTTTTTTGTGGTTATTAAAATGTAAGGTAAGGATTTATCATCTCTCAAAACAATATTAAATTTTGGTTTATTTTTTTTTATTAAATTACTTTCAAGTAAAAAAGCTTCTGCCTCAGTTTTAGTTGTTATAGTTTCAATCCTATGTATTTGATAAATCATTCTTTGTATCCTATT
>Ga0310344_10004436_pt1 | contig 10439 bp, 10 predicted proteins | sample HC15DNA20200_MG_FD_203801 | JGI IMG/M metagenome (GOLD analysis project Ga0310344, IMG submission 203801) | Marine microbial communities from station ALOHA, North Pacific Subtropical Gyre - HC15-DNA-20-200_MG | ecosystem: Environmental > Aquatic > Marine > Oceanic | place: Pacific Ocean: North... | reverse complement strand
GTCGGTGATAATTCTTACGGTTTGCTTCGCTCAGAACGAGGAGTGCATCGCTTGGTACGAATTTCACCATTTGATTCATCTCATTCGAGACACACCAGCTTCGCACTCATTGAGGTGATGCCAGAAGCGTCCGAAGACGATGTTAATGTTGTTCTGAATACTGACGATCTGCGCATTGACACTTACCGTGCGAGCGGTAACGGGGGGCAGAATGTTCAGAAGAACGATACGGCGGTACGGATTACCCATCTCCCTACTGGGATCGTAGTCACATGTCAGAACGAACGATCACAGAATCGAAACCGTGAAAGTGCAATGTTGGTCTTAGAGTCGAGATTGTTAGAGCGCGAGATTGAGCGTGTTGAAGCTGAACGTGCTGAGATCAGAGGAGAGCACGTTGAGGCAGGATGGGGAAACCAGATTCGATCGTATGTACTGCAGCCATATCGAATGGTTAAGGACCTGCGTACAGATAGCGAGACTAGTGACACGAACGCCGTGCTTGATGGTGACTTAGACCTTTTTATTAACGCCTACCTGCGGCATCAAGTTGGTGCTGGTGCCGAGTCGTCTTTATGACACGCGTTGCGCCATGTCGTTTCAAACTGAGTGCGGTAGTGCAATTTTCCTATCGGCAGAGGAAATCTCTTGCGGCCATAGGCTTGTTCGCAGTGATGGTTGCGTTGTTGCTGGGTGGCACTCAGAGAGTTGCTGCAGGGAGCATAGTTGCCGGCGAGACACGAATCACAAGTGAAGATCCTAGACAGCTCAACTTCCGAATAAGCATAGAAGCAGAGGCAGGACTAGCTAGCGCTCGTTTCAATTTCAAGGTGCTCAGTCCAACTGGAAATGTCGGTGGTGCTGGCGACGCAAATTTCATTGCAGCAAGAAAAACCGATGTCACTTTTATTCTTGAGACAAATACTTCGACTCGCTATATCCCTGTTGGTTCAGAGTTCGTGATTTGGTGGGAGCTTGTCGGGCTGGATGGTTCGGAGAAGCTCACCGATGAGGAGAGTTTCATCTTTTTGGACGGGCAATACGACTGGAAGTCACGGACTCAAGGACAAGTTACAGTGTTCTGGTACGGGAACAATGACAGCAATGCTGACGCGGCATTTGAAGCTGCAAGCGCGACGATCGCAGACGGTGAAGCGTTACTTGAAACAAACGTGCCATATCCAGTGAAGGTAATGGTGTGGGAGTCTGAATCGGCTGGGGAGCTAGCACGGCAACCTCGAGGATCTACATTTGACTCGCAAGTAGTTACAGGAGGCCAGCGAGTAGCAGCTGATTTAATTTATGTATTCACTTCTGATGTAGATGTGGTTCGTCACGAGACAGCGCATATTGTGACAAAAGTTGCTGGTGACGGCCCGTTCACGAGGATACCCGCATGGCTTGATGAGGGAACTGCGATGTACCTGCAGAAGAAAGTCAGTAGTAATTACGATCGCGTTCTCAAGTCTGCGGTTAGGAGCGACACTACTCTTAACCTAAGATCGATTCAGGCTCCTGTTAATGAGGCTCGCTTAGTGAACTTGTTTTACGGGCAATCGTGGTCGACTGTCGAGTTTATGGTTGATGCGTTTGGTCAAGAAGCATTTTCAGAGCTTTATCGGGTCGTCAAAGCCGGATCTACTATTGATGGGGCTCTGCAGGCAGTCTACGGTGTAAACCAAGATGGTTTGTACAACCTCTGGCGCACGGAAAATGGTTTAGCGCCGATTGATTTTGCTCTACGAGGAACTGTGACACCTGAGCCGATACCTGAAGCAACACGAATTCCTCTGGTGATTCCGACGTCGGTAGCTGTAGCACCCAGAAGTGGTTCCGCGACCGACGTAGGGACCGATACGAATGAGGCGCCACTCCTTAACAATCAAGTTCCGTCGACAGGTAACCAAATTCCGAATACTGAATCAGATGTATCGACCGGTACAATCGGTTTGATCGTAGGACTAGTGACATTAGTGGTTGCGGGGACACTTGTAGGTGGTGCGCTGATTTTATTGAGAAAAGGTTAGTCGAATCTTTATGGCTGCAGACTAGAAGATAAGATTCGGTTTTCCTATGAGCCGGGTACGATTAAACCGCCAGCAGGGTCGTTCCCAGTGGGATGATCAGAATGAGAATGCACGTTACCGACTATTCCTTGTTGGCGTTCGAGTTCTTCGCGAGCTTGCTGAATAGCTTGATCTTCTGTCAGAAATGGTGTTGAGAGTACTTGCTCACGAATTACCGGTTCATCGTTTCCTATAATTACCCGTTGTAGTTGCTCTAGTAAAGGTTCTTCGTCCCACGCTCCGACAAATCGTTTCCCGTTAATGATCGTTATCGGTACTTGGTCAATCGCACGTTGACCGGCAAGTATTGGTAACTCTGCCATCTCCGTCAGCTGCAGTTTGATCAAAGGGGTCTCAACGGCGAATGCGGAGAGGAGTCTTGCCATATGTGCCGAATACGGATCGTAAGGGGTAATGATGGCCTCAATCTCTATTTCGTCCTTGGTCAGATCGGTGAGTATCGTTCGTTGTTCATCTGTAAAGGGTGCCCGCCCTTGTGACACGAGCCAGATGATGTCAAGGAGTACGGGGAAGAGTAGTCCCGAGAAAAGTCCGACAAGTCGAATGGATCGTTGATTGCCGCGGACAATTGTTGTTGGCGCTAGGGTGATATTCGATTCCTCTGCACGTGAGGAATGTTTTTCGAAGTCGTAAGAAGTAACACTAATCCCAGAGTGCAGACTAGCTAGTTGACGTGCTAGTTCGAGCACGTCGTCGCAATGTGAGCAAGTATCGCGATCGGTACGGAGCAAACCTGACTCTTTACGTGTCCAAACGTCGAAACTGACTGATCTGGAAAGTTTTGGTAATAGGTAGTCCGCGACTTGGATAGCTTCGTCTCTATCTAGTGGCCCTGGTGGCAACAGCATCAATCGTTTCCTTCTATTCGACTAGGTTCGTCGAGTCGTTGTTTTGCATTGCTCATGCGTTGACCTACAGTAATGAGGGTAACGATAGCTAGTATCCAGAGAGCTGGTCGTAGGAGGCCTAGTGTCAAGGCTGCCCCTGTGAAAATCACTCGTTCAGGACGAGTAAATAACCCGTCTGTGATGGGCGCATCGAGCGCCTCAGCTCGTGCACGCACATATGAAACAAGTATCGATCCGACGACAGCTGCGAATGAAAGGATAACTTCCTCGTCATTCCCTTGGTTCAGTTGGTAGATGAGAATTCCGCCGAGAATGACTGCTTCGGAAAGACGGTCAAACACTGAATCCAGTAAGGCCCCGAATGCTGTCGCACGTCCTGTTGCTCGAGCGACGGCGCCGTCAAGCATATCGAGTGCACCAAAAACTAGAACGAGAATGCCACCAAGGATGGTCTCGTTATTAGCGATTGCGATAGCCGCAGCAAGATTGCCGACCAAGCCGGCTACCGTGATCATATTTGGGGTGATTCTCAGTGCGACTAGTACACGAACTATGGGTGTTAGTTGTGTGGCCGAGATCCGATTCGGTAGTAGCCTCACCTTGACTGATCCTCCAGAGCGAGTGTCAATTTCATGAAATTTTCTAATGGAATCACATACTTGTCCGACGGTACTGTGGCAAGCGCGCGATTGTTTCTACTTTTGGTCACGCTCAAGAAGAAGCTCATAGTACGACAGGATTTGCTGCGTTACACGATTCCAAGAGTAATCTTCAACTCGCACACGACCGGCCGATGCGAACCTTCGCCTCTTGTTTTCGTCTCCCACAAGCGATGTTAGTTCGTCAGCCAAAATTGTAATGTTCTTTGGAGGCACTAATGAGCCATCGACTCCGTTCGTTATGACAGAAGCGTAACCGTCAATGTTTGAAGCGACGATAGGTAGGCTTGCCGCCATTGCTTCGAGAAGTACGTAGCCTTGTGATTCATTGCCAAGTGCTGGAGAACAGAAGATATCAGCGGTCCGGTAGTAGCGTGGTAGTTCCGAGTCTGGTGGGCCGACCACAAATTGGACGTTTCGATAGCCTCTTTTGCGAACTGAGTCCTCAGAACGTCTTCGTGTTTTTGAGTCTGGTCCGACGACGATCAGTCGTGTGTTGGAATCACGTGAGTTGACTATCTCGAATGCGCGGAGCAAATAGTCGAGTCCTTTTCGTTTTTCTGCTCGGCCGACATAGAGGATGTTAATTTTGCCGTCATCGAGATTGGTGATCGGCTCAACTGTCGACCTGTCGAATCGCTGAACTTCGAGCCCGTTAGGGATAATGGTGTAATGCGCAGGGAAGTATGCTCCGACGTACTGTGCTGCCGGTTGGGAGACCGCAATCCTGCCGTCAAGTTCTTTAACCCAGCGCTGCAGTAATCGTTGCCCATATCGATAGAACCGATTGCCGTCATCCTTGCGCGCATGAAATGTTCCAACAGTGATCGCGCGGTGATTCGTTGATTTGGAATGACGCAATGCCTGGATCGGAAGCATCGGCATGAGTGGTTCATGAATGTGGACGACATCGAAGCATTGTTCGGTGAGGTAGCGTTTCATCTTTTTACCAAGTGCAGGATTCAGTGCGATCCTCGCTGTCGAACCAGAAACTGGAACAGAAATTGGGTAGCCCATGACAGAGACTTGCGGGTCGTCCACGTTCTCCCTTGCTGGAGCGATTACACGCACATCGTGCCCACGAGTCGTAAATTCGTTCGTAAGTTGGCTCAAGTGGCGGTTTACACCACCAGGAGTTAGCCAGTCATACGGAGAAACAAGTGCAATTTTCATTTGTGCTCTCCGCGTATTAGCTGATTTTCTCGAAGTACGAGTAGCATACCTGCGGTGCGTGGGTGACCGTTCTTTAGCGGTCATGTTTGCATCAGTGGTTCTCTATTTTATCGTGTTTTGACATGGTCATCGTTCTGGTGCTGGTAATCAAGGTTGCGATCTAATGAGAGAAGGTTTTCTGCACTAAGAGCAAGCTATTTGCCACTTCTAGGGCTCGACCAAATTGGGCTTAGAGGGAACCACTGATCGGGTGCCGAACGAATGCCATCCTCGAGAACCTGTATGACAAGATGCATTCCGTTTTCGATATCGACATTTCGATTACCTGAGCTGTTTGAACGGGTAGGGACGACTACTTCCTGAAGTGTGATGCGGTAGCGACCTGGCTGAGTGCGAAGAACGAAACCAAGGACAATCGCAGCTTCAGTTGCCCAGGCTAGTTCAACAATACCAGTCGGTAGTGACGCTGGTTCTCCAAAGAAAGGGAAAGGCTCACCCGTTCCTAGTACATCCCGATCGATAAGGATCCCCAGTACGTTGCCAGATCGAAGTTGGTGGAGTGCTTCGCGGATGCCATGGCGATTTACCGGAACGAAGCGTGCACCTGAATGATTGCGGATCTCGTGAACGAATGTGTGGAATTCAGGGGGCTCGAGCTGTTCAGTGAGGACGACAGTGTCGAAGATTGGAGCAAGCGCTTGGGCGATCCATTCAGGATTTCCGAGGTGAGCTGAAGCGAGGATTACACCACGACCACGATCATAGGAGTTAAAGAGATGTTCGATGCCGGTGATAGAATCGACTTGATCGAAACTAGCCGTAGTATCAAGGTCGGCATATCGCGCGAAGTCGACGTAATAGTATGCGGCGCTGCGTACTACTTCTCGAGACGTTGAATCGATCGTGCATTGAGATGCGCCCGCCGGTAAGACATGTTTCATGTGGTCACGAGTTATAGAGCGCAGTGAGGCTGAGGTGTGCCAGGCTAATGTGCCCCCTAAGCTAGCAAGTACATACAGAATTCGAACCGGGAAGTGTCGAGCAGCCAGTACTAGAAACTTCAGTGCGTGAAGCTTGGGCAGGGGTAGTGGATTTCTCAATCAGATACGCCTTTACCTGCAGGCGTCCGAAGTCCAAAGATTTCGGAATATGTACCATTGACTTGGTTGCAGGCGAACCATTCCCTCTAGTTGATTGAAGATTGCCTGAGTTAACATTTTTATGTCGCGGTCACTGTCACCTGTGGGTTGGAACGTAATAGGTTCGATTATCCCTTCAACTCGGTCACTCCAGGGTGTTTGCCGAGGCATAGTTGCCGCTATAACAGTAGCGCCGGCACGTAGTGCTAGACGTGCAGCTCCATCGTGGACACGGATCATGTCTCCGAAGAATTCGACCTCAATTCCCCCATCTGGTGGTGCTGGTACGTCGGCGAGGGTGGCGACCACTTCGTTTCGTCGGAGTGCGCGCAGAATACCGGGGCCAGTTCGATCTGCTGGTATGACCGTCATCCCTAAATGTTCGCGAGACTCTCGTACGAGGCGATCGATTCGTGGGTTATCGAAACCGTCTGCCACTACTGTTATCGGGAAGCCATTCAGTGCAAGTGCAGCTGCACCCATATCCCAGTTACCGAAATGTAATGTTACGAACACGATACCGTTGCTGCCGCGTATTGATTTGAGTTCGCTCCACCGGTCGAAGATTACACGTCGGCTGGTGTTTTGAGGAGTTGCTTTTATGGATCGGAGGAAGTCGACTAGAAACACTGCGTAGTTTGCGAAGGATTGACGCGCGTAGCGTCTCGCAAGTGTGTCGTTTCCTCGCGTGACATGGCGCATATTCGCAACGGCCCGCGCACGTCCGTTGCGCCACAAGTTATAGGTCAGCGTGCCACTGACACGTGCGAGAGCATAGCTAACCTTTAAAGGTGCAATGTTCACCAGAGCAGTAGCAGTACGAAGCAGCAGCCAGAAAAGCATAGTCCGTAGTGTGCTTGACTTGGCTGATCGTTGCTAGCTGTGCGCTAACGTTGATTTGCCGGAGTGCTCTCATCCTGTTCGGAGTAACTATTGCTAACCGCATTAACGATTGGAGCGCTCATAGAGTCACCGGCGATAAATGCTTCGAGGCCGAGACGAGCCTCCTCGTCCCGAATCTGGACCGGTGGAGACTTCATGAAGTAGGCAGATGGTTCTAATAGAGGGCCACCTAAGCCTCGGTCAAGCGCGAGTTTTGCACAGCGAATCGCATCGATCACTACACCGGCGGAGTTGGGGCTGTCCCAAACTTCGAGCTTGGTTTCAAGATTTAGAGGTACGTCCCCGAAAGTCGTTCCTTCGATACGTATGTGGCACCATTTCCGGTCCTCTAACCATGGCACGTGATCAGAAGGACCAACGTGGACATCACCTTCCTCGAATTCATATCCAATCTGTGAGGTGACAGCGTTTGTTTTGGAGATTTTCTTTGACTCAAGTCGCTCACGCTCGAGCATGTTCAAGAAATCGGTATTGCCGCCAAAATTAAGTTGGTAGGTGCGGTCAATTTTAACACCTCGATCTTGGAAAAGTCGGACGAGCAGTCGGTGAAGTATCGTAGCTCCTACCTGTGACTTGATGTCATCACCAATAATCGGCAGGTTCGCCTGTCGGAAACGCTCTCCCCAGTCAGGCTGACGTGCGATGAAAACAGGGATGCAGTTGATAAAGCCACAGCCAGCCTGGAGAATCTGTTCCACGTACCATTTGGTCGCGAATTCTGAACCTACAGGTAGATAGCTGATTACGACGTCGGTATTGGTGTCTTTGAGAATTCCAACTATATCGGCAGTCGGTCCGTCCGCTTTTGTGATCACCTCAGAGAGATATTTCCCTACCCCGTCATGCGTCATACCGCGTTGCACCTGGACGTCTTGCGCAGGGACATCAGTGAATTTTACGGTGTTGTTTTGACCGGAAAAGATAGCATCCGAAAGGTCTTTACCGACCTTACTAGAATCGACATCGAAGGCGGCAGTGAAGTTTATGTCACTGATGTGATAATCCCCTAGTACGGGGTGCATGAGTCCTGGTATTTGATCTTCAGCGCCTGCATTCTTATAAAACTCGACACCCTGTACCAATGATGATGCGCAGTTACCGACCCCGATGATGGCAACGTTTATTGGTTCACCCATGGATTAATTTCCTGCCTAGTGTGTTGCTAGTGGTTTGCATTCAGATAACCATTCATATCCTTGATGGGATAGTCATGTCTAATAAGTAAAAATTATAATAATGTAGTGACTACTACTATGAACTTAAAGAATCATTTGAATTCCAGGCGAATACCTCAGCTGACCTTGCAGCATCTGGCATGTATTCGTGCATTGAAACAGTTGGAAACTGTGACAGAGGCAGCCCAAGAGTTAGGAGTAAGTCAGCCAGCAGTCTCACAGGCACTCTCCGAGATTGAGAGACGACTGGGGGTGGGATTGTTCGACAGGCGCGGTCGGAGGCTGCATCTAAATCAGGCCGGATGGCATATAGCGAGATTTGCTGACGATGTACTCGGGCAGGCTGAGGCATTGGAACTCTGGTTGAACGAGTTCCGAGCGGGTCGGTCGGGTATTTTGCGGGTGGGCATGATCGATGCCGTAAGTCTATATGTACTACCAACCGCGTTGAGAGCCTTTCGAATGAAGCGACCAGATGTCGAATTGCGACTGACGGTTGAACGAAGCGGTCTATTGTTAGATCAGTTGCGCCGACGCGAATTAGATCTAACTTTCGTAGTTGCTCCTGTCGCTGCAGAATTTGAGGCAATAGAAATTCTCCGGGAGCCGCTTTATCTGTACGGTCCTCCGGAAGATAGAGATCCAGTAACGGGAGACTGGGTACTGTTCCCACTAGGACGGCAGACCCGCGCACTTATTGATGAAGGATTGAGCCGAATGGGGATACGTCCTCGAGTGACGTTGGAGAGTGACAGTCCTGATGTTTTACGTCAGATGGTGGCACTAGGGATCGGTTGGAGTGTCTTACCTGCCGGAGTTGCTGAATCCGGAACAGAACCAATCACTCGATTTTCCGATGAACCAGTAGGTGTGCGGACTATTGTTGCTGTGACTCGTGCAAACGAGGAGCCCGATCCTCGACGAGAAGCCTTCCTCGAATTTGCGTTATCTAGCGAGTCTCATGACTATAGCTTCAGAGGTTAGCCGGATGGTAATACGCGATAAGGATGCCAAGCACCGACCACGAGGCCTTGTTGCAGGAGCGCGACTAATTCTCCGTTCGGCCCGTAACAGCGGGCGCGTTGAGCACCGCGGTCTTTGCGTGGTGGTGCGGTATAGCCCGAATTAGGTCTGGCTGTAATGTCACGTCCTTGTCGCAATTCTGCCACATCATTCTGACCGACAATCACTGCAGGCCACGAAGTGAGAACGACGTCGAGAGCGTGTACTAGGTTGTCCTTTGTACCTGTTTCCAGAAGTTCGCATGCGCGATCGAGGGAAGTGGCTTTCGCGACGTCAAATGGGCCCACAGCAGTGCGGCAAAGACCAGCGAGATGCGCACCGACTCCTAGTGCGGAACCAAGGTCGGAAGCTAGGGACCGTACGTAGAAACCGCGGCTGCTAGTTACGTTGATAGTGATTGCCGGCATTTGAGGATTACTCGTGTCAAGATCATTTATTGTCAGATTGTAGACAGTGACCGGGCGAGCCTTGAGATCCAGTGGTTTGCCACTGCGGGCAGCACGATAGGCTGGCACACCATCACGTTTAATCGCGCTGTAGGCAGGTGGTACTTGCTGAATGGTCCCTCGGAATTGAGGGAGATTCGCTTCGATAGCAGCTAGCGTTACTGTCGAGGCGTCCGATTCGGACGTTACTTGACCATCAGCATCGTAGGTGTCAGTTGACACTCCGAATCGAATAATCCCACGGTACGACTTAGGAGCATCGACGAGTTCATCAATAAGCTTTGTGGCATCACCGATAGCTATCGGAAGTACTCCGGTCGCCGCAGGATCGAGCGTACCCGCATGTCCCACTTTGCGGATGCGAGCGGTGCGACGGATTTGGCGCACTACATCGAATGAGGTGATGCCAGGAGGTTTGTTGATGTTTAGAAAGCCGCGTAGTGTCATCTCTCAGAGCACGTGCCCGTCGTTGCTCGCGACCTCTCTCATGAGTGTTGTTAGTACTTCTGCCTCTTCCATCGATCGATCATGTTCGAACTGCAGCCGTGGTGCGCGACGCAAGTGTACTTCCCGTGCAAGTTCACGATGAAGGAAGCCTTCACTGTGTTTTAGGCCGTCAAGGACAGAGTCGCGAAGTGAGTTGTCGCCGAGCACGCTGACGTAGACTTTCGCACGTGAGAAATCTGGTACGACATCAACTCGAGTGATCGACACCATTACATTCGTTAGCGCCGGATGCTTCACACGTCGCCTGATCAGGTCAGACAGCACACTCTGTATCAGGTCCCCAACCTGCTCGGTGCGCCTGCTCATCTTGACCTTCTCCGTTAACCGTTCGATTGCTTAGTTAGCGAGTGCGCTCCATGTGATAGACAATGATTTCATCTCCTTCTTGGAAGTCACTGAAACCTTCTATCTGGATTCCGCATTCAAGGCCAGTGGCAACTTCACGGACGTCATCAGTGAATCGCTTCAGGTTTGAGATG